>Ga0131853_10024915_pt1 | contig 10784 bp, 4 predicted proteins | sample TergutLab28metaG_FD_92764 | JGI IMG/M metagenome (GOLD analysis project Ga0131853, IMG submission 92764) | Labiotermes labralis P1 segment gut microbial communities from Petit-Saut dam, French Guiana - Lab288 P1 (version 2) (version 2) | ecosystem: Host-associated > Arthropoda: Insects >... | reverse complement strand
TAGTTGATATTAAGCGTCAAAAGGTTAAAATAAAACCATCCACACGCACTAATTTCTCAGATTCATTTTTGGAATAAAACTCTACATGTTTCGGACAGTTCCTCTTTCCATCAACAGGAGTTTTTCACTTTACACACAGCAATGGTATATGTCAACAAATCTGAACGACATATACCAATGTGTGTATACAGTGAAAAACTCCTGATGATGGACAGAGAAAATGTCCTAAACATGTAACATTTTATTCCCAAAACAAATTTGAGAATTTGGTGCAACTGGTTGGTTGTATTATAAGAATTTGTTTTTCGTACAGGTAAATTGTTACCAAATTCTGATGTAGATAATTTGTTAAAACGTGAATTTTTACAGGTACAGTGTGTATAACTTACTTAAATAGGCAAACAAAATGGCAGGACGAAACCACATTTTAAAGATTGATAATCGTTCCTGTTAAGGGTGGAAGAGTTCCTATATTTGAGGGCAACCTTAAGAAATCAAAATTCTATTTAGGATGAAATTAAGAGCAGACTGAAGTCAGGGAATGCTTGCTATCATTCGGTGTAGAATGTTTTGTGTTCCGGTTTGCTATCCAAAAATTTAAAGATTAAGATATACAGAAATATAATTTTGCCTGTTGTTTCGTGTGTGTGTGAAACTTGGTCGCTGATATTGAGGGAAGAAAGTAGGATGAGGGTGTTTGAGAATATGGTGTTGAGGGGAATATTTGGGCCTAAGAGGGACGTGGTGACAGGGGAGTGGAGAAAACTACATAATGATCTGTACTGCTCACCAAATATTGTTCGGTTGATCAAATGGGAAAGATTGAGATGAGCTGGGCATGTAGCGCGGACGGGGAGACGTAAAGCGTATACAGGGTTTTGGTGGGGAAACCTGAGGGAAAGAGTCGACTGGGGAGACCCAGGCGTAGATAGGAAGATAATAATAAAATTGAACTTTGGGCAGTGGGATGTGGGAATATGGACTGGATAGAGCTGGCTCAGAATAGGGACAGGTGACGGGCACTTGTGAATGCGGTATTCAACCTTCGGAATTCATAAAATGCGGGGAATTTCTTGACTAGCTGCAAACCGTTCTGTTTCTCAAGAAGGACTCTCCTACATGGAATAAGAAAGTAAGTAAGTAAGTAAGGAAAACAAAGACTTTGTCAAAGAATAATCAAATGCCTAAAGAAGTCCTGGCGTTACTGAAATTTTAAATTTTGTATTGGTTTATTATGCTTTTGTCATACATTCCCCAAAGTAAAAATTATATCGAATAAATTTTAGGTACCATCTGACTAATGCAATAAACCTAAAGAATTACTTCTTCGTAAATTCATGTTAAAAATAATTTTTGTTCTTTTTAATTTTTTAAGTTCGAATTAGAAAAAAAATTCTTGATGCGTGTCAGATTTGTTCATAAAGTTGCAAATCATTTTGGGAGTTGCGCCATACTGAATAGCGGAGATTTTCCGACGGTTAGAATAACTCATTGTCTACAAATTCAGGAACAAGCTGCCCAATGTGAGTCTGCGGCTTTAAAAATCAAAATTTCCTAACTCCACCGACCTCAAAGAAAAATGTAACAGAACTCCATTATTATTATTATTATTATTATTATTATACAAACCGGTCACATTTATAGACCACTATTTTACTTTCCAGTACTTCAATTATCAGAATTCATTCGTATTTAAACTTTTAAAGACCAAACGTAATCTGCTTTATATAAGGAATCTGTCCGTACCGCGCTGTAAACACTTTCCACCACGGTTATTTAAAGACCAAACGTAATCTACTTTATATAAGCAATCAGTCCTTACCGCGCTGTAAACATTTTCCACAACGGTTATTCAAAGACGAAACGTAATGTGCTTAATGTAAGGAATCAGTTCGTACCGCGCTGTAAACACTATCCACCACAGTCATTGAAAGACAACACGTAATCTACTTTATATAAGGAATCAGTCCGTACCGCGCTGTAAACACTTTCCACTACGGTTATATAAAGACGAAACCTAATCTGTTTATATAAGATATCAGTCCGTACCGCGCTGTAAACACTTTCCACCACGATTATTTAAAGACCAAAAATCATGTGCTTTATATAAGGGATCAGTCCGTACCGCGCTGTAAACACTTTCCACCACGGCTATTTAAAGACCAAACGTAATCTGCTTTCTATAAGCAATCAGTCCGTACCGCGCTGTAAACACTTTCCACCACAGCTATAAAATCCAGTCAGTTAATGACGTATACAGCAAAGGCCGCTGTCTGTTCTCAAATCCGTACGAAAAACTGAATGCAAAGCGAGCATCGTGTAAATTTTTTTAATATTGATCCTAGCGGTACGTAGAGAAACCTCTAGAATTTGAAAGGTTATATCTCACTGAATACGGCTCTCTTAAACGTAATGTTTGCACCCTACATCTGTGGTAACTAAACACTTTGTTATCCAACCAATGCACAATATACAATATGTAGATATAATTATAATTATAAAATATTTATTAGTGCTCCAACATGTTTCGGACCACAGAGTATTCATCATAAGGGAGCCTTGTACAGAGCTTGGCTAAAAATTACAAGAACGATTCTATCGTGTCCGTTGACATGGACATGCTGCCATAACACCGACCTTTTCCGTATCAACGTAAACGAAAGAATCATTCCTGTAATTTTTAGCCAAACACTGTACAAGGCTCCCTTATGATGGATCCTCTGTGATCCGAAACATGTTGCAGCAGTTTAAAATATTTTACAATTTCAATTGTATATAAGTGTATAAATTTGCCTGTTGTTTTTTATGGGTGTGAAACTTGGTCGTTGATATTGCGGGAGGTAATGAAGCTGAGGGTATTTGAGATCATGGTGCTGAGGAGAATATTTGGAACTGGGAGGGACGAGGTAACGGGGGAATGGAGGAGATTGCATAACGAGGAGCTAAATGATCTGTACTGCTCACCCAATATTGTGCGGGTGATAAAATCGAGAAGAATGAGGTGGGCTGGACATGTGGCGCATATGGGCGAGTAGAGGGTGTGTATAGGGTCTTGGTGGGGAAACCGGAGGGAAGGAGACCACTGGGGAGACCTAGGCGTAGATGGGTGGATAATATTATGATGGATCTCCTGGAGGTGGGATGTGGATATGTGGACTGGATTGGGCTGGCTCAGGTTATAGACAGTTGGCGGACGCTTGTGAATGCGGTAATGAACCTTCGGGTTCCGTGAAATGCGGGGAATTTCTTGACTAGCTGCAAACCAGTTAGTTTCTCAAGAAGGACTCTACACCGTGGACTAAGTAAATAAGTGAATTTTGCATGGATTGTATAACAAATTACAGTTGTCATCATTACGTTCTTTCTTCCTGCCGCTGAAGCTCTTGCTACTTTGCCTTGTGCCCATGTCTGATCTTAAATTGAATTCGCTTCTGTTACCTGGAATCCTGCAACACTACCTGATTCTGCAACAAATTTGCAGTTTTCAAATCAAATTCCCTTATTTATGCTGCTTTAGAATCTTTATTAACTTTGTCTGTATTAAACACGATGATTTTTTGGCTAATTTAAATTCATCAATATTTCACTCAAGGCGCCGGCATCCCAACGCCCTGCTTCCTGTTATAATTTCAGTAACACAGTCAGGTTCTCTTCTACTCTCCGTGACGTCAGTCTTTTGTCTACCCTCGACAACAGATAATCTGTATCTGATGAACTGCCCTGTACTTCAGCCAGCTATTGTAGAGAGTCTAATGTTTCTGCAGGTTAATTGATATTTCGCTATAAAATCCAGGCCTTCTTACCGACTTTGCCTCTGCTTCTTATAATTAATCACTGTCTATTCTCAATGTTTATTAGTTCCTTCTATTCTTAAAGTCTCTTAAGTATTATCTCCAACTATTTTATTCACCTCTGCGTTTCTATTTTATTTTATCGCCTCTGGTATTTTTGCAACATACAAGTTTTATTCAAATAGTATCCGGATTGGAATTGTAGTGGTTGTTCACTGGGTGGGATGTGTTTGCAACCAGTCTTGACATGTTCGTACATGTCTTAGCAACTCATGACACAAGTCGCAAGTGTCTGCGTTTGTACAGTTGGCTGTGGTCGGTAGCAGAAATAACACGTGTGTTTATATCATAGAGATTTTTACGATGTGCGAGGAAGTACCGAACAGCGCATTTGCATCAAGTTTTGTTTTAAAATCGCAAAATCCGCAACGGAAACGTGTCAATTATTGTAGCAAGCATACGGTGAAGATGCAATGGGTCGTACACAAGTGTTTGACTGGTTCCGTCGATTTAAAGAAGGTAGAATCTCCGTTGAACGCGACCGCCCGCTCGGGATGACCGTCAACATAGAGAAACGAGGAAATGATTGCTAAAGATAGAACAATCTTTCGCAATAACAGGAGATTGACAGTACGAGTGGTAGCGGATGACTGTGGGATCTCCGTGGGCTCATGCGATGCAATTTGAACCGATGATCTGCACATGAAATGTGTGTGCGCGAAGTTTGTGCCGCGTTTGCTAACAGGCGACCAGCGGGAGCTACGTCAGACAATCGCCCGTGATTTGTTTGAGTGTTCTTGTGAAGACGTGCAGTTTCTTAAGAACATTGTGACAGGTGACGAGTCCTGGGTCTACGGGTACGACCCGGAGACAAAACAGCAACCGTCACAGTGGAAGGGTCCCGCGTCTCCGCGACCAAAGAAGGGGCGTCAGGTGCGAAGCAAAACAAAGGTCATGTCACTGATTTTTTTTTTTGATTCTGAGGGTATAGTACACCACGAGTACGCTCCCGATGGGCAAACAATTAACAAGGAATTCTACGTGGAGTTCTTGAGACTTTTGCGTGAATCAGTTCGCCGAAAAGGACCGGAAAAATGGCGGGATGGCGACTGGGTCCTGCACCACGACAATGCGCCTGCACACACTTCACATTTTGTGCGTCAGTTTTTGGCCAAACACGGCACCGCTCAGTTGCAGCAGCCGCCATACTCACCAGATCTCGCACCGTGTGACTTTTTCCTATTCCCAAGTCTTAATAAAGTTCTGAAAGGACACCGATTTGAGGCAACGGAGGACATCAAACGAAATTCGACGAAGACACTATTAGACATCCCGAAAGAGCAGTTCGCAAAATGTTTCCATCAGTGGCAGAAACGTTGGGCGAAGTGTGTAGCTGCGGAAGGGAACTATGTTGAAGACAATTAGGGTTAAAACCTCGTAAGCCTTACCTACTTCATGCATTGTGGTCAGTCCGGACAGTTTTTGAACAAACCTCGTATACTTAAAAGTTACTAACGTAGAGAATATGGTGAGATCCTGGTAATGACAGCAATTTTAACGCGTACCGTTTGGTGACCTACGTTTGGCAACGCTGAGAGCCCTCTCTTTTTATTGTCTGCACAATGTCTCAACACTGAACCAATCATGAAATGCGCCACGTGCGGTATTTAAATTATTCTGCGGCGTATTTAAATTTTGCGAGCGCAAAATTTAAATACCCCGCAGAATAATTCGGCGAACTGGACCTTACAGATGGGGTTAAACCCGGCATTTAAATGGTTAACATTTTGGCGCCTGTATTATTTTCTTAATTTTAGCACACCTTGTATATAAAGTGTGAATAATACAGGAACCAAATACGTTAGAATTATGAAACAAACTGCATTTTGAAGAGAAAAAAACGGGGAGTACGTACCATGGTTAAAATATTCAGTACTTATATTTGTTGAATAAATATATAAAATGCAACTTTAGAGGTTAGCGGTGCGGTACGTCAACTATAGTTAACGTTAGGCGTCAAAGGGTTAATATTATATGTTTTGCTCTTATTTTACTCCATTTTCATCTTTTAAAAGCACTTAATCTTTAGACGCCTAACGTCAACTATAGTGGTCGTACCGCACCGCTAACCTCTAAAGTTGCATTTTATATATTTATTCAACAAATAGAGGTACTGAATATTTTAAACACGGTATATAATCTCCTTTTTTTCTCTTCAAAATGCAGTTCTTTTCATAATTCTAACTTATTTGGTTCCTGTATTATTCACATTTCATGTACAGGGTGTGCTAAAATTAAAAAAAATAATTCCGGCGCCAAATGGTTAATATGATGCCTTTCATTTTACTTACGTACTCAGTTACGAGAATTAAGATACCACACCTCCAATCACAGTTTCATCCTAACCCTACACATAACCAACCGGAAATATCCACAACCAGCTACCAACAAATTCATTAACCCAATAGACATCCCACAGACTTAGCTTAACAAAAGCATGTAAAATGATGATGAGATCTCAAAATCACCACGTGATTTAGGCATATTATATAAAAACTCTTTTAGCAACAAATTTGTCAAAACCTGTAAGATGGCCGCTATAGGCCGAAACATGTAGTTTTTAAATTGCTATTAAACACCATCATTTATCCATATATTTATAGTTGTGCTTTTGACTAAATTTACCTCAACTTATACTTAAGTATATTGTACTTAGCTTGAGCTATTTGGGTAACTGGAAGTCGAGTTGTTGGTACAGCACTTCAATTAATTTCAATGAATTCATATTATTATTATTATTACTGACGAGCATTATAAGAAGCCTACAAATAAATTCCACCACGCCTTACAGCTCGGTAACAAACTTCAGTGGTAATTATATGCGCATTACATTCATGAACACAACCGCTTGTCCGCCATTATGTGGCGACCATTTTCATCTGCAGGCAGTGACGTAACAAATGAAGCTCTAATGGCGGTGCAGGCATTTGCAAGACACACCTGCAGCCTTCTGATTGTAGTGCATGAATGCTTTAGATGTCACGTGACGAACTGTACAACACAGAAGCAACTTAGCGCCATCCCTTGGCAGAAATAATTTCGTGTTCGCTTGTAAGAAAGTTAGGAATATCTTGTTATATCATTTCGTGTAATGACACAATAATATGTTAACACTAAGGCAATTCCCTTTACTTATTGGTCCACATCCAGTAGTGTGAGAAGCCGGCAGAGATTGAACCTCTCTGTTTAGTGTTTAGAACACACGCTTCGTATTCGTTACATGCAAACTTCGAACCTCGGCCCGGTAGCCGGCTACCCTGAAGTGGTGTCCATCAGTTCCTCCCACCAAAACCCTTTATGCACACGACCAAGCACCTTCTCAAGCCACCTCACTCCCATCACACTCTCAGAACTCATCTCCCTGCCACTCATTCTGACATCGTTTCACTGTCGCAATCCCCATTGCCACTCCCACTAAAGTTCTCACCACACAATACTTTATTCACCCTGTCATTCTCACATACATGCTACAAGCCCAACCCATCATACATCCCCTTAACATTTAGCAGCAAGTTGACTGAAACAAGCAGCTACTTTTGCGTCACTATTCGCTTAACCAATTTCCTGTTCAGAAACAATATTAAAATCTACAATACTCCAAAACATGAATGGTATTGGCCAGATTTCTACCTGAGCTTAGGTTTCGCTACACAACAGAACTAACCTTCGTGTCTACCCTAAGGCTGTGGGTTTGAGTCCGGGTTATATCATTGCCGTTTTTATTGTGCTCCGTTCGTTATTGGCTCAGCTCTGCTAACTGCACAGCGCGACAGACACGTCAAACGGACGCTGTTTGGAAGAATGAAACAGATTGGTCGCCGGAAGGGACGTGCGTTGCAACATGTTGCAAATTGCTTGTTTTATTTCCAGTGGTTTAAAATGTATTCGTATTATTGGATATGCCATTATGGTTGGTCTAAAGGGCATAACGACGGCTTTTAACTCTATGCTTAATTTAAAGAATTTTTACTTCTAAACCAAAACCGCTTCACAGTGCCACTTCTAAACAAAAACCGATTCACAGCGCCACTTCCAAACCAAAACCGATTCACAGCGCCACTTCTAAATCAAAACCGAATCACAGTGCCACTTCTAAACCAAAACCGATTCACAGCGCCACTTCCAAACCAAAACCGATTCACAGCGCCACTTCTAAATCAAAACCGATTCACAGCGCCACTTCTAAACCAAAACCGATTCACAGCGCCACTTCTAAATCAAAACCGAATTACAGCGCCACTTCTAAACCAAAACCGATTCACAGCGCCACTTCAAAACCAAAACCGCTTCACAGTACCACTTCTAAACCAAAACCGATTCACAGCGCCACTTCTAAATCAAAACCGATTCACAGTGCCACTTCTAAACCAAAACCGATTCACAGCGCCACTTCCAAACCAAAACCGATTCACAGCGCCACTTCCAAACCAAAACCGCTTCACAGCGCCACTTCTAAACCAAAACCGATTCACAGCGCCACTTCTAAACCAAAACCGATTCACAGCGCCACTTCTAAATCAAAACCGTTTCACAGTGCCACTTCTGAAACAAAACCGATTCACAGCGCCACTTGTAAACAAAAACCGATTCACAGCGCAACTTCTAAACCAAAACCGATTCACAGTGCCACTTCTGAACCAATACCGCTTCACAGTGCTAATTCTAAACTAATACCGCTTCACAGTGCCACTTGCTGCCACCTTGCTCTAATGCCGTCTAATTACGTACTTCAATAACTCGAAAATACAAAACCAGCGGACAGAGCAGTCAGCTGCACACAGTTTGTATGCAAGTGTAATATCGAGGGTTGTCACCGTTCGTTCAGACGTTTTCTGGCAGAAAGTTACAAAATCATGGCCCTGTCTTTCGATGCATATTAAGCTGCAAGTTTGGTGGCAGTGGCTAATGAATGTTAAAGCTAGAAATATCCAGATTTGCGCACAGAGGGGTCAAATAAATCTTACAGATTTTAGAACATGTTTTTACGCGTTGGCAGTTGCAAACTTGGTGAAGATTTTTTAAAAAATTTGAGAAAATTCGTCAGTTACCTGAATAGTTTGAGTGAGTAAAATGTCCGAGGGTGAAGAAAATGGAAGTGACTTTGGTACGCGAAATGGGGGGACTGAACTTCTGACAGACCACAAAATATGTGAAGTGAAGTGACGGAATTTTTTACAACGCACAGCGCAGGTGAATTAGAGGGAAGAAACATTCTACAGAAAAAAGCGTAGGTGAAGTGGGAGGGACAGAATTTCTTAGAGTCCACAGCGCAGGTGAAGTGGGGGTACGGAGTTTCTTACATCTCACAAAGTAGGTGAAGTGGAGGGACGGAACTTCTTACAGAAAAAAGCATAGGTGAAGTGAGAGGGACAGAATTTCTTACAGTCCACAGCGCAGGTGAAGTGGGGGTACGGAGTTTCTTACAGCCCACAACGTAGGTGAAGTGGAGGGACAGAACTTCTTACAGAAAAAAGCTTAGGTGACGTGAGGGGGGGCAGAATTTCTTACAGTCCACAGCGCAGGTGAAGTGGGGGTACGGAGTTTCTTACAGCCCACAACGTAGGTGAAGTGGAGGGACAGAACTTCTTACAGAAAAAAGCTTAGGTGAAGTGGGAGGGACAGAATTTCTTACAGCCCACAGCACTGGTAGGTAAAGAGGGTGAAGATGGCATCTGCCTTCATTCTTCAGATGGTTTATGCTTTTAAAATATTTTTTTATTAAATTGGACCGTCTTTACTCAACATACAAATAACAGTTGCAAATCTACAACTGGTTAATTAAGCAACATGTTTCGGCCCGTTTCGACCATCATCAGGCTTACAAAAGATGGTGTTAATTAACGTATATTCGTTCGCTATACCGGTGGGATCCAGTGGTTTACATTGGTTTTTGTCTTTCTAAAAATTACTTACCATTGACTAAAAACGATATAATACACTAAAATGTAAAATGGGGATGGGCGTAATTTTATGCGGTCGACTGTGGATACACTTGAATCCAATTCAAGTTTTAAATTATTGTTACGCACCAAGTGTTAACCATGCACGTACGAATTACCCACATTAACCATAAATTGCAGACTTTAAATCCAGTCCACGCAATCAAAAATACTGTTATTTAAAAGTAATAATTTTTAATATTATCCCCTCTAAGTCTAATCTTTCAAATAGCGCCCCCCTTTGAGAGTTTTAGAAAAATGTGTGTGTATTTTTAACTCTTCCCGGACTGTCGGATGCCCAGAGTTATGATCCTCAGTTTGGAAGTTTATGAAGTTCCAATAGATGCCAGGTTATCTGTCTCCCACTTGCAGCCCAAGCATTCAAGCACTGTCATATAATAAGCCGCAGAACCAGTTCAAGCATTCGCACACAACCACCTTCTCAAAGCACTACCGCAACACTGTAAGCCCTGTCTTTTTCCTGTCAGTCCAGGACGCCTCTTCCTGCAATCTCCCCCGCATCAAGCCATTCACCCGCACTTCCAACCATTGCTATGCTGGACAGCTGATGAGCTCAGAGGTCCTTCTTTCTGCTAGCAACAAGGGAGAGTTGTCGCGTGATTTCTGGCATCTCTTACGTTTACTCGATACGAAATAATTACCAGATTTAGAAAATATTTTACACTGTACATTGTTTTGTGTTTAGTTTGTAATTTGTTTTGTGCTATTTAGCTAGAAATTTAATTAATGAGATTTGAAATGATTTATTACGTAATTTTAAAGGCCGTTTGGTGCCTTAAATATTTCTGTATCATCTACCTAGCTCTCTGTCTGTCTGTCTGTCTGTTTAACTACCTTCCTAACTACATACATATCTGCCTACCTACCTAACTACCCATCCATCCATCCTTCCATCCATCCATCCATTCATCCATTCATCTATCTATCTATCTATCTATCTATTTATCTATCTATCTATCTATCTATCTATCTA
>Ga0131853_10024914_pt1 | contig 10784 bp, 10 predicted proteins | sample TergutLab28metaG_FD_92764 | JGI IMG/M metagenome (GOLD analysis project Ga0131853, IMG submission 92764) | Labiotermes labralis P1 segment gut microbial communities from Petit-Saut dam, French Guiana - Lab288 P1 (version 2) (version 2) | ecosystem: Host-associated > Arthropoda: Insects >... | reverse complement strand
TTTAGCTGGCTTGAGCATTATCGCAGACTTTGGAAAAACTGCGAATGAAATCTAGACAATACTGTTCAAATCACCGTCTTGCCTTTTGTTTCCTTGCTTTTGCGCAGATGGTAAACAGGTTCTAATATACAATTTTTCCGAATTTATGAAGGTGTCAGAAGAAAGCAGAGATATATACCACGTCTGCTAAAATAACTCCGTTCAACGTCTACTTAGTTGATTAAACTTTTGACGTTTACGAAAGTTGGATAATTAAGCCGACACGCCGCTGAAGTCAGGCGGTGTGTTCTACATAAAATACCATTATATGGTCACTATTCAGCGAAGTCATTTTGGTTGCAACCCTATCCTATTACTTTAGATTTTTGCCGCAACGCACTACTGATGCTTTTGCAAGCGCGCTAAGCGAATCGATATAAATATTTGGATCGAGACCGTGTTCCTTGCTTATAATGGATAAATCAGTGCAACCAAGTATCAGCGCTTTGCTGCCACGATTCATAACGTGGGAGCATAAACGATCATATTCGCGTATATCCGCTTTGCGCCCTGCCTTTAGGTCTTCGAATACAATTTTGGTCAACAGGTTTTGATATTCCTCATCGGGAATAACATATTCAATATTATATTCCGACAAATGTTTTTGGAAAATATTTGTCTTCAAGGCTCCTGTGCTTGCCAGCAGACCAACCTTTTTAAGATTTCGAGACGCAACGTGGCGTACGGTCTCTTCAACAATGTCTATGACGCCCACGTTTGTGCTTTTAACTATCTCATCATAGAAATATCCTAGAATAATACATGGAATAGCAATTGCAGCTACACTTTCCTTTTCGAGTTTTTTGATGCACTCTATAATACGAGGCAATGGATCAGCGTTAACTGAGCCCGAAAAAAAACTCCCGATGTCGTCAGCCAAAGTTGGGATATGAAACAAAACCAAGTCAATGTGTTCCGAGTCCCCTTTAGCATCGGTATGATTTACAATGAATTCAAGAAACAAAGTGGTTGCAAGCGGCCCTACACCGCCGATTACGCCAAGGGTGCCGGTTTTTTGTCGGACTTTTTCCACGCTAATTACCTCCCTAGAGCCTTTATTCAACATCCGAACCGTTCCACAAAGCCGGGATCGAGCTTTGTGAGACTATAAACGCTCAACAAACTCCAGCCTTACATTGTCGAGATCTCGTATGAAGAATATCTTCTCTCGAACCCCTGCCTCCTTGTTTTCCCTAACAACGGGCTCAAGTGATATTTCCACGTTCTCGCTCTTAAGCCGATTGTGGAGGTCATCCACATTTTCAACCAGGAAAGCCAAATGCTTAGCTCCGCGGGTTTTCTGATCTTCCTGCGAATTGATGTGTTCGAAGGTATTGGACGTCGACCCGTCATACTGCAACAGCTCTATCTCGAACTGTCCGTGCCGCACAAAAGCTAGATAGGCATTACTCGCTTCAATATGCATTTTAAAGACTAGATCAAAGTGAAGATGCTCCTTATACCAAGCGATGGATTCATCGATGTCTTTCACACTGATGCTGAAATGAAGAGGGGTGAGGTACTGTTTCATAAGTAAGGCCACTCCTTATTTTAAGAATCTGTGTTCAATATCCGAAACGCTGGACTGGCGGTTGATTTTCCATCAATCCAGCGTTTCGGCGTACCGAATACGGCTCTAAGAGCCACAAACCGCTATTTGCCAAAAACTTGCTTTATGATAGAGACGGCCTCCAGAATCTGCCCCCTTGACACATCCTTGTGTGTACAAAAGCGCACTTCGGTTTGAGAGGCTGCAAAAATATGTACATCATGCTGGCGCAGCTTCATTTCAAATTCTCCGGGCGTTGCCAGTGACGGATCCAGCAAACCGTACACAAGGTTTGTGTGGATAATGCTCTCATCAACCTTTATGCCTGGGATGCAGTTCAGTTCCTTGCCCAGGAGTTTGGCATTGTCGTGATCCTCGGCCAGCCTGTCTACCATTGTACGGAGAGCCACTTCACCTGCTGCCGCCAAAATTCCGGACTGTCTCATTCCTCCGCCAAGAATCTTGCGCCATCCCCTCGCCTTTCGTATGAAGTCGGCGTCACCCGCCAGGACCGAGCCAACCGGTGCGCACAGGCTTTTAGCAAGGCAAATCATAACTGAGTCAGATCCGCGCGTCAGTTCTTTTGCCGGGACGCCTAGCGCAATTGCCGCATTAAACAAACGAGCGCCGTCCAAGTGGACTTTCATGCCGTTTTGCTTTGCAAAGTCACATACGGCGTCCGTCTCTTGCGCTGTGGAAACAGTCCCACCCCACAGATTATGTGTGTTTTCAAGGCAAACAAGGGATATGTTGCTCTTTAATCCGGATGCCCCGCGCATTTCTGACTGTAGGTGATCGGGTCTTATGATTCCTTTGTCGCTGGAGGTAATCCAGGGCTTTACTCCAGCTACGGCGGTCATACCGCCCTCGAAATAGTAAATGTGCGCCTTCTTTTCTACCATAACCTCGTCGCCGGGCCTTGTATGGCATAAGACTGCCAAAAGGTTACCCAGCGTGCCGCTTGCAACAAACAGCCCCTCCTCCTTACCCAGCATTTCTGCGGCAAGGGCTTCAAGGCCCGCAACAGTGTAATCCTCGCCGAAAACGTCGTCACCAACCACCGCGGTATACATGGTATCACGCATTTCCTGCGTTGGTTCTGTTACGGTATCGCTACGCAGGTCGATCCTCTTTTTCATCTTTTCCCTCCGTATTGTCGAAGACGTGTTCTTAATCCGTAAAGCCGTCCCAGAGCTTTTGCATCTCGCGCCACTCTGCTTCGGAGGTTGCCTGTCCGGTGTAGCGTACACCCTCGTGTTCGTAAGCCGGAGCGGTGTAAACTCCGCGCTCAAGAAGGCCCTTGATATTCCGGCGGTAAATTTTGTCGGCCTCTTCGTGGCGGACGGGGGACTCGTTCAGCCAGAGATTCTTAGGATGTATAGGCGTTTGATACATGTTTTTGAACAACTCGACGCGGAGATCCTTGATCCAGTTACTGTTCAGATTCATGGTTCGGAAGTTGCGTAAAGCTTCAATATCTAAGATGGCAGCGACAAATGTGTTTACGTTGTTGTTTGAATGGGACATTATTTCACCGCGATAGTCTACAATGTGCGAATTCCCTCCAGATATGTTAGCCGGAAACGCCGCTTTGGGATGAGGGTACACGGGCCCTATGTTTGGGCAGATCATGTACACGCTGTTGAACTCGGCATGACCTTGATTCTGAATCATCCAGCTTCCTCCGCGTCCAGCGCCGGACGCGGTCATCATCATGGCCTCGCTCGGCCGGTAAATGACCTCGGCGCCTTGGAAGGCCAACGCGCGGACAGCTTCGGGATATTCGCCGTCAGAGCAGCAGATAACGCCTATGTTGCCTATGTCGTCGGTCTTCAAAACAGGGTAGAAAGCGTCAATACCGTCGCCGAAGAGTTCCACCCAGCGGTCGTATATGTCGTGAGGGGTACAGGAGCGCTCCCTGCACCAAATGTGATTTTTCGCAGCCTGATGTACAACCTTGCCTTCCGGGTTTATGACGTACATCATGTTGAAGAAGCGATCCTTAATAACATGAGGCAGACGCGCTTTACACTGGAATATTATATACGTGCTGTATTTTTTAGCAATTTCACCCAGTTGCTCGCTTTCCGGCCCGGGAACTTCGATAAAAAATTCGTTGGCGCACAGCACGTGATCCAGGTCGAATGCTTCATCGCCAAACCCTGTCAGCGCGCCCTCGGGCAATGCCACCAACTTGACAGGCATATTGATGTCCGATATGCCGATGGCCGCATCGATCATCATTTCGATATTGTCCAAGTTACGGGTGATGTCGCTCCTTTTGCTGATGTTGTAGGCAATCGGAGAAATTGCAACGCATTGATAAGGTGCAATAGGCTTTTTCATAAATTCTGACCCCTTTCACTGTTCATATTAATTCACTAATACAATGACATAAATCACACAATTCAGCAAATTGATATAGCCGCTTTCAACGAAAAAACAGATTCCTCAAATCAAGGAAGTCTGTTTTTTCGGATAGTATTTTAGTCGAAGTAAACTTCCCAGAAGCGTGGTAGCACGTCTGGGGCGGAGAAGAAGCCTCTGACGTATGGAGTAGTGATATTGAGCTCCTCGTTCTGGACAAGGAATATGTGCGGGCGAATATCGCGAAGGAGATGCTGGAGCTCTGCATAGAGTTCACCGCGTCGCGCAACATCAAGCTCCACGCGGGCTTCGTCGAGCAGCCTGTCGACTTCCGGGTTATCTATGTGCGATACGTTTCCGGCCAGACCCAAGTTTCTGGAATGGAACAACATGTTTAAGTGGAAATCGGGGTCAGGCGTGCCTACCCAAGCAAGTATGAGCATGTCGTGCTCTGCGGCGGCCGTACGCTCCATATACGTTCCCCATTCGATGATCTCGGTGGTAACGTCTATGCCGACCTGGCGAAGTTGGTGCTGTACCATGGTACCTACGTCGGCGCGGGTTTGATTTCCTGCGTTAGACCAGAAGTTGATGGAGAAGCCGTCGGGGTATCCCGCTTCGGCCAACAATTCGCGCGCGCGATCAAGGTTTGTTTCAAAGGGTTCCATCTCGATAGCGAATTGGGTCATCGGTACGATTGGGCTTGTGATAAGTTGGCCTGTTCCGGCAAAAGCGTTATCCACAATTGAGTCGAGATTAAGGGCGTAGGTTATGGCATGGCGCACGCGCTGATCGGCAGTGGGGCCTTGAGCAAGGTTAAAGCCGATGTAATTGTAAGAGAAGTTGAGGTTGCGGTGCAGAACTACGCTTGGGGTTGTTTCTGCCCTGGGAACGTCTGTAGGCGCTATCATAAGCGCGATGTCGGCATCGCCGACCTCTACTGCGATGAAGCGTTGGGCCTGCTCGGGTATTACCCTAAAGGTCACTTGGCGCATGTGAGGAGCCTGACCCCAATAATTTTCGTTGCGTGTGACAACAGTTCTGTCGCCAAGCACTATCTCTTCGAGCACAAACGGACCTGTGCCAACCGGGTTGTCTTGGAAGTCGTCGCCGAACTCGCGCACGGCGCGCTCGCTTACGATGCTGGCCTGTACCAGCGTAAGCTGTGTAAGTATGGGTACGAACGGCCTGTTGAGGTGGAATGTGACGTTGTAGTCGTCGATAACTTCAACATAGTCGATTGCTTCAAACAACGCGCGGGTAAGCGGAGATTCGATCGCACGCTCGAATGTGAAGGCTACGTCTGAGGCTGTAAATCGGTCGCCATTGGAAAAGTATACACCCTGGCGCAGCTCAAAGTTTACGGTTTGAGCGTCCGGCATGTCCCAGGAAGTAGCTAGTACGCCATACATTTCCAAAGTACGCGGATTGAACCTTACCAGCGGCTCAAATATCATCTGGCGGATTTGATGGGAAGGTGTGTCATTAGATAATACCGGATCCAGCGAAGCCATAAACGAAGCGACTACTATGTTCAGTTCATCGCGGTCTGCGTTGCCGCCTGGCGCCGGCGCTTCCGCCGATGTTTCCGCCGGAGCGTTCGCGCCGCCTGCGGCAGCGGCGTCCTGTGCGGCTGGCTGCGGCTCAGGTGATGCACAAGCGCCAAGTAGCAATGTAGCGGAAAGAATTGCTAAAAGCGTTTTGTCTAATCTTTTTTTCATGATTAATACCCCCTTGTAAAATATTATTTATCATGATTCTACAACATACCACATGTCTAGTAGCTTTGCAATACCTATTTTACTGGATTTGATTAATTGACAAATTATACGGAACCGAGATGTCTCACAGAAATATAATTAGCGGAATCTTAGCGATCGAGTTCCACTGAGAGTATGCAACAGTGACGTTTTGTAGTTTACACGCCAATAAAATTCATGCTATTATGTGAGAAATTAAATTTTAACCTTAATAATTGGCTGAAAATAATACAAAATCTCCGTCAGAAAAAAGTCCGTCCGACGAATATGGGCGGCCTACCGGTGGCGCGCGAAACACAAAAAGGATTTCAGGAGGCTTGTTTCCTGGCAGGATCGCGACTGCCACTGTTGGCAAATGAATGGAAAGCGACAATCTGTGAATGAGAGCAGCGTTAGCCGAGAAACCTGAGACCACTGTGAACAGAAGACAGGGTCTTGTCTAGCTTTCAGCTTCTGACGGATAGAAATTAAATTTTGCCAGAATAAACGAAATGACCTTCCGTGCCGTCGGAATAGCGCGGCCAATCAGGAGGGCGGAAAGTATCGTACCTTCGCGGACGGCGCCGAAATCGCCCAGGAAAATGAGCGCCAGCGCCAGGGATGCGATGACCAGCGCGCAATCGAACGGCACTTTTACGCGGGCGAACGTGCCGTTTGGGATCTTGCGCGCGATGGCCACAACAATACCTTCCGGTGGAAGAATCACAAGCCGGGCCTCCATGTAGAGCGAGAGCCCGCACGCAATCACCACGATGCTCATGCCCAGCATAACAAGCTGCCCGGCATATGTAGGCAGCATAAAATCACCCAGAATAAACCTGGACGCATCCAAAAAAAAGCCGAATATGAACGCGAAAACGATCTGGGTGACGTTGATAATAGGGAGCTCCTTGCCCAGCAACGCGAACTGAGCCGCTATGTATATCACAAACGTAATTGTAATGATAACGCCGGGATTAACGCCCAAAATCAGGCTAATCACAAACGGCAGAGAATTAATGGGCGAAAGTCCAAGACCCGAACTTATAGAAAGGGCCGCTCCAAACGACAGCAAAAACAACCCAAATACATACACCAAAATCTGCCCAGCCAACCGCTTACTAAACAATTCTCCCACATCCCTCGTATCCTAGAATATCCGAGTTCTGACGAATTGTCAAGCCCACGTTAATCAATTTCCGTTACTCGGCAGATTCCGCATGGGTGAATTTTCCGTCTGAAATTTGCTCGAGATATGCCGGGCGTATTGCTTAGAGTCTTACGCTTGTAACCATTAAGCAAATTTATCGCCCTAACTCCGTTTATTGTTTTGATACCAACCATGTGTTTAAAATTCCATGCTACGATTAAGTCGCACTCGGAAATGACGACCGATGCGATATGAACACAATCGTCATAACTCTTTTTGTCAAAATGCCTTGCCCGACTATCTTATCTGCTACAAGCTAAATTTCTTGACTTAAATTTATGAGGGAGAAATTAAGCCTTGATAGACATTTTTCCAGCAAGTCCCTCTTTGGTTCGTAGCAATCAGAAATCTTTCTAATATCGGTAAAGCCAATATGGGCTCTATGTTTTTTCAGCCTCTAATCCTTACACAGCACAAGATAGTACACAGATTTGCTTTTGTGTTAAAATAAATAGCCCGACAAACATTAGTCTGTCAGGCTTACGCTACACCTCCGGGGGCTCGAACCCCGGACCCGCTGATTAAGAGTCAGCTGCTCTACCAACTGAGCTAGAGATGCACATTTGCGCCTCGGCCTTGACCTTATTAGGCTGATAGATATTATAATCGACAAGCGTCGGCATGTCAAGCATTTTTTGCCGGAATCCCCGACTATACCTAACCGCCGATCGTATGCATGGGTCTGCCGGAGGAAGCCTTGTCGAAGCCGCTGATCTCCGGTTTATTCATTATCGCTTGTTCGATAATACGCGCGATATCAAAGTCATAAGCGCCGCCACGCAGCTTCGAGCGCAGATCGACTCCCTCATCTCTCGAAAGGCACAGCTTCAAGAATCCGTCGCTTGTCAGCCGTATGCGGTTGCAGCTTGCGCAGAACGAGCGGCTCATTGCCGGAATTATGCCGATTTTTCCCGCAAACCCTTTAACACGGTAGTACGTTGCCGGTCCGTTGCCAAGCTTTTCATCGATAGCTTCAAGCTTACCCAAGGCGCATTCCAATATATACATAAGCTCGTCGACCGAGAAAATGTCAGCGCCAAGGCTCTGGCCAACTGGCATTAGCTCGATAAAGCGTACGGCAGCAACCTTTTCGCGCGCAAAATCGGCTATACGCACAACCTCATCCTTGTTTATGTTACCTAGTAACACGGTGTTTACCTTGGTGCGCAAGCCGGACCTCGCACACAGCTCTATTGAACGCAGTACAGATGTAAGCTTGTCAGTGCCGGCAAGAACACGGAATTTTTCTGAACTAAGTGTGTCCAAACTGATGTTGATACCATCAATGCCTATGTTCACAAGTTCGGGAATGTATTTTTCAAGAAGCGCGCCATTAGTTGTGAGCGTTACTTGCGAAATGCCGTCAAGCCTCTTGAGTTCGCTCAAAAAACCAATCGCGCCGCTGCGAACAAACGGCTCCCCGCCTGTCACCTTCAGGCGCGTGATTCCCATACCGGCCAGTATGCGCGCAAGCCGCAGAACTTCTTCAAATCTAAGAATTTCGTCATGCGACATCTCCGATACGCCGTCCGGCATACAATATGTGCATCGAAGGTTGCAGCGGTCTGTTATCGAAATCCGCGCATAATCAATAATTCGTCCAAAGCCATCCTTCATAGTCATTGTCCTTCAAATATGTATGATCCACTCTTACCGCCGTGCTTCTCGTGAAGCCTTATTGAATGAAGAGTCATCGCGCGGTCACCGGCTTTGCACATATCATAAATTGTCATTAACGCGACGTTTACGCCGACCAGGGCCTCCATCTCAACCCCGGTCTTTCCGCTTGTTACCACGGTACAGCTCGCCTCGACCTCGCTTCGATCCTCGTGCAACAGGAAGTCAACGGCACACGATTCAATTAGTATGCTGTGGCACATTGGGATAAGATCAGGTGTGCGCTTGACCGCCATTATCCCTGCGACTCGCGCCACGCCGAGCACATCTCCTTTACCGGCTTTACCGGACGCGATAAGCGCCATAGTCTCAGGTTTCATGCTGATAAACCCGCGTGCTATGGCCTTACGCCGTGTCTCGGGCTTGCCGGACACGTTTACCATTATGGCGTTGCCGCCCTGGTCAAAGTGGTTGAATTGCATAATATCAGCCCTTTAGAGATTTTTTGCGATCGACATCAGCGCATGAAGGATGTGTGTGAAATCCTTTTCATCAACGGTCAACATGTCAAGGATAACCTTGTTATCTTGTACTACCGTAATGATAGGCGTGGAAAAGTTTCTTAGCGCCGCTTCGATTTTTGCGGCGGAAAATGTTTCGCTGGTGACGTATATGGCGTAGCTGCCGATATTGGCAAGAGGCATTGCCCCTCCCCCGAATTGAGCGTCGTGAGGCAACGCGGCAAAGGAAAGCTCTCCGCCAAGTATGCGCGTAAGCATCTTGCGAAGTTTTTCGGCTTTAACGCGCGCTTTCCCAGGGTTGGCTATACAGTCCATCGTTGGAACGGCTTCGCCCTCGGCATAAGCCTCCAGCGTTGCTTCCAGTGCCGCCAGCCTAAGCTTGTCTATACGGAGACAGCGCATAAGCTGATTCCTGCGCAGCCTGTCGATATAGACTTTCTTCCCTACGATTATTCCGGCCTGCGGCCCGCCCAGGCACTTATCTCCGCTGATTGTTACGATGTCGGCACCGTCGGCGATGGCATCCATCGGAGTACGCTCGTACGAAAATCCGAAACGGGATATATCGGTCAAAATACCGCTGCCCATGTCCTCTATTAACGGGGTTGATCTCTCAGCGGCCAGAACGGCAAGCTCTGCGGTTGAGACTTCCCCCGTATACCCCATTATCCTGTAGTTGGATGTATGAATCTTGAGCAAAGCGGCGGTCTCCGGGGTAACCGCCCTGCTGTAATCGGACGGCGTAGTGCGGTTTGTTGCACCGACCTCCACAATGCTGCACCCTGACGTTAATATTATCTCACCAATACGGAAGCCGTCGCCTATTTCAACCATTTCACCGCGCGAGAGCACGACAGGGCGGCCATTAGCCAGCGTATTCAGAGTCAGGAACACCGCCGCCGCGTTGTTGTTCACGACAAGCGCAGCCTCCGCTTCGGTAATGTCGATCAAGAGCTGCTCCACATAGGCCAGCCTTGATCTTCGCGCGCCTGTTATTATACTGTATTCAAGGTTGCTGTAGCCCGTGGCGACTTCCTCCATCTTGGCGGCGGCACGCTCACTCAGAACGGAACGCCCCAAGTTTGTGTGCATCACCACACCGGTGGCATTTATGACGCGCTGCAGGCGGTCGGAACGCAGAACACAAAGTTTTTGACAGACGTTCTCAACCACTGTTTCGTACAGCGCGGCGCGGCTGGCTCCTGTATACTTGCCTTGTGACATCTCGGCACGCAAAACGTCCAGCTCTTCGCGTATCAATTTTACAAGCTTTGACTTGGATACGGCCCGCGCCTGCCCAAAGCTCTCATCGCGCAGCAGCTCGTCCACTTTCGGAATATTTCTGAAACTCTGCATAAATGCATTATCCTTTTACCACGAAATATAAAAGCCGCTGAAAAGAATTCGGCGGCGTTATTATTGGCGGAGGCATGTGGGAATCGAACCCACCTGCGACATACAATGCCGCAACACAGTTTTGAAGACTGGTAGGCACACCAGTTACCTTTCCGCCTCCATTTGGAGTATTGATAGTATTTTAGCACTAAATTATCAAGAAGTCAAGCCCTACTGTTCACGACGAACAACTATAGTAAAACAACTTTAGTCAGGGTTTCATGATAAAGAATCTAACATATACGTGCTTGAACGAATTAAAATTGGCGCAGATTCAGGTTTTCAAGGAATAGAGAGATTCATGTTAGTTTGTCAACTCCTCGTAAAAAATCAAAAAACAAGCCGCT
>Ga0131853_10024912_pt1 | contig 10785 bp, 10 predicted proteins | sample TergutLab28metaG_FD_92764 | JGI IMG/M metagenome (GOLD analysis project Ga0131853, IMG submission 92764) | Labiotermes labralis P1 segment gut microbial communities from Petit-Saut dam, French Guiana - Lab288 P1 (version 2) (version 2) | ecosystem: Host-associated > Arthropoda: Insects >... | reverse complement strand
CAGAAATCTGCATTTACTTTCTGCCCTTCAGGGACAAACTCTCGATGAATTACACCTTCTGCGTCGAAAAAAAAACAATTAACATCGTCTTCACTCGCGATTTTTGAAATCGCAGTTTCTTTGGTTTTGGAGAGTTTTGCCTCACCCACTCTGCACTCTGTCGTTTGGTGGCCAGATAGTAGGTGAAACACCATGTTTCGTCACCGGTAATGATATTTTCCCAAAAAGTTCATCTTGTCCCATTAAAAGAAGATCCTGGCAGTAAACAACGCGTTCTTGTTTCTGCTCTGTGGTCAAGGCATGAGGAACAAATCTCGCGTAAATCTTTCTTTTTTCCAAGCCTTCGGTTACAATCCGGCGAACTGTCTCCTTACCAATATTCAAACGATCTGCAATCACTTGTAGTGGTACGAAGGTCTTCTGTCAGCAGACGACGAAGAGATTCTACGTTTTCGTCTGTTCTGGCAGTCGAAGGACGACCACTTCTGGCATCGACCTTCACATCCTCCCTTCCGTCTCGAAAGCGAACATACTACCAATACACATTAGCACGACTCATGGCAGCGCTACCATAAACCTTATTAATCGGTTCGATCATTTCCACAGCACTTTTACCGGCTTTAACACAAAATTTAATTGCCACTCTCTGTTCCTTCATGACACCGATGAAAAGGCAAAAAATCTTCACTTGCAAAACAAGTTCGTACTCACAGACCACTGAACGAAAGCCGTTGAAGCCTGGTCACGTGTTACATGAAGCATAGTACTACGTAGTTACGGTGTCGGCCGCTATATGTAACGTACAGTACTCTCTTAAAACAACTCGTCTAAAAACTTTTGGGTCGCACCTTGTATGTACATATCTATGTATGTATGTATGTACGTGTGTATGTATGTATGTATGTACGTGTGTATGTATGTATCTATGTATGTATGTTTGTATCTATGCATGTATGTACGTGTGTATGGATGTATGAATCGATGTATGAGTGTATGTATAAGTGTGTGTATGTATGTATTATGTATGCATGTATGTACGTACGTATGTATTATGTATGTGTATGTATGTATGTACGTACGTGTGTGTGTATGGACATATGTATGTATGTGTGTGTGTACGTATGAATGTATGTGTTTATATTTGTGTGTGCATATGTATGTATCTATGTATGTATGTACGTGTGTATGGATGTATGTATGGATGTATGTGTGTATGTATGCGTGTATGTATGTATGTATTATTTATGCATACATGTACGTACGTACGTATGTATGTGTGTATGTATTATTTATATGTACATATGTATGGATGTATGGATGGATGTAGGTATGTGTGTGTGTATGTATGTATGTATGTGTGTGTACGTATGTATGTACGTATGTATGTGTGTGTATATTATGTACGTGTAGTGTCCACTGTCTGGCGATAAGGGTAGGTCTATATAGATCGCTTGTCTGTCACTATGTTTAAGGAAAATTCTATAATCGCCGTCGGCCTGATCGGGATATGTAGGAGGTATTTGCCACCAGAATCAGTGAATCGTGATTTAATCTAGGTAGGCTCAAGGACTATACGGTACAGTCGGAAAATGACAGTTAATGCTAAATAACAAACTGTGTTCTAATACTCTAACATTCTATAAATTATATATATATATATATATATATATTTATTTATTTATTTATATGCGTATATCGATCACTATACAAGTGACAGTATAATTTCCTGTTATAAACAAGGGTTTTCTACAAGCTTAGCATCCGAAATTAACTCTCTCGCCTTTATGAAATCCAGTATAGTTTCGTAAATTCTGAAAAAGAAAAGTTTAGTTATTTTGTCAAAATTACTCACTTTAAGTAATTTGGTTTGGTCAGTGCGACTTACCTTTAAGTAGCAGAAAGTGCACAACGTTGAGTATCATCTCAGTAACGGCCTAGTTTCTAAATCTCCACTTTATAATATTCGGCTCTGAACTTGACACTGAATCGTCGGCAACCAATTTTCCAGAATACGTCGGTCGAACAGAAAGCCAGTGAGTCTCGCTATGTCAAACCATCTCTGGATTTTATAGAGTCGATCTGCGTAAGTCACGCATTCTTTCCTTATTTACAAACTCTTACATCATTTGTGCCGAGTTACGCGTATCTTAGAGTGTAGCCACTGTTGTACTTTATAAATGTGGCGTGCATAGGCAACGCATTCCTTCGGATATTAACAAACCTTTAGGTCACTTGGCCCGGTTACGCATGTCTCACTATGTAGCAACTGTTATGCCTAGCTCAACAAACTACTGCAAAACGAGCGTTATTTCCTGGTTAACAATTTTTGTACATGTTTGGATTTAATTGCAACAAAATTATGAAACTACAAAAGCTACATGATCTTGCAAAAGTGTGGCATTCGTTACATGTGTATGTAGGTGTGTCCATCTGTAATAATTTTGGAAAGAGGCTAATTTGAATAGTGAATTAACATGACTGCACGTCCCACCAGTCACATTCTACACCGAACAACACCATTTATGACCGAATACTTGCTGAGGAAGTAACTATCCATGGCGGTCATCGGCTATCCTGACTGAGGATTGTTGTGGTTTTCCTCAAGTCGCCTGTCAAGGACCGCTTAGAGTATTTCGTTTATGACATTTCCGCTTCCTTCCAAATACTTTCCTATTCATTGTTCAACAACCATCCTACCATTTGACGCTGACATCATCGTGAAAGGAACCACAGAAAGGATAAGAACTTGGAGACCGAAGGCAGCTACGAAAGGCGAAGTCATCAGACAAGCCCTGAAACAGGACTTGTATGAAGCTCCTGTGACTTCCACAGCACAATCTGTATATGGTTTCGAAACATGTTTGTTGTAACTGCCAGATGAAGAATGACAAAAAATTCTAACAAGCACATCCCAATTTTTTACTGCATTATGTGTGTTTCTATGCGAGATTAATTTGTTTAGATTGTCAGCACTAACACGAAATTTAAATTAAGATATTACTTAAATGAGAATAATCTTTTCACAATTACACATCACATTCACAATCTAACATTGACAAAAATTACCAATACGTAGTAATAATAATAATACTACAAAGGTGAAAAAGAGTGCTGTTTTGTCTCAAAATTCAGTACACATAACGCACAACTGTGAAGAGATGCAAAATCGTCGTATCCAGATTTAAAATTAGAAAATAAGAAGTAGCTGTAAATTTTACCGTGCCCTCCTTGCCCTTTATATAAATGATCAGTTGGCGCTGTGTTTTACGCTCAGATGAGACAGAAACTAATAAAGAATAATATGTGCCTGTAAAAGAGTTACATAAAGTACCGTGCCCTTCTGTGGCGTTACTTCTTCAAGAAATATACCGCAGTTATGATCTCGAGGGATCCGACACCATGTGATTCTGTAGAAAATACAAGTTTACACGGCGTCATAACCCAGAAGACCTTAATTTTCACACGTATAGTCGTGAGAGTTTCAAGTCTCATGTGTTTCATTTAGACTATCAAGAAAATAGGGAATTACATTTGACTGACGTGACCCAAACTAACACTTCCGTTATCGTGATAAATTTTACTGATCCAAGATTATCTATACGATACAGACGTAAACACTTCCTTCGCCAAAAAGACAGGAAATTTGGGCAGCATTATCGTTCAATTTTGTGCGTACCCAAATTTGACAAAATATGCAACTTTTCACGTTTGATTCACAAAATTAAGTTCAGAACCTGCCTGTTTACTGCTGAAGGTCTGAAAAAAAGCTTTTAAGTTCTTCAGACGTTTAAGTATTATTCACTCGAAACTTTTTTTGTATAATCACAACTTTTCGCAGAGCTTAACCAGTTTTGCCTTCACAAATTCTAGAAGACAAGGCAAAATTTATTATATTGTCTTTCACATTTTTAAATTATTTTCTCTTGTCCGTCATTTTAAATCACTCTTGGACCCCTAGAACTGAAATATTTTAAAAAACAGCTTGACGGGAAAGATCTGTGACACAGATTCTTTTCTGTATGACTTCAAATGAATTTTGAAACAAAAAATTATGGATGTCTCTCTGAAGGCAAATGTCTTACTGCTGTGAAGACGACCCTGTCATGGTGTGATGTTTGTGTCTGCTGCAGCTGCCAATTTGAAGCTTTCATTCTCCATTCTCTAAATGACTCCTAGATTATCGTTGCCTTCAGTGAGGAGTTCTTTACAATTTCCGGTGACGCATTAGATTCACTTAACTCCTCTCATCGTCTTTTTGAAGGACTGGCATATCTCAGTCCGTCCAGTGACTGCGCTGAAAAGACCGAGGATTGTTGGTTCAGTACCCGGCATTCGTAACAGTTTATTCTCTTGTCCAAAGCGTCCAAACTTGTCCTGGTGCCCGCCCAGATTTATATTCCGTGGGTTCCACAGTCTCTTTCACCGGACGTAAAACGGCCGAAACATGGTGCTCGACACTTGAAACTCTTATCGGGCGCGTTTTCAAAACTGTGAAAAGCGGCTAATAACTTCATGTCTGGTCTGTCCGTCTATCTGTCCGCATGGCACAACTCGGCTCCCACTGGACAGATTTTCGTGAAAATTGGTGTTTGAGAAATATTTTTTAAAATCTATCGAGGACATTCAAGTTTTATTGAAACCTGACAAGAATACCGGGTACACTACATGAAGACCTATGTCCATTTACGTCAGCATTTCGCTGAATTCTTGTCAGAATGAAAAATATTTCGGACAAAATTTGTAGAGAAAATCAAAACACATTTTCTATTCCATAACTTCTCCGAAACTCATGCCATTTATGAGATAATGCAGAAAAATTATGTACAGCCGGGCAGGCCACAGACGACAATATAACAAGGCTCATGCGCTTTGCATGTTGGATAAATAAGACTACGAATAATTTAGTATCGCTGGATATGTGATTAGATACTTTTGATGGACTGATGTTAGTAAATGCAAAGTGAATGAAACAAACGTGAGGATTTTTCCTTTCCTTTACATATATATATATATATATATATATATATATATATATATATAAAACACAGCTGTCGCAGCTAATAAAAATGTCTGAAGTGAATCTACAACCAACAAAACACCAACCGCTTTCTTATCAACCCACATCAATTTCCGTGTCTCATTTAGCCTATTGTACTAATACACGTGCAAATGAAAAGTGCACAGATAAATATTTGCACTAAGCAGATAAGAAATATAGAATGAAATGATAAACTGTGTTCCTATGCGACATCGTCGTCACATAATGAACTTGCAAATTCTATGCGGGAAGATAGTGCAGCAGATCCAAAATGGAATATTTCAGTTGTTGAAGGAAGTCTCCCACTTTTATGAAACTCAAAGAATTTTTTCCCTTTATTTACAAATCCGATCGAATCGATGCTCACAAATACAATTTCTGTTAGTCCAATATATTCTTTGCTTTCCATCTATGGCTATGTCTTCAGAGTTTTCTCTTCCCTTAAATTTTTCCGGCAAAATATCTGTGCACATCTCACCTCCCAATTATATGCTAGGTCCCCGCCTATCTTAAAATTCTTCATTTAGTCATTTATTATTATTATTATTATTATTATTAACTTCAAGGAGCTGAGTCGTCCTTTAGAAACTGATAGTTTCTCTACTAGTCAAGAAATTTCCCTAATTTCATAGAACCTTAAAGTTTATTACATCATTCACAAGAGACAGCCACTTGTCTTTGTACTGAGCCAGATCAACCTAGTCCATATGCTCCATCCTACTTCTTGCAGAAACATTTTAATATTATTTTCCTATCTACGCTTCTATATTCATTATTATTATTATTATTACCGATCACGGTGGCCGTGCAGTCTAAGGCGTAAGGCCTGCAGCAACTTGTTGGGATGACTGGTTCGAATCCCACTGAGGGCAAGGGTGTTCGTCTCTTGTGTTTGTTGTGTGTTTTGTCGGTAGCTGTCTCCGCGGCGAGTTCGGGGAAGTTCTACCGTGTGTGTGTGTGTGTGTGCGTGTGTGATCTAGAAACATCAACAACGAGGCGACCCGCTGAGGGCAAGGGTGTTCGTCTTTTGTGTTTGTTGTGTGTTTTGTCGGTAGCTGTCTCCGCGGCGAGTTCGGGGAAGTTCTACCTTGTGTGTGTGTGTGTGTGTGCGTGTGTGTGCGTGTGTGATCTAGAAACATCAACAACGAGGCGACCTAGACCCGCGTTGGGCTGTTGCGCCACAGAAAAAAAATACTGAATTAATACGGCTCATGACAGGAAGCAGTGGCGGGCTCTTGCGCACACTGTAATGATTTTGCGGTTTTATAAAATCCAGTTAATTTATTGACTTTCCTACGAAATATGATCTTCTTAGGGAGAAATCTTCTTCATTGACCTTTTCATCGTTATGAAATCAGATTTAATATGAAACATTACAAATAGAATTAGTATTTATTGGCGGAACTAAAACAACGAAATTCAGATTTTTATGTTTTGCTGACCGTGCATCTCAGTGTAATCTTAGTAATTAGCCAACTTGACGCACAAATTCTTGTTTTACAATAAGTTTATTATACTCCTCTACATGTTTCGAGAACTATGTGCTCATCATCAGAAGGTCAAAATTGTATTATACAGCATCTGGTATCATCACACCTGTAGGTGGCTGTCCCGTAAACGGGACGGCTGTATAATACAATTTTGAGCTCCTGATGATGAGCAAATAGTGCTCGAAACATGTAGAAGCATATAAAAAACTTATTATAAAACAAGAATTTGTATATCAAGTTGGTTAATTACTAAGATTAAAAAGAACCAAATTCATGTCACCCATTGCATAACGGTCCCGAGAATAAAGGAGCAGTTAGGCTATCTCTTTGGGTCCAACAGGGCGGTACTGACCAAGTGAGTATGGCTTGCACAACTCTGCCGGGTATGTTGTAATATTGACCATACGTTTAATATCAATCAGCGATGAACTTTGCCATCCGAACCGAACAACAATTAAATTTGTTAATTGTAGTCAATTTTCAAGAGACCGGGACAGCGTAGTTGGTTCAGCGACTAGGTTATAGCCTGGCCGATCCGGGGTTCGAATCTCGGCAAGGTTAAGAAATGTTTCCCTTCTCCTGATCGTTAAGACCGGCTCTAAGGCTCACGCAGCCTTATGGGTAAAGGGGGCTTTTTCCAGGGGGGGGGGGTTAAGCAGCAGGAGCCTGAAATATACCCCGCCTCCACCTAGTGCCGAGGTTCAGAATGTGTGGAGTTATACCTTTGCTTCCCCTGTACGCCTTCATGGCATGGAAAGATGCAGCTTTAACTTTTTACTGCTTTCAGATAGAAGTCAGCTGGAATAGTGCCTTAACTACACCACTGTCGCTTCATTATATCTACATCATTAAACTTTATAATTATGCTGCAAGTTTCATTTTAAGCCAAGCAGCACATACCTTTGCTACAACATTAACAAATGTGAGAAACACTAACAACCACATTATTCAGTTTTAGGCGATAATTATGAACTAACGAGTCGTTATGGCAGAGTTCGATCCAACTGCCACATGCATAAGGAACTCTGTACAGGCTGTTAAGACCTTTATCTTACTTCTCTGTTCCAAGCGTCGTAAAATTTGTCAATGCCAATTCCTTGGCAGTCTCTGCTCTGTGTTTATTAGTTCAGAGTCCTATAGGATGCTGTAGGGACATATATATAAAGTACATATAATTTTGTGTGGGCCCGGTAGCTCAGTCGGTATAGTGATTGACTACGGGGTGGACGGTCCGGGATCGAATCCCGGTGGGGACGAGATTTTCCGCCCGTCCAGACCGGCCCTTGGGCCCACCCAGCCTTCTGTAAAATGGGAACCGGGTCTTTCCCGGGGGTAAAGTGCGGCCGGTGTGTGCTGCTGACCACTCACCCCCCTCTAGTGCCGCGGTCATGGAAGAGTAAAGCTATAACTCTACCCACCGTCTGGGCCACACCGGGCCTGTAACGGGATCATTTTACCTTTTTACGTAAGATTTTGTAATATATATATATATATATATATATATATATATATATATAATAGAGTGAAGAAAAATTTTGTAATATGTATAAAGCTAACGTGTTCTAATTAGAGAAGAAAGCAGAAAAGTTTCATTGCACTACTGTGTCAACTGCTAACATTATATCGCAATGCTGTTGGATAAGTGAAACACGAATATGGAGCAATGGTGGAATAAAAACGACAGGGGAAAATCAGAGTACTCGAAAAAACGCCTGCCTCAAGTTACACACGGACTGACCTGTGATCGAAAATGTGTCTTCGCTAACGTGAAAAGTTGTGTTGATTTATTCTATCAACTATTATTATTGTCAAATGAAGCAAGCATTAATTGTGAACAAGTTACGACAAGGCTGTTACAACAATGGGCCATGCAAGCTGCATTCAAATTCATCTTCATGATTGTACACCATCAAAAACAATAGCCGATAAACAACTGGAATTGACTGGTGCAAGAAATAGGTTGGCATTACTTACTTACTTACTCCATGGAGCAGAGTCCTTCTTGAGAAGCTAACAGGTTTGCAGCTAGTCAAGAAATTTCCCACATTTTATGAAACCCGAAGGTTTATAACCGCAGTCACAAGGGCCCGCCACCTGTCCAGATCCTGAGCCAGCTCGATCCAGTCCGCACCCTCACATCCCACTTCCTGAAGATCCATCTTAATATTATCCTCCCATCTACGCCTGGCTCTATCAAAGGGTATCACTTGGTATAGAGTAACAAAAAAAAAATATTACTTTGTAATGATCATCCTACTCTCCTAGCAGGTAGAAAAGAGCCATCATGTTGTATTTGGTGTAAATATGTTTTGTATAGTCAGTAAAAGTAAATACATTAGCCCACTGTCCTCACGGTATTTGAATATTATATTTGCACGGTAAACCAGCCGAGAAATAATATAAAGGAAGATGATACCGGTCTTGAAGCTTTCACGGCAACAAAGTTCAATACAATCTTCTCGGGCAGACAACCGCGTCAAGGAGTGAAAGTTCTCCAGCGCTTCAGGGATTGATTCCGTCCCTAAAACGATGGAAAACTTTCAGTCTGCCCGAGAAGATGTTATTGAATGTAAAGGAATATACCCGACTACGCGCGAACCCGTATTCTTTGGAATGGAAATCGCATCCTTTAACCCCTACACTAACGACGATTGCAATGTGAACGAAGAATCTACACTGATCAGATAGATATCAAATTTCCCTGTGGATTTTCGCTGCAGTTTCTAAATATGGAGTCGTAGGCCTATTGCTTGATAATTTGCTTCCGACAGGATGTCTTTTCCACATAAAGTTCAAAAAGAATTTTGAGTTCCCGATTCCCCCCCACTCTCCTTGCTAAGATTTGGATCAAACATACGCCAACAGTAAGTCAGAAGCTTTACCTCTTGCAACAACTTCCTATACAAGCTGTGTTTGTGTTTTCTTAGAAGAACTGAGAAAAAAAAATCCAAGGGGCGTGCGTGAACTCAGGCTCCCGCCGCGATGTAGATGAGATCGGCGTTCTTCCGGTATATTACGCATCGTAGAGTTGTAACTCCTTTCCCACAGTCCAAGCAGTCCAAGTCTTAGACTAACTGACTCTCGAAGATAGGGTTGATATTTTGTCCCGAAACGTCAGTACGAGACTACCATTCTACACTGCGTAAAATCCTAACAGAGGGCAGATCTCAAGTGCGTCTACATTGGCCATGCGTCAAAAGACCACAGATGGGCAGACAGCAAACCGAAACCTATATAATTACAGATATACCGATGAACTTATCTTGTATTTAGCAGTACGATAACGGGTTTAAATATTCCTTTGTACACGAGTGTGGGGTTTGTGATTTACATGACTTTAGGCCTACAACAAGTGTTCTGTTTGGACGTCGTATGGATCAGCGTAGCCAAAGGTAATCGATGGAATTTTTTTTTGTAAAAATCAGCGTGAGGTTTAAACTAAAACTCTGGAATCACTCCTATTTTGACTCTTCTTCAGCAACTAGCCGTTCTGCTTATGTAAAGTACATCTTAACTTTTTATGCTTCATTTATACATTGTGGACGAAATGAATACCTAATTGATAGGAAAATATTCACGAATCGTGATCTTTGGGCGGACGTGGCTTACGAGGTGCTTCACCCGCCAGTCCAAATCATATTGCAATATGGGCGGCTGGTGGCTGGGGGGGGGGGGAGGCTCTTAGACATGTCCGCCCAGAGATCACGATTCTTTAAACGAACTACAGCTCAAAAAATTTCTAGGCTGGAATTTGTTCAACATGTTTAATATTGTGATGAGCCCTGATGATTGAAGTGGCAAATTCTTCAGAAATTTTCTTGCACGTCTACCAGACTACACGGGAACACATCACAGAATACAGTATTCTTTATGTTTAGTGCTGATTTTCATTAGTTCCTTAGTACATCCTCTTTGCCTTCAGATCCACTCGGCTACTGCTCGGTTTCCGTAAGACCATGCAGACTTGGTGCAAGGCAAGGTTTACTGGAAATGCTCTTCAAATAGCTGAGCATGTAAAGAAATATATGAGCATAATTTTTTTAGTAGTTATGCAGATATACAATTTCATTTGCAGTAACTGAATATCAAGTCTAGTAATTATTGTAGAATTTTTTTAAACCCCCCCCCCCCCCCTTTTCAAAAAAATTTTTTTCTCTCCTTTCTTTTTTTTTTATTTTTAAAGTCTCCTTTATCGTTTTGCGTTTCCCCAAAAAAATTTTTTAAATTTTATTTTTTTTTTGGTAGGTTATTTTTTTT
>Ga0131853_10024911_pt1 | contig 10785 bp, 16 predicted proteins | sample TergutLab28metaG_FD_92764 | JGI IMG/M metagenome (GOLD analysis project Ga0131853, IMG submission 92764) | Labiotermes labralis P1 segment gut microbial communities from Petit-Saut dam, French Guiana - Lab288 P1 (version 2) (version 2) | ecosystem: Host-associated > Arthropoda: Insects >... | reverse complement strand
GGAGTGTTTCGTTTTTTGTCCTATCCAGAGAACTATATCACTTTTCGTCCGTTTTCCTATCAAAAACCGTCAAGTATGTCTTCTACCTGCCTAGCTATTGGCTAGGACATTATTATACTAGGAATGTTGGATGTGATGTAATAACCACGCTTACTGTACTTATCCATATTATTCATGAAAGCAATCCTTCTTTCTTCAAATATTTCTTTGAAATTGAGTTTTGGATATAGCTCAAGGGACACTCTTTCATCGCGCGCAAATGAAGGAGAAACGCCAAATAGTTGATTAAACGCTCGCGAAAACGCCGTTGGTGATTCATAGCCATATTTGAGAGCAATATCTATGTTCTCACCGTCTTTGATACAATATAACCTTTACCTAAAAATCACATGAAGGTGTGCATTTTTTGTTAGGGGGGTGCATTTTTCCCTTGGGGGTGTGCATTTTTTCCATACGGGGTGTGCAAATCCCAAAAAGGTATGCAACCATCTTACCATGCGTCGAACAAACCCGCCACAATTATTTGCATCGCGGCGGGTTTTTACTGTAAAATCACGCTTTTATTATTGTTCCGTTTCGGAAAGTGAATCGACCACCGTCATCCTTGTAAACCGTTAGGTAATCCAAAAGGCTGTGCCAAAGTCGTTCATCGAATTCGGTTATTATTCCATCCTGTTTACCTAACTCGGCAATGAACACTTCAACCGCCTCGCACCGTGCCTTTTTATCGGAAATTTCGCCAACCACCTCGTCAAGTCGTGTTTTCGCTTTATCGTATCGTTCTGTCAACCCGGCGTACCGTTGTTGGTAATCGGTCTGGTCGATGGCGACACGAGCATTTTCTTCCACGCCTTTTTGTGTTAATTCGACCACCACTGTTATTTCGTTTTGCAATTCAACCCGCTCGGCTTCGAGCGAAGCGGTGTCAAAGAGGGCTTGTTTTATCAATTCAAAATCGTTGATAATCACGGCTTTTTTTGTGAGCAGTTTATTGACCGCCGAAATGAAAAGGCGTTTTATGGTTTCTTCATCAAGGTGAGGAGTGCTGCACTTCATAGCGTTTTTGAATTTTCCGTTGCATTGGTAAATGGTGCGGCGGTATTTGCTGTTGGAATGCCACACCTTCGAACCGTACCAAAGGCCGCACTCTCCGCATTTTATGTGGCTTGCGTACATCCCTTTTCCGCTGTGGCGGTTTGCACCTTTTTTTCGTTTTTGAATTTCCTGTTGTACCATTTCAAAAACCGCAGGCTCAATAATCGCTTGATGTGCGTTTTCAACGTAATATTGCGGAATTTCGCCTTCGTTAATTTTTTTCTTTTTTGAAAGGAAGTCTATGGTATAACTCTTCTGTAGCAGGGCATCGCCTTTATATTTTTCGTTGGAAAGAATTGCCCGGATTGTCGTGGAACTCCATGTCGCCTTGCCCGCCGGGGAAGGTATGCCTTCTTCAGTCAAAATTTTGGCAATCGTGTGAGGTGTTGCACCTTCGATGAACATACTGTAAATCCGACGAACTAAAACGGCTTCTTCTTCGTTAAGTTTCAGAACGCCGTTTTCGCCTTTGTCGTAGCCAAGGAAACGGCTGTATGGTACGCAGACTTTTCCATCAGCAAACCGCTTTCTCTGCCCCCATGTGCAGTTTTCGGAAATGGAACGACTTTCCTCCTGTGCCAGTGAACTCATGATAGTTATGAGCAACTCACCCTTGCCGTCGAATGTCCATATACTTTCTTTTTCAAAATAACATTCGACGCCTTTTTCCTTCAACTGGCGAATAGTGGTAAGACTGTCAACCGTGTTCCGAGCGAAGCGGCTGACGCTTTTCGTAATAATGAGGTCAATCTTTCCCGCCAAGGCATCGGCGACCATCTGCTTGAACCCTTCACGTTTGGCGGTGGATGTAGCCGAGATACCCTCGTCCGTGTAACAGAACACAAACTCCCAGTCTCTTCCTGTGCAAACGATGCGAGGATGGAAAGCATCAGTTCGCCATCACCGCTCATGGAATTAATCCCCTCACGCTCGAAGCGTACTTCCACATTTATTTCTCTTAACCTGCGTACCGTTTCCAAAAGGTCAACAGTATTTCGGGCAAAACGGCTTATGGACTTTGTAAGGATTACATCAACCTTTCCATTTTCGCAGTCGGCAATTAATCGCCCGAATTCGTCACGGCTGTCGTTCGTCCCGCTTTGTCCCAAGTCTGCGTAAACCCCGGCGTATTCCCATTCCCTGTTGTTTTGGATAAACGCGCTGTAATGGCTGACTTGCGCTGACAAGGAATGGAGCGGCCTGTCTCCAATTGTTACCGACACGCGGGCATACGCAGCCACCCGTTTCCGCTTCGGCATATTTGGAATATTTTGCTCGATTTTCTTGATTTTCCGCATGAAACCCCTCCTTCCTACCTTTCTATCTATCACTCTGAAAGGCAGTAAAGTCAAGGTTTTTCGGCGTTTTATCCGAATATAAACCACCCAATAATGGACGGTATTTTTCGAGCATGATTGTGTCAATTACACGAAATTCATCCTCGGTGATAAGCCCCCGCCCAAGCATTACCCGTGCGGTTACAATCACCGATTGATAGCGTTGTTCGCTTTCAAATTGTTCATCGGTCACGGCTGTTCACCCGCCTTTGCGGTATCGCCGAAACGGGTACTTATGTAGCAAGCGTGTGAACAATATTTCCGGTTTTTATTTCCGTAGACGGTAAATTCCTTTTTACAAAAAAGACAAACAAACGAATAAACCGCTTTACGCGTTATATGTTCAGGGTTAGCTTTCCACCAAGCCATGCGGCAGTTGAATGTACAAAACAGTCGTTGTTTACGACCGAGGGTTTGAATTAACTCATTTCCGCACTGTTTGCATATTAATGGGTTTTGCGTGTCATCCGTGGTGATTGAATCTTTGCCGAGGTTATTTCTGCGGCAAAACGACTTCACTGTGTTTTCGGATATATTGAGCGCGGCGGCAATCCGTGCGTAGCTTTCGCCTTTGCCGCGAAGTAGGATGATTTTATCTTTTTGTGGCGTAGTCATATGAACAGCACCTCCTACCTTTACGTCAGATCGGAGGCAAAAAATTAAACGCCGAATAAAAAAATACCGCTGTGCTAATTTAACACTGCGGCATCTAAACGCTTCGTCATACGATTACTCATTGTTGAGTTCCAACCAAATTCTGTGGAGCTTTTCGGCTTTTCCATAATTTCTTTTGGATTGACTATGTTTGGACTCAGCTTCACGGACTTCACTCTTTGCCTTCCGCGCCGCCTTTCGTGCTTCCACTCCGGCTTTTCCCTTGCCAAAGGTTTCAGCTTTTTGGCGCAACATTTCAGCAAGGTGGGAGGATTGCGCTACCCACCGCCACAACCGCCGCGCCTTCAATAACCGGCAGCGTTGTTTGACGGGTTTATAAACCAAGCCAATACGCCGTCCACCTTTGCAATATACCCCTTTGTCGTTTGGAAAAACTCCACCACTTTTGCCATAAAGCAGTCCCCCTTGGTTTGTTTTCGGGGTTTCCCCCGCCGTTCTGTAACCAGTATGCCGCAGGTGAAAAGCTATAGCCAGTGGAGTGTAATGGAGAAAACCCGCTAAATAAGCGGCTTTACGGTAAAGGGGCTTCCTTCGGAAACCCCTTCGTGTGCGGCCATGTTTGGCCGTGTTGCGTTTGTTTTTCGGATGCGACCCAAAACCCCTATGCCGCAACGAAGCCCCTGTTAGGAAATCAATTACAACATTTCCAAATTACTGGCTTTCGTCGCTTTCAATTTTGCGTGTTGTCACAGTTTCGGAAATAACCCAATCAATGGCATAATCTCGGTCGCAACCGTCTATGCGTTCGCAGCTTACAACCATACTTCCGCGAAGGTCATCTACCAAAATTATCTGTGCGCTACCGCAATACGGGCATTCAACATTGAAACCAATTTTCATTAAATTCACATCCTTCCATCGGCGGTTTCCCCACCGTTTTATAACCACTATGCCGCAGATTCATCGCAATATCCAATGGAGTGTTATGGGTTAGCACCCGTGTATCGTTTTTCAATCGGGCATCTTACCCGTAAGGATTATATGTGCATATGCTTTTCGGTTGGTTTCGATGAAGTCCACCAATTCATAAAAACCCATATCAAACGCAATCCTTTGGACTGTAATGGCATCAAACATATTTGTTAGCCCTGTATCCTTAATTTTTCTGATACCCGATATAATCGTTTCGTCTAATGGTATATCATCCGCATCCACCGAGTCCTCGGTGGCTTTCCGTAAAATTTCCGTATCAAACCCGGCGGCTTTGTAACCATCCAAAATGGTGGTGTAATATCCCGCACCCGGTTGGTTAAGCGGTCGGCATTCCCCGCCGCGTCCTTCCGTGTTCATGATGTAAACCATTGCCGTCCTGCGTTTTCCCTCAAGCATTATTTTGACCTTTTCCTTGCGGTAGAGGAATGGGTATCCCTCATAGCGGTCGAGTGCCTCTTCGTCGGCGGGCTGAATTTCCCACACCAACACGGGTACGCTCCCGCCTTTATACGGCTCCACCGTGGCCACCGCACCCCCTCGACCGCCTCGGAAAAGCAATCGCCGTCCGTTTAACACACTCGCCCCCACCACCTTGGCGGTGGGGCATCGGTGTGTCATTTGTCCGATATGGAGATTCGAGCCATAAGCGACATATAAGTTTGTTTTGTTAGCCATTTCCGTTGTCCTCCTCTTTTTTCTTTTTAGATGGGTGGGGCAGTTTAGGCTGCCCGAAATCGCCATGCGGCGCTACCCCCTAAATGCGCCGTTAAATGTTCGCGGCAATTCTTAAATTCTTCGCCGATGAAGCCGATGCGGTTTAGGTAGGTTCGCATCGCAAACCGCTCGTTGTCTGTTTGCGGTTTCCGAGCCGATGCGCTTTTTTGGTTGAGCGCTTGGTGGTTGAGGGCAAGGGCGAGGATAATGTAGCTTTGTACCTTGCCGGCGTGTAGATGGCCTTTTTCGTCAGCCGCATTGAAACCGCGAAGTTCAATGGTGTGGTGTCCCGTGAAAAATGAATGCAGGTTCAAAAAATGGTATCTTGACTTATGGTATCGGTTGGATATGGTTTCGCTGTAACCTTCGTACCAAATTTTCTCAATGGCTGACATGGTTTTGGGTTTGCGGCGGTTCAGCTTTTCCACCAAGTATGTGTCCATCTTCTGGCAGTAGGTCATCCGTTCCGCAGGTATTTGGAGCGCTTTGTAAAAGAGGTCATTTTTGCTTGCGATGATGTTTACAAAGTTCCGAATGCTCCGTGGCGTGTGGCCTTCGTTATCGAGGTGGATGTGGATGCCGCAAGTGTTGTTGGCGAAGGCACCGGCTTTCCGAAGCCGCCGTACCAGTTCCTGTACCGTGGTGATGTCTTCGTGGTAGGTAAGGATTGGGCTGACCAGTTCCACGCTGTAGGTTCTGTCAGCGGAAACCCTGTTGCCGCCTTGCCGTTTTTGGCAATTGATTGAGCCGTCGCTCATGAATTTCCAAACCCTGCCGTCCGGCGCGGTTATCCGTTTTGTGTTGTAGTAGTCCCCGGCGTTGGAAACCGTGCCGCCAAGGTACTCTGCCGCTACCTGTGCGGCTTTTTCCCTCGTGATGCCCGTCATTTCAATCTCTATCCCAAATTTGTGATTGAACATTTTTCGTCCCCCTCAGTGGTTTTTCAAGGTTTCGTGCGCCCTTGCAAGACCATGTTGCCATACACCAAGCCGCTTATCCACTGGAGTGTAGCGGGTTGTTTGCACTATGATGGAGAGGGAAAAACGCTGTAAATTCGGCATGAAGAAGCCGCCACTGCCGTGGGTTACACGGCGATTGTGGCGGCTTCGTTTAAGGCTTCGGCTTCCGTTGCGGTATCGTCCGAGCATTCATCCACCGGGGCTTCCTCGGCGGCCTGTGGCGAAGGAGCGGTCTCCTCGACCGCTCGTTTCCCGTTGCCTGTTTTCCAAGAGCCGTTGCCTTCCATCTTGAAAAGTAGAATTTTGCGCGAAAGCTGATACTCTTTGCCAATCATGCCAATCGAAAGCAGGAAGCACCGCAGGGCATATTTCGGTGAACCTTCGATGGGTTTTTCCTTCGCGGTTACCCGTTTCTTCTCAGCCGCCGCTTGGCAGAGTAAGCTGATGAGCTTGGTGTAGGCTTCCACTTCCGCGCCGTCCGTCAAAATTCCGTCTGCCGAAAACCAAGGGAATTGTATGGCGTCCTCGGTCACATGGATGGGAAGCTCATACCCACATTGATGTTGGTACAAATTCATGTTCTACCAATGGCAGCCCTTTGAGGTCGGCGGTAGAATTAAAATATAGTATGTTCGCATTTTCGTTAAGAGTGAATTGGAACGAGTTTTCCAAACGCTCCATGTGGAATTCTGCGCCTTCGCACCATTCCTTCCAACCGTGGACGGCATCTTTCGGGGAACCCCATAGACCGCCTTCGGGCTTTGCCATCATCGGATGGTTTTTTACAGGCTTGAATTTTTCGGGGTCGTACTCTGTTGCACCATAATGGATGTAAATCACAGGCATCACCAAACCTTTTAACCATTGCTGAACAATTTAACCTTTTCCCATACTATTTAACTTTAATCAAACCATTTAACCTTTGCCTTTATTCATCGGTAATGGGGTGTGCAATATTTACCGAAAATAAAAAATAGAAGCAGTAGGGATTGCAGAGCATCCGAAGCCGTTAAGAAAAAACAAGGCTTTTGGAATTGGGAAAAATCCCCAAAAGCCTTGAAATTACCATTGTTTTCCAACAGTCAGCGAGTAAATGCTTGAAACGTGATTGTATCAAAGTCGAGGTAATTATTTCAATGATTTTTTCATTGCTTGTTAAAATATCGTTCGCCGCAAGGGATAATTTTCTTTGACGTATATATGCGCCGACTGTAGTATTTGTCAAAAACGAAAATAATCGTTGAAACTCCCACAAGGAATATCCGGCATGTTTCGCCGCTTTATCCAAATCGATTTCATCACACATTCTGTTTTCCAAATAATCAATGATTCGGTTTATCTTGCTATGCCAATCCAAAACATCACCTCCTGGAAAGTATTATAAATAAACGAGTTTTAATTTTCAGCGCTGTTTGTGTATTTTTCTGCATAGCGGAGATTTTGAACTTAATTCGCATTAATGCCTTGCTTTCTTTTTTTTCTAAGTATTCTACTGATGCCAATAAAACTCACTGTATTCAATGCAAATGGGATAACACAAATAAAACTCAATACAGATAATAGTATCCACATCGTCACAATCAAGTTCCCTGCATCGGGTCTTGAGAATAATACCCGTGCTAATGTATGAAATATAATGAAAGGCAAGCCCCAAAATAAAACAGATTTCAACATGTTGCACTTTACTTCTTCCAGAGCTTCAACTTCGGATTCCAAGTCGCTGAAAATTGGCGTTGCCCCTTCGATGGCACGAAAAATTTGGAATCCGTCGCAGGCAACAATTGGCAGCCATCCGCTTTCTTCGTAAAGCGAAAGCATATCTTTTGTAATGTTTGATTCCATGTTAGAAGCGTAATCATAATCGGCAGGTTCACCTTTATCAAAACGATACCACAAAAGCGTGACACCGCTCATGTGCCACCCCTTCTTGCTCATTTTCTTGAAAAGTGCCATGTCCTTTTCCGGCGATATTGCAATCCCGTCCCCCATAATATACTTGCGATTTTTAGCCATTGTTTGACCCTCCCATGAGTTTTTGTGCGAAACCAACGATTTTTTTTCGTCGTTCAAAATTTTCATTTAGGATTTTTTGTCCGTCATCTGTAATTTTGTACAAGATTTTAGAATCTTCTTCGCCTGTTTCATAAATCCATCCTGTTTGACTTAGCTTTTTTAATGTTGTGTACATAGTCGCAGGCCCTATATCTATACTATTCTCTGTTATTTCTTGTACTATTTTCATTATTCCATATCCATGTAACGGCGTTGTCGTTGCCAGTAGTATAAAAAAAATGCTGTCGGTCAATTCGCCTGTTTCATATGGGCTTAGTTTTGCCATGACGTTCTCCTTAGTTATATCCATGATGGATATAATATATCAATCATGGATATGGTTGTCAATGGCAAAGTAAAAGGAGTTTGGTTGGTATTCATTTTGAATACCAACCAAACTCCTTTTACTTTGAATCACTATAAGATAAACATAGAAAAGAACGGCTCCAACTGATAGCCTAATTATATACCTTGTCCCGCTTTAATTCAATGTAAAAAGGCGGTAAACACGCCGCTTCTTATTTTTTGTATTCCATAATCTCCCCCGGTTTCGGCTGGCTTGCCAGCTTTGCGCCGTATAACTTTAAATCATCTTTGTAACCCTCGTAGGTGTCGATTCTCGTTATATTGTAAAAAATATCCTTATAACTTACAAAACAATTCGCCGGGTTCAAATCATCCCGCCAATTCACAGCAAAAAGCGTTTCCTCTTTCGTTTGCAAGGCCGCTGAAGCGTAAAACTGGCTTGCCGATAACTGCCGCATATATGCCCACAGCCGCCCCTCATGTATCGGCTTGTATACCGTTGTCGCAAATCCCGCGCTATCTTTGCCCGATTCTTTTTTGTACAAAATGACTTTTTTATCTTTCAAATATCGCATAATACTACAATGCCCCCTTAAACTCGTTAAATTTATCAATAAGCACAACATAAGCGTCTAAAAGGGAGGCCGTACCGTCTATGCGCTGTTTTGCCGATTGGCTTTTGATAGGCATAATATTTCCGTTCCTGTCGGTCTGTATGCCCGTATTCGTTAAACACCATTTCAAAATCGGATTATTATTATAATTGATAAGTTTCGCCTGTAAATCCGCGCCCAGCCTTTGCATAGGCAATGATAAAGTCTTTGCCCCCTGTATGACGCGCTCCATGCGGAAGCCGTGGGATTGCATTTCCTCAACCCAATATTTGGCACTATAACTGTCATACCCCACCCATGCGGGCGTTATAGCATGGTTATATACCATCTCCAAAAACCATGCCGTTATATCGGCATAACTGATAGAATTACCATTACACAATCTCAAAAGCCCTCTGTCCAGCCATTTGTCATAGGGGATTTTATCACGTTGTACACGCTCAAATAAATTCTCTTTCGGTAGCCAGTACATTTGATGAATGTATATATTTTCGCTTTCCTTTTCCATCATTAACAACGTGGCGCAAGTTAAATCCGTTGTAATAGATAAATCCGCGCCGCCTATGGCATAACAGCCCCGGAATTGCTCTAAATCAAAAACAGCCTCATTGTTTATATCCTCAAAACTTAACCATGTATCGCCTGTAGTTTCCCGGATATTAAAATCTTTGCACAAAATCCCGCGCAAGTCTTTAGGTGAATTTTTTGCCCGTTCCACTTTGCTTTCAAGGTCTGAACGCTTTTTGATAGATTCCAGCCCCGGATTAGCCTTTTGCCACTTTCCCGGCTCTGTCCATTCCTCCCTATCGTCCAATTCATAAACAATCGGCAAAAATGTATCATCAATAAAAGTCCCGTCAACAATCGAACACGCATAATTATATATATCGTCAAATATACATTCCCGCACGGTTCCGGCTGTCGTTATCATAATCAATAACGGTTCCCGCCGCGCCGCCTGTGATTGTTTCATAACCTCATACAAATTTCTATCTTTTACCCCGTGCAATTCATCCATAATAACACAATGGGCGTTTAACCCGTCTAATGTATCGCTGTTTTTTCCTAACGCTTGAAATTTTGACATAGCGGCGGGGAAATATAAATCTGTTTTGCGCTTTTTAATATGACGGTTTAATTCCGGGGATTGCTTTACCATGTTAAATGTTTCGTCAAATATAATTTTCGCTTGGTCTTTTTTGGTAGCGGTAGAATAAACCTCTGCCCCGGCTTCCCCATCCGCAATCAGCATATACAGCGCAATCCCGGCCAGCATGGTTGACTTGCCGTTTTTGCGCCCTACCATGAAAAACGCTTCCCTATATTTGCGTAGCCCGGTATCTTTATCTATAAAACCAAAAAGCGCGGAAATGAACGCCTTTTGAAACAGTTCCAGCTTAACAGGCCGCCCCGCCCATTCACCTTTTGAATGTTTGCAAAACTTTTCTATAAACATAATCGGCTTGTTTGCCTTTTTCTCTGAAAATACAAAATCGCCGCTAATGTCTATACTTTCAGCGGCTAACTTATCATATATCTTTTTTATCCTAACAGGGACGGCGGCGGGATTTTCATTGATATATCCACAGTATTCTTGTATATAGTTCATGCCCCTCCCTCATTCCTGTTTTAAAAATTCAAATAGTTCGCTTCCCTCGTATGCGTCCGATTGCGGCAATAAATCCGCAAATTGTTTCCATAATAAGCTGTACCGTTGGACGGTTGTATTGTATGTTTTCATGGCCGGGGATTCCCTCAAAAACTCCTGTTTGCCCTGTTTGAAAAGGTCAATTTCCCCTTTTTCTCTTATGGTATCCTTTAGGTTTTCAAGTGTGCCGCTCATAAAAACCAGTTCTTTCAATAGCTGTTCGGCTATCGGTTTTTTATCATCCGATACTTGATGGATTAAATCATTAAGTTTTTGAATATCGCCGGATTCCATAAGCAAATACCCCCAAAACATTGCAAATTATAGTAAAAAAGCATACAATTAGACATGGAAAAGCACCCCTCCCCTTATCCCAAAACATGGGAGAGGTTTCTAACGCCCCCTGCCCGATGTCGGGGATGGTACAGCAAGGAAGCCATACCGGGGGGATG
>Ga0131853_10024910_pt1 | contig 10785 bp, 13 predicted proteins | sample TergutLab28metaG_FD_92764 | JGI IMG/M metagenome (GOLD analysis project Ga0131853, IMG submission 92764) | Labiotermes labralis P1 segment gut microbial communities from Petit-Saut dam, French Guiana - Lab288 P1 (version 2) (version 2) | ecosystem: Host-associated > Arthropoda: Insects >... | reverse complement strand
ATTGGTTTAAGCCACAAGGTCGAATACATCGCCCCCGAAGGCATCACAATCACTTGCCCAGACCAAGCAACAGTTGTCGTCACAGGTATTTCTAAAGAGCTTGTCGGCCAAGCGGCTGCAACAATCAAATCAAAACGCCCGGTCGAGCCATATCACCTGTACGGCATCAGATACTCAACCGAGCAGCTTATCAAAAAAGAAGGCAAAACAGGCGGCAAATAGTATTTATAAAGAGTGTATGCTTAGCCTTAAAAACTATTTACACTTTCTTAAAACACTATATTCTTTGCAAATTTGCTTACTTTTCCATTTTTTTAATAAAAAACCCATTTTTAATGCAAATCGTACCACTTCGAACAAAATTATCATTGTCGATGTTTAACTTAAATAGACTTAAAACTGTCAAAATATCTATTAGCATTTTTTAAGCTCGTTCGGTTTTTAAGCCTAACAACAAATCAGAGGTTATTATGATTTCTCAACCAAATAAAAACGAAATCCGCAAAAAAAGACACCTAAGGATTAGGACAAGACTTAGCGGAACAGCCGCAAGACCAAGACTTAGCGTATATCGCAGCACAACACACATCTATGCCCAAATCATCGACGATACGCAAGGCAAAACACTGGTTTCTTGCTCTACAATCGCAAAAGGTGTCAAAACAAAAGGTCAAAACAAGTCAGCGGCCGCTTTGACAGTGGGCAAAGAGCTTGCGGCAAGAGCCAAAAAAGCAGGCATCAGTGCAGTTGTTTTTGACCGTGGCGGATACCTTTATACAGGCCGTGTAAAAGCCTTAGCAGACGGCGCAAGAGAAGGCGGTTTGGACTTTTAATTTTAATTAATTAAAGGACTGATTACTTGCCAAAATTATTATCAAACCCAACTTTTCCTAAGCATTTATTTGCTTGTTAACTATTTTTTATCGAGGGACTTATGTCAGAAGAGAATCAAAAAATTGAAGAGCAAGATGTCGCTTTAGACACTGTTTCAGCCGAAAATGCGGCCGAAGAAACAACCGCACCAGCCGAAGCACCTGCCCCAAAAGCACCCAAAAAACCCATCGAAAGAGGGGTTAGGGTTCAGTCTGCCCCTGTCGACCCAAAAGGCGACCGCAAAGGCGGCTCTGACAGAGGCGGTCGTGACGGCGACCGAAAAGGCGGCCAAGGCGGCGAACGCAAAGGCGGCCGTGACGGCGACAGACCACGAAGAGAACCAAGAGAAGAAAAAGTCGACGACGGAATTAAGTCAAAACTTATAACCGTCCGCCGTGTCACAAAAGTCGTAAAAGGCGGCCGAAATATGCGTTTTTCTGCCCTTGTTGTTGTCGGTGACCAAAACGGAAGCGTTGGTGTCGGCACAGGCAAGGCCGCAGAAGTGCCAGAAGCTGTCAAAAAGGCAGAATCAGCTGCTCGCAAATCAATGCGAAAAGTGGCAATAAACGACATCACAATCCCGCACGAAAACATGGGCAAATTTGGCACAAGCGTAGTTTTATTAAAACCAGCCGCCGAAGGTAGCGGTATCAAAGCGGGTGCGTCAGTCCGTGCCGTTGTCGAGCTTGCAGGCATCAAAAACATCACAACAAAAATGTACGGCTCTCGCAATTCAATCAACGCAGTCAGGGCAACATTCCAAGGCCTGTGCGAAATCCGCAGCCCCGAACACATTGCAAGGCTAAGGGGCAAATCAGTAGAAGAAATCATTGGCTAATCATAAAAACCAAGCCGCAGCCAATCATCAATTTTAAAACAATCACCAATTTTGATGTTTTTTAGCTATTGACCAAAATTTTAAAACAATCCAAAACATTTTTAAGGTTTTTTAATCTAAAACAGGAGCAAACCATCATGCCCGCTAAAAAGAAAGAGCAAGCCCAAAAACTTCAAATCACACTTATAAAAAGCAAAGCAGGTTGCCTAGAAAAGCAAATCAAAACACTTGAGGCACTTGGACTTGGAAAAATCAACTCGACCGCCGTCCACAACGACAACGATGCCATTCGTGGTATGATTTTTGTTGTCAAACACCTTGTGTCGGTGACCCCTGTCGCAGGCTAGTGATATTTTTTTAAGTCTTTTTTGGCTTAAAACCCAATCTTTTAAGTCGTGATAGACTCTTTATCACGCAAAGAAAACGACCTTTTTATTGCCGCAAGCACCCTCCTGACATTTTAAAAAAAAAGGCCAATATTAATTTTAGTTTAACTAAACGGAGAATAATTTCCAATGAAAATAGGTACACTCTCACCGGCCCCAGGGGCAAGAAAGGAAAGAAGAAGACTTGGCCGAGGCACAGGCTCTGGCCTAGGCAAAACCTCTGGCAAAGGTCACAAAGGTCAATGGGCAAGAAGCGGCGGTGGTGTCAGACCGGGTTTTGAAGGCGGTCAAATTCCGCTTATCCGTCGTATGCCAAAGTCCGGCTTTGACAATGTGTTTAAAAAAATCTACACAGTTGTCAACCTGTCAGCGTTTGAAAGTTTTAACGACGGCGAAACAGTTGATATCCAAAGCCTTGTCGACAAAGGTATCGTAAAAAAATGCGAAAAATACGGACTAAAAGTTTTGTCGGACGGCACTTTTACTAAAAAATTGACAATTAAGGCCCACAAATTCTCTGGCTCTGCTGCCGAAAAAATTGTCAAACTAGGCGGCACGGCCGAAGTTTTAAAAGACTAGTCATCATTAGCTTTGCTTATTTGCTTCAAACAAAACTTGTCTAAAAAAACAACAGCCACCCTCTAAATATTTACTTGCTTAAATGTCATGACCTTTGCAGGCTAAATACAAGCCAAATCAAGATGGAGAAATTATGTTTCAAACACTAAAAACTGCATTTAAAAATAAAGAGTTAAGAAACAAGATACTGCTTACCTTGGGGCTTCTTTTTATTTTCCGTTTGGGCAGTTGGATACCCGTCCCCGGCATAAACATAGCATCAGTTACGGCTACCCTTCCTGACAATACAATTTTTCAGCTTCTTTCAGCCATCGGCGGCAACGCACTTCAAAACGGTGCTTTGCTTGCAATCGGTATCGCCCCATACATCAATGCGTCCATTATCACCCAGCTGTTGACAATAGCCATTCCAAAGCTAGAGCAATGGTCAAAGCAGGGCGAAGACGGCCGCAAAAAAATCGAAAAAGTCACCCGTTGGCTTACTCTTGTTTTGGGTCTTGCCCAAAGTATCGGTATCGCAGCCAGTTGGAACTCTAGCCGCGCACTTTTGCCCATTTTCCCCGGCACAAGCACCGTTTGGGTTGCAGTAGTTGTTGCGGCAATCATGCTTGCAGGCGCTATGTTTACCATGTGGCTTGGCGAGCGTATCACCGAAATCGGTATCGGCAACGGAATGAGCCTTTTGATCTTTGTAGGTATTATTGCCTCGGCAGGTCTTGCCATCTATGCCGAAATCGAGGGCTTTGTCACAAGGACAGGCAGTGCAGATGCGGTTGCGGCGGAAAATTTGGCTGCAATGTGGCGGCTTATTGCCTTCTTCTTGGTCGTTTTTGTTATCTTCTTCTTTATTGTTTTTATTGACAATGCCGAACGGCGAATCCCCGTCCAGTACGCAAAGCAGGTCAAGGGCAACAAGGTTTATGGCGGACAAAGTACACATATCCCCATAAAAGTTAATGCAAACGGCGTTCTTCCTATTATTTTTGCTACGGCTATTATCACTTTCCCCCTTATTATTGTGCAATTTATTGCAAGCTTTAGTGCAAACGACCCTGCCGCAGGTACAGTAAGATTTTTAAACTTCTGGCAAGACTGGTTTAGTGCGGGCGGCAACAATGTTTGGGGCAGTGTTATATTCTTTGTGTTGCAAGGGTTGTTGATTTTGGGCTTTTCTTATTTTTATGCTCAAATCCAATTTAAGCCCGACGAAGTTGCACGAAATTTGCAGCAACACGGCGGCACAATCACAGGCATTAGACCTGGCGCACCAACGGCGGAATATCTTAAAAAAATATCCAAAAGACTTACCCTTTTCGGTGCAATATTTTTGACAATTATCGCCACAGTCCCTGCCATTGTATTCTCGATTGCCTTCAGAGGCTCTACAGGCCTAGTCAACGCTTTTTCTGCAACAGGTATGCTAATCGTTGTATCGGTTGCCCTAGAAATAAGAACCCAGTTAGAAAGTCAATTGATGATGAAACACTATAAAGGCTTTCTAAAATAGACCAACTTTTTTTAAAGTCTGTCATTGACAAATCAATACTGCTTTTTCACTGCCATACTTATCACTTTAATCCGCCCTTAACCAACCAAAAGCAATTAAACAGCTTGTTACTACGGAATATTTCACTTCCTTTAGTAAAATCTTCAACAAAAGAGAGAATAGCAATGTTTTTAATTTTTTTAGGTGCGCCGGCAAGCGGCAAAGGTACTCAGGCAAAAAAAATATGCGCCCACTTTAATGTCCCGCACATCTCTACAGGCGATATTTTTAGAGGATTGGTCAAAACTGACCCGGAAAAAGGCAAGCTCATCGCAAGTTTTATCGACTTTGGAAATCTTGTCCCCGACGACATCGTTGTCGACATTGTCGACAAAAGACTTGGCCAAGACGATTGCAAGGACGGATTGCTGCTTGACGGCTTTCCCAGGACACTTTATCAAGCCCAAAAAATGGAAGAATTTTCCAAAAAATACGGGCAAAAAGTTGTCGTGATTAAATTGTCCGTCGACGACGACACTCTGATTAAAAGGGTTGCAGGCAGAAGAATGTGTGCCGCTTGCACACAAGGGTACTATATCGACATCAAAAAGATTTGCGGCCAATGCTCACTTAAAGACGACAAATATTGCTATGGACTGACAAATGTCTCGTGCGAAAAAATCAGCGACTTTTTGTGCGAATGCGGCGGAAAACTTATCTCAAGGTGCGATGACGACCCGCAAACATTTCAAGTAAGACTAAAAGTTTACAACGACCAAACAGCACCTTTGATTGATTTTTATACCAAAAAGGGCAACTTAACAGAGCTTGACGGAACAGGCGAGATGGAAGATGTTTTTAAAAGAGTAGTCAAAGCAATCAACACAATCCTTGGTAGATAAGTTATGATAAGCATAAAAAGCGACCGCCAAATCCAAAAAATGATCGAAGCAGGAAAGGTCGTGTCACAGGTTTTAAACGCAATCGCAAGGGAAGCAAAAATAGGTGTGACCACAGCTTATCTTGACCGGCTTGCCGAAAAACTTATCCTAGAGGCCGGTGCCAGACCCTCCTTTAAAAACTACAACGGCTTTAAATTTTCGACCTGTATTTCGATAGATGATGCCGTCGTGCATGGCTTTCCGTCGGACAGACCGTTAAAAAGCGGAGAAATATTAAGTATAGATGTGGGGGCTTGTTTGGACGGCTTTCATGCGGACGCAGCACGGACGATACCAATCGGCAATGTCTCAAGCGACAAATTAAAACTGATAGAAGTCACAAAGCAAAGTTTTTACGAGGGGCTAAAATACTGCAGGTCAGGCAACAAATTGGGGCAGGTGTCAAATTCAATCCAAACTTATGTCCAAAGGTACGGGTACGGGATTGTCAGGTCGCTTTGCGGGCACGGCATCGGCAAAAAACTTCACGAAGGCCCTCAAATTCCAAACTATGGCGAACCAACTGACGGCCCGATATTAAGAAAAGGGTATGCTCTTGCGATAGAGCCGATGATAAATATGGGCAGCGAGCAAGTTTATACCGACAAGGACGGCTGGACAGTACGCACGCAAGATGGTTTGGTGTCAGCTCATTACGAAAACACTGTTATTATCACAGATTCCGACCCGATTATCACGACATCTACAGACGATTTTTAAAAAATCACAAAAAAATATGCTAAACAATCCATCATTTAAAATAGGCGACTTAGTAAAATCAAGGGCAGGGCATGACGAGGGCAGGATTTTTATCGTGATAGAGGTATTGGACAAAGACTTTGTAAAAATCGCAGACGAAAATTATCGCCTCCTCTCAAATCCAAAGCTAAAAAGGGCAAAGCACTTAAAATTTTTATCATCAACAAATATGCCTGGTTCACCCAAAAATACCGATATTAAAAGGCTTATAAAGCAGTTTGTCAAAAACCAAATTTAGGCCTTAAAATATAAATTACGACTACCAAAAGCCAAAAATAAAGGAGTAAATTAATGCCAAAATCCGATATGATCGAAGCCGAAGGCACAGTCATAGAATGCCTAAGAGGCTCTCAATTTAAAGTAAAATTGACAAACGGACACATTGTCCATTGCACAATTTCCGGCAAAATGAGGGTTCATTACATCAGGATTTTAGAGGGCGACTCTGTCAGACTTGAAATGTCACCTTATGACATAACAAAGGGCAGAATCACTTATCGAAACAAGCACTAATTTTCTTTTTAATTTTAATTATTTTCTTCTTTGCCTTAACCTTTTTTAATTTGCCACCGCAAGCAGTCCTGTTTAAAAAACGCAACTAAGACAAAAGTACAATTTAAACAGCTGTTTAATTTAAATACAACCCATTTTCAAGCAAGGGGATACAAAAATGAAAGTAAGAACATCTGTCAAACCAATGTGTGATAAGTGCAAAGTTATTCGCCGTCACGGCAGAGTGATGGTTATTTGTGCAAAATACGCAAATCACAAACAAAGACAAGGATAATTTTTCCTTTTTTTAAACAACCAATTTTATTTTTCTTAAAATATTAGGAGAGCCCCATCATGGCAAGAATTGCAGGCATAGATTTGCCCAGAGAAAAACGAATCGAAATCGGTCTAACTTATATTTTTGGCATCGGTCGCCCTATGTCAAACAAGATTTTGGCTGCGACAGGTGTTGACAAAAACATCAGGGTAAAAGATTTGACAGAGGCGCAAACAAACGACTTGCGTTCCTATATCGAAAAAAATGTCAAGGTAGAAGGTGACCTTACTCGTGAGGTTGCGTTAAATATCAAACGATTGATCGAAATCGGTTGCTATAGAGGTGTCCGTCACCGAAAAGGTCTGCCCGTCAGAGGACAAAACACCAAACAAAACGCCCGTACCCGAAAAGGCCCAAAACGCACAGTCGGCAGATCTAAAAAGAAATAATTTTTTTCAATTAAATCAAACATTTTTTAACAATTATCGGTCGATTTTTTTAAGTTTTTTAAAAATTTTGGCTTGATTATTTTAGGAGACAACTATCATGGCACCAGCAAAAGCCAAGGCAGGCACAAAAGGCAAAGTCAAAAAAAGAGTCACCAAAAACATTGACAGAGGGCAGGCACATATCCAGTCTTCGTTTAACAATACAATCATCACCTTTACTGACCAGCAAGGCAACGCTATTTCTGCTTGCAGTGCAGGTGCGCTAGGCTTTAGAGGTGCAAGAAAAAGCACTCCGTTTGCTGCCCAGCAAGCAAGCGAAAAAGCTGCCGCCGTTGCAAAAGACAGCGGACTAAAAAGCGTTGATGTGTTTGTTAAAGGCCCCGGAAACGGCAGAGAGTCATCCATCCGTGCCATCGAAATCGTTGGCATCAGCGTGACCTCTATCACCGATGTTTCGCCAATACCGCACAACGGTTGCAGACCGCCAAAACGCAGAAGGGTCTAGTTTTTTTAATCTTTTAAACACGGCGACAAAACAAAACGCCCTGTTTGGTTTAAAAAAACACCCAAAACTTTTTACCAAAGTCGCTATTTTGATATTATATACTAGCAGTCTTTGACCTTTTTTAAGTCGATTATTATCCTTAAAACAAAGCAAACCCTAAGCGTTAAATAAATATCAAAGTTTTACAATTTTTCTTACAAATTCATGGAGATTTATAAAAAATGGCAAGAAATTTAGACAACAAATGCCGTCAGTGCCGCAGAGAGGGCGCAAAACTATTTTTAAAAGGCGACCGCTGTGTCAGCAAAAAATGCGCAATCGACAAACGCCCAATGCCCCCCGGTCAACACGGTGCTGCCCGCAAAAAACATTCAGAATATTCTGTACAATTGCGCGAAAAGCAAAAAGCTAAGCGCATGTATGGCCTGCTGGAAAAACAATTCAGGGCATATTACGAAAGGGCAGACCGCATGAAAGGCGTCACGGGCGAAAATATGCTTATGCTTATCGAAAGCCGTCTTGACAATGTCGTGTACCGCATGGGCATTGGTGCTTCTCGCAGTCAATCACGCCAAATCGTCTCTCATGGACACATCACAGTCAATGACAAAAGCGTAAATATCCCATCATACATTGTCAAGCCTGGTGATGTCATCTCAATAAAAGAAAGCAAAAGAGCAAACGAAATGTTTAAAGAGCTTAAAGGCGCAAAAATCGTTATGCCTAAATGGGTCATTTTTGATACTGATACATTTGTCGGCAAAATTGTTCAACGCCCAAGCAGAGAAGATGTCGATTTAAACATCAGAGAGCAATTAATCGTCGAGTTATACAGCAAATAATTTTTTTGTTTTTTTTCCTTTATTTTATTTTTTTTGCAGCTTTTTTGTTGTTAAAAATAAAATCTTAGGTAAAACAAAAAAAGGCCGCAGCAAAACAATCTTTTTAAAGCTGACTTAAAAAACGACTTTTTTAATAAGTTTTGTTAAAAGGGACACAAAAAAAACAAAAAACTGACCCAGTTTGTCATCGTAATTTGCTTTTTGCCCCAAAAAATAGAAGTTTTTTGCATAGGTTTAAAAAAATCATGACAAGAAAAGGAGAATGATTTCACTATGATGGAAATTGAAAGACCACGAATTACCGCAGAAGAAAGTGATGATTTTAGAGTAGGACGATTTATCGTAGAGCCGCTTGAGCGAGGTTATGGCAATACCTTAGGCAATGCCTTGCGCCGTGTCCTTTTGTCCGCCCTGCCAGGCACCGCCGTCACAGGCATTCAAATCGAAGGTGTGCAACACGAGTTTTCTACAATCAAAGGCATCAAAGAGGATGTCGCCGAAATTGTTTTAAACATAAAAGACCTTAACTTGCGTGCAAACTATTCGGACAAAACCTTAAAAAAAGTTATCCGTATCGAAAGGGACACCCCCGGGATTGTCACCGCCGCCGATATAGATTTAGACCCAGAAGTCGATATTCTAAATCCAGAGTTGCACATATGCACAATGGACGATATCGCAAAATTTAATATCGAAATGACTGTGTCAAGGGGTCGGGGCTATGTCGTCGCCGAGCAAAACAAGGACTCGTCAAAACCGCTAGGCTTTATCCCGATTGACTCTAGGTTTACCCCCGTCCGCAGTGTCAGCTACAGCGTCGAGGCAACAAGGGTCGGTCAAAATATCGACTATGACAAGTTGATTATCGACCTAAAAACTGACGGCTCTTTAAGCGCAAGGGAAGCCTTGTCACTGGCCGCTAAATCCGTCGAGGACCACGCAAAATTGTTTGTCTCGCTTTCTGCAAATATTTCCAGTTTAGATGTACTGATAAACAAAGAAGACGGCGAGCAACAACGCATTTTAGAAATGAGAATCGAAGAAATGGACTTGTCTGTCCGTTCGTTCAACTGCTTAAAAAGGGCAAACATTCATACTGTTGGTGATTTGGTCGGACGAAGCGAGGACGATATGCTAAAGGTCAGAAATCTTGGCCGCAAATCGCTTGACGAAGTTATCGGAAAACTAAAATCATACAATCTAGAGCTTAGGCCAAACGAAGAATAGTCAAAATTTTTATTTTTTTCAACCCGACTGTTAAAAAAGCAGTTTATACACCTTACTTAAAACGAATCGTGGGCGGCAGTTAATCGGATTTTAATCCAAGCGCCCATTAGAGGTTATTATGCAACAAAGAAAGTTAAACAGGCCGACCGACCAAAGATTGGCGGTACTTAAAAATCAAGTCACAAATTTGCTTTGGTACGGAAAAATCGAGGTGACCTATCACCACGCCAAAGAGGTTTCCCGCATTGCTGACAAAATTTTGACAAAAGCTATCGATACCTATCTTGACACTGTTAAAAAAACTGTCAAACGCACAAATGCAAAAGGTAAAGAGGTCGAGCTAGAAATGGTCAACGACGGCCCAAGAAAGCTTGCCGCCCGTCGTGCAATTTTGCGAAAGGTCTACAATAAAGCAGAAGAGCAGGGCGAGGGCGAGACCAACGCTGCTTTTAAAACTCGTACTGCGCATATCAAGTATCCTTTGATCGAAAAGATTTTTAACGACCTTGCCCCAAGGTATGACCACAGGGCAAAGACTGCCGCAAACGGCACATATGGTGGTTATACAAGGGTGTTAAAACTAGGGCCAAGAAGGGGCGATGCAGCCGAGATGGCAATCATCGAGTTGGTATAGTTTTTTATTTTAGATTCTTGTTTTATTAACTGTGCGGAAAAATAGTTTTTTATCAAATTAAAATAGTTTTTTTTCAAGTAGTGCTTTTTTGCTTAACAGATATGCAAATTAATCAGACCTGCTAGATACTTTTTAAAAGTATTTATCAGGTTTTTTGCTATCAGCCTAGAAAGGTGGTTTTAATTTCAAATACTTATTTAGCTTTAAGTGAATAATTATTAAAAAGAAAGAATGTAGGTATAATTCAACTTTTATTGACTTTCCTTATTGCCCTAAATCCCACTACAAAATGTGGCATTCGACAAAATGCGTTCAATGACAGTTCAAGAAATTAAAGCCAAACTCAATCAACGGGGCAAATCCACCAACAAACACAAAGGCCGTCAAAGCCTGCTTTTGCTTACTTTTGGTAAAAGTAAGTGGTTGTGGAAGGGGGGTTTAAAGGGGGGAAAACCAGCCCAAAGGGTTTCCCCCCTTTATGTCTTTTTTGGTTCTTT
>Ga0131853_10024907_pt1 | contig 10786 bp, 2 predicted proteins | sample TergutLab28metaG_FD_92764 | JGI IMG/M metagenome (GOLD analysis project Ga0131853, IMG submission 92764) | Labiotermes labralis P1 segment gut microbial communities from Petit-Saut dam, French Guiana - Lab288 P1 (version 2) (version 2) | ecosystem: Host-associated > Arthropoda: Insects >... | reverse complement strand
CATGTCAGTAGCTCACTAACTACTGGCATTCTCTCACAACCCCTTTGTGTTCTCATTTGCACCGATGCATCTGCGTAACTTCAACATCTGCAGCTTGATGTGTCTCAGCTTCAGTAACATCTCCAGTGGGTCTCAATGGACTGGCCCTCGCAGTCTGCAAATAAACATACACACACACATATAGCTACAGGTACATACAACAATTTCATATTATGTCAATCACTGCTACAACATGCTTCATTTGCAACCTGTCTTCTGAATCACTTTGTATTCTGAATTACAGTACCCCAAGTGTTTAAATCTGTACCTGTTCAATAATATTATCGTTTATCACATTTTTTACACTCTGTATGTGGTTTCACCACATTGCCATTGATTTTGTTTTTTGACTAGATATAGTCATTTTGTATTTACTTGCTATAAGGTTAAGGTGGTATGCCATTGTTTGTAGCTCATCTTCTGACGTGGATATTAAAATCTGGTCATCTGCATATAGTATAGTGTTCACTAATTTTCTATTATTTAATTGTATACCCTTCTTCAGCACTCTTTTAAATACCAGTATAATTTTATTAATATATATATATATATATATTGCATAATACCGGTGAGAGGCCACATCCTTGTCCTACCCCTTTGTTTATGTGTATTAGTTCAGACATACCATCATTAAATGTAATTCTAACCTTTGTATTCGTGTAAAAACATTTTATTGTATTTAGCAAATACTTTGGAACTTCATCCATCATTTCCCACAGCTTGTCTCTGTTCACATTATCGTATGCCTTTTTGTAATCGATAAATAAAAGAAATAGCGGTAAGTTGTGTTCTTTTCTTTTCTTTTTTTTCAATTATCTGTTGCACCATAAATAACTGAAAAAAAGAACACAACTTAACGCTACTTTACAGGGAACTACAACAAAGCATGGACAAAACCCTAAAAAGGAAACGTACCTCAAAATTGTTCATGACCAACGCAAAACCACGTATATGTATCTAAGTAAAGTGTTAGATTAGGCCCTAACATGTACTCTTTCTTCGCTTAATCCTATTAAGGGTGAATGGAATGCAAGTAAATTAAATTTTATTCTTTACACTGACCACATAGGAAGAACACCATTTTGAATCTCTCGAAAATATACTTTGGTACACATCAATTAACTGGAAAAAAAAAGACACGAACACCCAATAATAGGGCTACGTGAACAACATGCAGTGTAAAAATACATATTCATACACGCAACTACCCATTAATGAATAAACGTATGTCGCCATCTTCTGTAACGCGAATTTTCAGTGTCAATAGTACTGCTAAAAACGTTTGGTCTTGTGCATGCACATCATTAGATTTACTCAGTTTTTTTCAACTGACTAAGAAATAAAAAAACCTTGCCTTTTTTTTTTTCCTTCCGAATGCGAACTTAATCTCTGATTTCCAAAAGCTTCCAAGCCACACCGAAGTGTCCTCGTGAGACGATTCGAACAGATGACATGTCCGTTTTTGCCATAGATGAGAGTTTGTGCACTGCGAATAGTAACTCATTTAAGAAGTGGTACCATGAATGAATGTGCCACATTATTCATGGTGATGTGCAGAACACCATCTAACGTTTTATAAGCAACGACTGAACAGATGTGTAGGGTGGGTTACGTCAAAGTACGTACCGCATGACCGCTACAGTCCATGGTTGCAACGATGCCGATGAAATTGGTGCAGTGGTCCACGTTGTCGGATTGGCACCTCGCCTCAAGCATGTAGTCGCCATGCAGTTGTACGGATGCAGGAATGCCCTCATTCGCCGCCACGTGCTCTTAATCGTGTTCGTATGACCGCCAGTATGAACACCAACGAACCCGATCGTGTGGTTGACAGTTTTGTGTGTGTAGCGGTGCCTTTCGAGGTCCTGATATGCCGACTAGCAGTCACTAATGAACGTGGCGGAAAGAACCTACGGCTTTGATTTAAGGTGCCGTTGATATGTCTGTATTACGGAAGTAACATGTAATACCATTTCCGCCATAGGTGATAGAACTATAGAAGAACGAGAAAAAAATATGAAATCACAATTGCAGCACAGCTCTAACACCCAAACGAACGTGATACTGGCATACAGCGCGAAGATAATGAAATGTAGCGGGACCCCCTAGGGGAAGCAGGAAAGTGTATGAATTTTCGTATGGCTAACCTTTGCTCGTCTTGTTAGTGGACCAGCAGGGATTATACGGAGTGTGAAAGGGAATGGTAATGAAGCGCCAAATATGTTGGTTGGAAATGGGAGAGAGAGACTGTGTATGAATCGCTAGGAATAACCCGAAGGACTAACCAAAGTCAGCATGGACAATGTCCGAAGGAATCAATAGAGGAATACTATGAATAGAACGAACGACTCACCTTAGTCTGAATAGAAATGTTGAGTGGTTGGAATGGAAGGAAAGGGAACGTGAGGTTTATTTTGAATGACTATCCGCCGTAACCCTCGTTGCGCGCAGTTCGTGTAATGACTGGAGGGGGAGACTGAAGTGCGATTTGTGTTTTGGTGGATGAGGAACAACAGCAGTAACCACTCTACTTTAGGAAGAGCAGCGCCACTCGAGGCAGACCTCCATTAATATGGTACATAAGCGCTACTTATGGCAGAAGCGCAGAACTATGTACCCATCTCGAGGGGAGCCCCATACTGCACCGTGATCCTGACGTCATGACAGGGGTCAGTTCATGAAAGTAGCTAACAAGAATGATGTTGAACGACCCCAAACCAATATTTACTATGTAAACAGTCATGTCTCTCATTTGGCAGGATGTGTCGTTATGAAATGGTGAAATGAAACCAGTTATAATTTTCACGGCGTTCGTCTCTACACGGAGATTATAAGAACGTCCGTCTTATACATTCCTATTAGTATGGGCACAGAACTTCTGCTTATTTTTATGGAGGAATTTTGTTTCATATTTTTTATATGATGATAATTGAATGTTTTGGTATGTGTAGTTACTATACCAAAACTAAATGGCCATAGGCGAGAACCCAGTAATTAAATGTAAGGCAAAATCTCTAATGGAACTACATGTGTCACATCCATTTTGCAAAGGCTTCATTTAACAGGCTGGTGAATTTGTGTGACATTTTTGAAAATACTGTGCATAACATAGATCTTTTCTATATTAACTATAGACCGATAAAATGGAAGAAATCACTGCCCCGTCAGTTTTCAGCTATCCAACTTGTAGCAGGGCAATGCGTAAGGTGCATAAATGCTTGTCATTTATGTAAAAAGTAAAGGTACAGTTCTCCCAAGAAGAGGCCACTTAGGCCCAGTGGGGGAGCAGATGTATAGTTATAAACTTTCTTTAAACGTGGCGCCAGGTGGGGTTTAGTGGTCAATGCCACGTCATGCCCCGGCCGCTTTACCACCAGGAATGATCTGGTACCCTTGTTTAGGATGGGTGGGTTCCTAGGGCCAGTCTAGATGGATGCAGAAAATCCCGCCCCAACGGGATTCGATCCCTGGACCGTCCAGCCCGAGGAAGTTGCTATACAAACTACGCTATCGTGGCCCAGTGTTGTTTAAATAGGCCTATTAGACAAAGAATGTAATTTACTGCACACAAACTTAATACTCCTGCACTGCAGAATTAATTCCATCATTTTCCATGTAATGTAATGTGCCATATGTTGCCACAAAAGTGCCCCCTATATTACTGTATGTTTTTACTGCCCCTACTGGTTTCTTTGCAGCTCATTCCGTTCTGTTCGCCATTTTGACTTTGCTGAACCTCGTATGGATACAATCTTTCACTACTCTACATTTCTGTCCTGCAGATGCCTTGAAATAATACCTCCTATTTCATAAAATGTTTAAAGATATTTACATACATAATTAACCAAAGCCAGGCAAGTGTAACAGCATTTTTTTTGCAACCATTACACCTTGCAGTCAGAATTACAACCTGATGACCTGGCTTTGTTGAGAGTTTTTTGCAGGGCTGTTTGTATTTACCCTAATGGCATTTTCCATTTGGATGCAGCAAGTTCTAGCTCTCACCTCATGACATTTCTTGTGGGTCCTTTACAGAAATTGTACAAAATAAACACATAATAGGGAAACTGTCTGCCCACATGTTCATCTCTTCTTTTTGTCCCTTCTTAAGGCCTTGGCCTGTTTTCTCCAAAGCAATCTTGCCATCTGTCATTAGACTTTCCATGATTACTACTGGCATCACAAGGTTCTCCCCTGTCTCTATGATCTTTGAGCAATAAGGTATTTGACGTCAGCAGGTATCTAGCCTGATACCAGCTGTTTGATGGATGGATTCCCTCAAGTCTTTCGCACAAGTCACCATACATACAGGCAAGTTTCGTTTTATATGACTTCACTGTAATGCAACTTGAAAAATTAACACAACTTTTCCAATTTATGCAATAATTTTCAGTTTAACACGATTTGGCATAGATAAGGCCTGGCGGCAACGGTCTTGTGTTGCAGGCTAACAGAAAGCGACGTCACTGTCATGCCATCAGTTACGTGTGTGGATTGATTACTTTGGTGATATAATCATGTGTCTGATGTAGTTCCCCCTTCAACAGCACTGACTTTTGTTACCAAAATGAGTGACAAACCAAAATATACCTAACCTAGTGCAATCCAAGTAAAAAAATCAGTGAAAGACAACTGGTATTGAAGAGAAATTAGACAAAATAAGACGACCTGAAAATGGCGAACAAATTGATGACAAGAGCTGTATTGTTAGATTCACTCATATTAGTGTACATACAAGTTGTGATAATGCTGACAGAATTACTGAAGAGTCCTCTCAGGAACTAAAGTGTTGTCTAGCAAGACTAGCACAGTCCTAATGGAATGAACCATACATGAAACTATGAATGTGAGTCTTACATTTTTATTACATTAGAAATAAATTAATGTATTGTGTGGAAATATGTTTATACCATACAGAAATGTAAATATACTGCATATAAAGTATATATTCTACAGGTCCGTTTGTCCACTAGCGGCATATACACTACACAGGTTTATATTGTCAATCCCCTAACCCCCAGGAAATACACTGTCTTAAATGGGCATTTTGTGTTCGACTCACACACGTTTTTCAGGAACGTAAACCTGGCGTAAAATGAGACTTGCCTGTACTTATCGCAAACTCATGAACTAGATGTTATGTTGGTCTACTGGTCCTTATTCATTATATTCAGGCCAGTCTAACATATCAAGTGGGTACGCCAAGCTGTCACCCAGTAGCACCCCATATGAAGGTCACAGAGGCTTCACTTTATATTAAAAGTCACTGCATGGATTTAGATGAAACTGTACTGGTGAACTTAATTTGATGTACATTAGTTCAACATAAACAGGAAAGCAGGGACCTACTATTGTATGACAAGTGATAAATCCTTGATGTACTGAGAGACAAATACGAGTACTGTGCACAAATGTGGCAGTACACCAGCAACAAAGGTACTGCTGTTGAGAACATCAGTAATGAGGATCATAGTTTTTCATAATCAGTTACGAAGTTGGCAAAACATTCCAATAAACTGTGTTTAACTACATATATCTGTTGGCAGTTCCATGTGTCACAATATCAGAGTATATATTTTGGAAATAAAAATGTTTAAAAATTTGATACAGAATTGTTTTGATTTTCCTAACATCACAAGAGGGACTCCCCCCCCTCTAAACTTGAGTAAACACAAATTTTTATAACTGGCTACCAGTCTACAGATATTTGTACAATGTACAACAGTATTTAACCCGTTTGTCTTCAACATCATAAGTGGAATACTTTGTCATAACATTTGAATATTCAAAAATATATATTTGGCAATTGTAGTGTGTCTATATCCAAAATGGAAACTGGATTAAACAGAAATCGGTCTTCACTGCGAACATTTTCTAGTCATATTAACATACAAACAAGAACAATGTAATATAGTCCAAGCACCTGTGGTGTTATGCTCACACAACTGTGCTGTATACTGCACTTCCTAGAATTAAGCTGGGAGAGAACATTTCTGTCACACGTAAGCTGGGACAAAGTACAGTTGCTAAATATAACAGGTGGTGGCACAATATTTTATTAGACTATGGGAAAAATTAAACATAAATAAAAGAAGAACTGTGGAAATGCATACTGTATAGAAGACCTAATGAGAAGAAATTCCAAGTTTTATAAATATAAAGCATATGTAACATGCAACATACTGTTATTCAGAAGCAAGATAATGCATACAACATTAACCAATCTGAAACACAGACATTAATTCCCTTGGGATTGTAGTATAAGCTTCACTATCTCTGTGGCATAGACTGTCTTGAGAAGCTGGTAGTTGTTTAGTTGGTCAAGAAATTATTGCCTTTTATGCAACCCAAAGGTTGAGTACTGTGTTTACAATAGGCCACAGGTTTAACTCGAACACAACAAATATTGTGACCTTATGACATCTTGCATATGCGGGTGTGCATGTACGATGTATGCACAGCTCTAGCTTATAACAATATATGCCTCATTTCTTTTTAATTTTATATAATTAAATAATAAAATTTTTCATTCTGGAAAATGGTACTTCCAATGACTGAACCGTATTTATTCAAATATAAGATGAGGTTCTTTATGCCTTGTCCTGAAAATTATCAGGAATCTTCCATGATGAGTGTTCTCAGATGTGCATGTAATGTGACACCCCAATGGTTGTATATCCTTGGAACTAAGAGACATAAGACCCTACAATCAATACGCACCACTGTGTAAACCTCAAGCACAAAACAGGACCCATACCAGTAACACTTCATATTGTGCAATTTGAGGACACTACTGTTTTCTTCCTCAGATTTGTTGTTGACTGTGTTAAATTATCACATAAGCATCTTATTACATTACCATACAAGCCTCTGGAAGATATAAGGCAGTTATCAAAACAGGGAAGACAAATGATGTTCCACTGCTGAAAGTGTTTTCAACTGTGGAGGCCTTCTAATTAGTCTTACAACACACCAAATCTGAAGTGAAAAGCAACAGGTAAAGCAGACTGAGCAAACAGCCCCTCACCTGGGCCAACAAAAATGTGCAACAGTGTTAATGTTTATTAATCTATATCATTCTAACAGACCATATGTTGGTCTCTAAAATGTACTGGCAAAGAGCCTAGCATGCTATGTGTTGATCTGTGTGTGTTTGCTTGATAGCAATTAAAAGTCCATGCCAAGCCAGAAAAACTCAGACCATCAAGAGAAACAATTGGCATCTAAATCCAACCCCTAAAGGTTAAGAAACTGTTTCTATGACTTTCAATTATTTGCTTTCATTCCAATTTAAGTCTCAGACTGTATGGACTTAGATTTAAATCTAATCTTGTGTAAAACTTTCTAACTTACATCAATGCCCAACCTCTTAATCATTGAGCGTGAGTGCCTCTTACTGATTACACTTTTTGTACTTTCTAAGTATGATTTTTATTTCTTTATGGAGTACAAGAAAACATGTTGTTACTGTTCAGGAGTGAAATTAGGAGAGAGCACCTTTCTGCAGTTCTTTAGTTTCCACAATATTCTTCTACATGGGGAAAATCAACACCAACACTTCTGGAGCCTGATTGGTTAGTTTGACATAGTCTTTTTGTTGCTGATTTTCCTATCAGTGTAAAAACCAAACGCTACATTTTACTGGCTTCATCGCTTGGTGAATGTAAGCTGAAACATACTGCTCCAAGCTGCTAACATCACTTTGTCATACCGTGACATATGGCTACTGTTAATCACCCCTGCCCACAAACTGTCAGTTTTCAGATTACAGACTGGTGCCCTACTTCCAAAACCTGGGGCAGCCCTGACAGTGAAAACTTTTGAACATTTTACTTTCTGCTTTGGTTCACATACTGACGCAAAGATTGGGCCAAAGTCTTTCCATTCTTTGAAGAATATGGGCCCCTAAATATGGACTTAAATTTAAATCTCATCTTATATTTGAATACACAATACATATATATGACAAACGGTAACTAGAGCCACGTCATCATAGCAACTGGACCATGCCAAGTGAGATGACACTGACGTCAGTACTTATGGTCATGAAGGTAATTTCAGAATCACTGGTTATCACAGCAATCAACAAACTGAAGGGGATCCACTGTCTGCAGCAAACAGCTTGATGTTGACTGGGTTCCAATACAGTCCAGATGATTGGCACACCAAAGACCACACATATGGGATAAAGAAGTCCTCTGGCTGATCTTCCTCCACATACTTGAACTTCAGGTCTGGGAATTTCTGCAACAATCAAGTTACATCTCAACACTCATCTGTATTAACAATTTACCATGTTGTTTTAGCAACACGGTGTTTCACTGAACTGTGACAAATATTAACAACTAGGTCGTTTAAACTGCCACAACAGGATTTTCTGATGGCATGCCAGCATTCAGAAATTTCAACTGTACAATCGTATTTCCTCATGTATGGAATTTCAATGAGGTAAATACATTCTTAAACAGACTTATACTAAATAAACTAGATACTAGATATATTAGTTAACTGCAATTTGGTTGACACCCGTTGGCAGTAGTACAGCACACATTTACACACAAACAATACACAGAACAACACAATTAAGACTTCAGGACAACAATGTAAACCCTATTTAATGTTCCTCAATTTTCATTTTCCTTCACTTCTTGTTCACTGTCAATGATCCAAAGTCTTTATTCTCACTGTTAATTTTATTTAACTATTAGTGCATGGCCTTTTAAATGCCAGATTTCTACTGTGACCTGAGCACTGTTTAATCTGAATGCCCACTGTGGGGAGAATGTCATCCCTTTTTGGACAAAAGGATGTACATTTATTGGGACAATGCTGTCCTGTTATCCATTAAATGTTAAAACATGAATTTAGTTTTAAAATTCACTACTTACAAGATAATTTCAAATGGGGATTTTACTCTAATCAATGAGAAATTAAATTTAGTCCATCATCTCAGATCAGTGCCACTAACAGTTTCTGCTGATGCACTGGTACGTCAAATCCCACAAGTAAGTCAATTTAAAATAAAATTAATACATATCATGCATTTCAAAAACAGATGAATTGCTCACCCTGAGTCTCTCCTTGGGCCACTGCAGGGCTCCATGCTGAATAGTGGTCAAAACCTCACTCACACTTAAGTCTTTCTGCACTTGATCCAGCCTATTGGAGAAGTACAGGATCACCTACAAACACATTACCTTCAGAATGCTGCTAGCACACACACACAAACAGTACCATCATCATTTGCATATACAGACACACAAATTTCAGCTTAATTTCTCTACACTACAAGAAGAGTCCTCAAATTATGTATGATGTCTGATCAACTGCACCGGTTACATACATTAAATGAGATATTACAAATTCAGGTACTGGATAAAGGCACACTTAGAGCATTTACTTGGAAGAAATAAGAAAGCTGTGAAAAACCTCAATCTGAACAGCTGGCCCACACAAAATTCAATCCAGCTACTGTCTACATACAGCGGCCAGTCAGTGATGTACTACAACACTATGCTCAATGTACCTAATTGCTAGATAATAATCTAACACATGACATCATGTCTATGCATATAAGTCTGTTCTTTCATAATATCTTAGTCAAACAGTCACCTGTATTAAACTCCAGATAAAATAACACACTTATCACTACCACTCTAAAGCAACTTTAATCCAGTTATCATCCCCATTAACCCTTACATTTCCTTTTTTACACATCCACATATATACATAATAATTTTTTTATCCCCATTCTTCACCCAAGTGCCTTCTGTGCATTTCTTGAATGTGTCAACACACTCATTCTAGGGGCCTCCATTTTTGACATGTGATGATGGAATATTCTTCTTTTATTTTTCAGGCATTTTAACAAAATTGTGAAAAGCAATTATTAGCTTCATCATGTCTGTCTGTCAGCATGGAACATTGCAGCTCCCACTGGATGGATTTTCATGACATTTGAAATGAATATTTTTTTAAAATCTGTCGAGAAATTTCAAGTTGTGATTTGTACAAGGCGATATTTACTTGTACAAATCACAATGAAGCATAGGAAACTTGAACAACTACTGTTTAAATGCCATTGCCAGCACAGCAAATCTGCATTGACCATACAAAGAACACGTCACCATCAACAAGGTCACCACCAGATATCAACAGCAGATCTTCCAGCCAACAAGCAAAGCAATTTTATTATTATGTTTAATACTCAATATGTAAAATATCATATCGGAATTTTATTTTAATAATATATTTTATAAAGAATTACCACTAATGTTTTAACTACTATTTGTAATACAAGATCTCATAACTTTCAAAGCACCAACAACTGTACATACAAACCACTCTAAAGACTAGCCTGAAGATGGCTCTGTATATGAGCCGAAACATGTAGCTAGAAATGCAACTACAACTTCTAAAAACAGACAGCTGTGTATGACCATATAATTTTATAATTTTACACTACATATATTGATCATATAAAACACAATGGGGATGCCTCACTTAAAAAAAAAAATCCAATCTGAACCCTAACGACCTTCAGTAAGTTTAGAAAAAAATTTCTGGATTAGTACATGAAGGGAAGCACAGTTGTTATCACAGGTGACCAACTTCAACATAAGGTACAGGTACAGTACATCCAGAACAGGTCATGAAGGGAAGCACAGTTGTTATCACAGGTGACCAACTTCAACATAAGGTACAGGTACAGTACATCCAGAACAGGTCATGAAGGGAAGCACAGTTG
>Ga0131853_10024906_pt1 | contig 10786 bp, 6 predicted proteins | sample TergutLab28metaG_FD_92764 | JGI IMG/M metagenome (GOLD analysis project Ga0131853, IMG submission 92764) | Labiotermes labralis P1 segment gut microbial communities from Petit-Saut dam, French Guiana - Lab288 P1 (version 2) (version 2) | ecosystem: Host-associated > Arthropoda: Insects >... | reverse complement strand
TTGTGTCTTCGTCTCGTAACTAAAAACGTAGAATTTCAAACAAACGGGGGGAAGAAACTTGGGGTCACACAGGGGGGGGAGGGGTAGGAGGGGGGGGGGGGGGTGTGCAGAGGAGAATAGTTGGATACAGAGGGAGGCAGGAACTTAGAGGCTGGAAGAATTATTTAATAACGAGCTTCGTAATACATATTGCGCAGCAGATATTGCTAGGATAACCACCTCAAGGAGAATGCGATAAGATGGGAATACGGAACGCATGACTAGCGACACAATTGCATATAGGCTCTTGATGTCAAAACCTGAAGGAAAGAGACCGCTTGGAGGAAAAGTGTGTAGAAGGGAGAATACTATGGAAATGGATCTCGCAGCAATAGGATAGGGGTGTGTAGGCTGGGTTCTTCTGGCCAGGATAGGGGTGTGTAGGCTGGGTTCTTCTGGCCAGGATAGGGGTGTGTGGGCTGGGTTCTTCTGGCCAGAATAGGGGTGTGCAACACGGTAATGAACCTTGGGGTTTCATAAAATGCGGGAATTTTTTTGACTGGCCCTGGCCATATAAAAGTGTTAACAAACGTGACTATTAGGTTTTCGGACTGCATTCTGCTGTACAGACTTACTATTATGCGTTGTTTGGACGAAAAATCTGAACTGCACGCGTTATAGAGGAACTCTGTTTGACCATCCTGTCGCAGTTTCGAATGTTTAAATTGCAGAACATTGAAAAATTGTGACGCAATTCGATATTAGTGGATCCCACAAACTGCTGTGGGTTTATTTCGATTTTCATAAAGACGAACGTCATAAAACAAAACTTACGCGGAGAACCAAGCAGAGAATTGGATCGTGCGTGACGTTTGGCTTGAACTGCATCAGCAGCAGAGATCGGAGACCGTGCAGAGTCGAGCGGTGGTGACACTGCACCACAGCGTCCGTTCGTTGGCAGTTGAGGCAGCGTGTGTGTATGTTCTGGCAACTTCAAATGCCTGTTATGAAACGCGCTATAAAATTACGTACAAACGTACGTGTGTCAGACTGTAGAAAGAACTGTTTGTGGGTAAAACTTTTCATGATAAATGATGCGTGATGGAGTGACAATGTAGAAGGTTATGTGAGGACCCGAAAGATATCGAAACAATTTATGTGAAGCGGCTCAGTTAGAAGAAAAAACAGTGTCATTTAAGAGCTGGCTACTTTCTGACCAATTATAATAGTCATCTGCCAGGATGTAGCACAGCGCGTCACAGAGATTAATTTATTTATAATGGTCATAGTCACGTGACAATTCCGCCGTCTGGTGTTCCGATATCCACTACAGAGAGTAAACACAAGACAGGAAAAGTACGTATAACGTAGCATTGAGGTGCGTTAGTGTGCATCAGTTTGTAATGGAATAGCAATAAGTACTACATAAACTGAGTGTGTGTTTGTGGCCTTAGCCAGCATGAGACGCGAATGCGCCATATTGTCATCTGTGACCTGCCCTGCTCTACAATATTTTTCCACATTATCTCACAAACGGCATGATTTTTTAATAAAGAAGTTACCGAACACACAGCGTGTGTTTTGGTTTCCTCTGCAACTTTTGTCTGAAACAGTTTTCATTACAAGAACTGAGCCAGAAATGTCAGCTGGTCTTCACGTGCAGTGCCGTTATTATCGTCAGACTTTAATGAAACTTTAATTTTCTCAACACGATTACTAAAAATACTCAAATATCAAATTTAATGACATTCCATCCAGCCCGAGCCGAACTGTTTCATGCGGACGGACATGACGAAGCTAATAGTCGACGCGCCTAAAAAAATCCATGGGGATTCGACAGGATACCAGCTACGTCGTTAAACCCAGAAATGACCGAAATACAAATCCGCGCGCACATGATGTTTTTTAATCCGACAGTAGATGTGTTTTCGTCCTGTACAGTAGTGCTGTTTTGTGGGCTGGACAATGGAGTTTACATCCCCACTCCGAAGGCGAACAAAGTATATATTTTTTTCCTGTCCCACTACCCAATAAGCTCATGCATGGTATATGGTATATGGTACACCGAATGTGGTAAAACAATTTGTTGTATATGCTTTGTGGGTTTTTAGAGATCTAATTACGTTCTTTTTTGGCCCGCTTGTGGCCTGCCCACTCCCTTGCAAAACAAATTCGACAGCTGCACGAGGGAATATGAATATGAATATAATATGAATCAAAACCAGCCCGTTTAGTTATTCAAGTGGATCTGTTATTCCGTCACTTCATTTTATCAAACAATAACAGACAAAATCACGATCTATTTACTCGAATTCATCAACACTGTATCAACTGGATAATCTCAATCAGTAAACTGGCTGAAGGATCGCAACGTGACTGTACACGAGCCGTGCATTACAATCTTTCACCTTCATTAGTGGAAAAAGAAATTAAAGGAACAGAACTGATACAGCAGTCACACATTCCACATGTGTTCCTTGCTATTCTGAACTCATGTGCAATCACTGCACACAGATACAAACTGTATTTTTCCAATAATGCTAGAATAACAACAGACACGGCCATTTTCCTGCAGTTTTCATTGTAGTCAATTCTTTTAAAATAAGCATTTCCATAAACCGTATCTGTTGCCGTCATCCGGTGTGACGTCAGGCGGTCAGGAATTCCCTTTACTCTGTTTGGCCCATTACTTGCAACTGGTATCAATCACTGACGTTCAGTGAGATCCAGGGAATGATGGCGGGTCCTATAAACGGCGCAAACGAGTAAAAAATAATCCCACTACATTTTAAGACCTGATGTTGTAAACACACGAACACACAATCATCATAATCATTCCGCAGTCTGTCTCACGACAGGTCCACAGCCTCTTCCACAGCGAGTTCTCAACACAGTGCGATCTGGTGTTTCCTCTTTCAGATTCTAGTATCTTCTTGTTTCCTTAAAGTAATGCAGTGACTGTTTACGTCTTCTCCCTCGTCTTCCTGTTCCTTCTCTCTTCCATTCAATAATGTCTATTATATAGCAGTTCCCATGCAAGATGTGACAAATCCAGTCTGCCTCCCTTCCTCCTGTCGTACGGCGATACAACATGCCTACGTGATTATTCAAAGAAGGGTTACCTAAGAAAGTCAGTCTCACTATAAATCACATATTGTGCTCAGAGAGTACAGTAACTAAGCTACGGGCTGGACAACCAAGGAATCTCCCAAGCGTCCATATCAAGTCCGTGGCCAATCCAGCCCACTGGTCAGTCGATAAAAGGCTATTTCGCCACGAATAAAGCGGCCAGGGTGTGAAGCTGAACAGAAACCTCAGTCTTGTATCGAGGTTCAGAAACGGTGAAGCTATAAATTCTTTCCCCCGCTACGTCTTCAGGGCGTGCAGTGGGACAGTGCAGCCGTCGACATTGCCGACAGCCAATACACAGTGCAAGTGTACGGCACGAAACACATGCCGAGGGATATTTCAGTTTCGAGAAACTCGTCTGTAATCTCTGCACTGTTTGTACATGAACTCCACAGCGGTACTCCTGCACGACGACCGCCGGTCCTTCGCACCCCTTGATGTATAGACATGCCACAACCGAACAGGTTAATAAAGCACGTTTGATTTCTCCTGTGGGTGGTGGTGGTGGTGGTGGTGGGGTGAACTATTATGAAGTTGCTCCCCACTTTCTGCTCGACGTCCGGTCAGTAGCAGTCCTAATGACGACGGCAATAAGAATCATACCAGCAGATCCCGCTGGCTGTACGGTCTGAGGCGCCGGTCTAAGACCGCCATTGCTGGGATCGCAGGTTCGAATCGCACTGAGCGTATGGATGTTAGTGTCGTTGTTTTTATTGTATTGTGTCGTATAGGTTGTGGCCTCTGCGACCGGCTGATCCTTCGTTCGGGGGGATCTTGCGGTGTGTATGTGTGATTTAGAAAACTCGACAATGAGGGGCCCTAGGCCCCAGCTGGGCTGTTGCGCTACAGGAAAACAAAACTATGAACCAAATACAGCTCTGGAGATCTGGTAGGTCTCAAAACTGCAACAGACAAACGGTCCTTGCAGACACAAACACGCACTGGTCCGATCTAAGGAAGTTACTTCAGGGCCACACAAGAACACCGAACAATAAGTTGATTGGACAACCAGAAGGAAAAATACCTCCAAGACAAAGACGTACATGGGGAGGAAAATATGTAAATGTATCTTAATAGAACAGACCGCAAGGATGTGGCGTGCACAAATGTGGCTTTGTACAGGCACAGTGGCACTGTGGCACCGGTGTCTATAAAGCAGAGGAATTTACTGTTGGCTTGACAGGAACTATTCTGCTTTAAATGGCTGAAGAGTGAGAGTTCAGTAACCTCACCAACTCTCAGTGCTAATGGGGACTTCACTTAAAAATTTAAAGTCAAAAATTAACCTGAAACAAATTACGTATTAAGATTCAGCTGTAGCTAAGGGCAAGCACACTCCGCCTCAAATATAAAAACCAGTAACTTAAAGTTGAGCAGGGAAGTAATACCTGTTCGATCTGAAGACCAAAGAAAACACCTAAATACTATAAGCGAGCAGGATGTACAATTTTGCAATGTTAAGCCTAGCGGTACGTACAGTAACGCTAGGCTTAACATGTTGCTTACTGTTGTCTTAAAAGCGAAGGTTAGCAGCCTTTCAGCGTTATCAAGGAAATGATGCTGGGTCCAACATGAACAGGGAATGCAGTCTTCCAGTCGGGGTAGTTGGAGCGGGTGAAGGAGTAACCCGGCTGAGATCAGGAAGCGGGTGACCGCAGATTCAACGAGCCGTCAACCAAAAACTCGCTGTGAATGAAGCGCAGGAGTAGAGGAGAAAGAGGTGAAGTAGCTGCTGAAGAGAGAGCTACATAGAAGGCACAATCCAGCTAATTATCTGCAGCAGCGGCCTCTCCTCGGAATACTGTACACTCTGGTTTTTATCACTGTAGAGCACCACATTCAGAATTAATCCCACAAGTAGAAGCACTACGTCTAGAAGACAACAGGGAAGGATTCAGTTATTCTTAATACCGAGACTAGATGCGAGTAGTTAGCTTGACGCGCCGGCTGATTTATCCCCGGCGGAAACAATTCCCGGTACTCATTGGAATAGAGGCTGGTGATCCCACAGGTAGTCCAGAGTCTCTGAAGACGAGCAAAATCTTCTCTCTTACACACAGTCGAACAAAGATTCCAGGTGTTCAATTGTCAGTGCCACAAATAGCCATACACCGTATAACATACCTGACTCTTCAAGAGCTCGTCTTTCGGCCACTGTGTCCTCTGACACTGATCTTAGACTGATGTCATTTGTCTCTGCGCGGTAAGGCTGGAGTCTGTTTCCACTTCACAGTCACAACTAGCTTGGTCTCACTATGTGTTCTGACTTTGTTCTGGAGTGACAATATCATGTAACACCAACTAATGCACTGTTTTACAATATATGCATACTAACATTTACATAGCTCATACATGTTTCAGCGTTACATGGCCATCTTCAGGAAGCTGACACCAACATACAGCAATAAAATATGTAACGACAAACATATATAAACACGTATTGTGGCACCAATAGTTAAGAATTTCAGAGGTGTTCGTTAAAATAACAGGCCTATAAGTTAATATAATATAATACAATAAATATAATATAATATACTGTTGGTGAAAGAGTATTAATAACACAATTTTTTAGTTAAAATGGTTAAAAGTTGTAATTAATTCTTTGTATACAAAAATCTATTCTTCCTTGATCCAAATTTGATCCCAATCTGTAAAATCAAACCTGTAATATTCTACACTACTGATACCTCAACATATATATACGTTTATTCTTACCTCTGTTATTGTATGTTTGAAAGAGATTTTGGTGTAAGCTCCCTGAAATTGGTGAGAGAACAACGCCGAAACATGTAGGAGCTATGCAGAAGATAGTGCGCATGAATTATAGCATAACGCATCTGCTGGTGTCACATGAGTTAGTGACTTCATAATAATGCATGGAATAAAAACTGCAGAAATGTTTACTGGAAATTTCTGAACGATAAGGTAGTTCTGTGGCGCCACTCGGTGGCGCAGTTAGTTGAGATACTGAACTACAAGCCGGAAGGTCGCGGGTTGTAATGGAGTTTTTCACTGATTCATTCCGGTCACAGCATGGGCCTAGGGTCGACTCTATCCCTGACGGAAATGAGTACCAGAAATATTTCCTGGGGGGTAAAGACGGCCGGTGCATAGGGCTGACAACCTTACCACCTTCACGTGCCGATTCTCTTGAAATCTGGGAATCTCACCCTCCTGGAAACCTCAGAGCCTGTCCAGGCCAGTAAAGGGATTTCTTTCTTTCTTTCTTTCTTTCGTGATTCGGTTAAGAAGGTTACCCATTTTTCTCTGTAATCGTCTATTCTTCCATTTACTGAATAAACATTTAGCTCATTCCGTAAATCTAAATTTTTAATTTGTCTAATCCCTTGCCACTCACTCAAAATTTAATTTACTTCGTTGCAATTTAAGTAACATTTTCTTTATTCTAAACCCCATTTTCACTGCCACACAAAGCTACGGCAACTCGCGCCATTCTATCAAGTTCCAACTTGACACTTCCCTATGTGTTCTTCTACTTAAATCACAGTCAGCCCCGTAAGAAATACCAAACCCCAAGCAGCTGACCGTCACAAAGGTAACTTCGATCACATGGATGTTACAAACGCAATGAAACGCTTGGAATAAATAATTCAGGGTACTTAGGGAAATGAAACTGGAAGAGAAAGGAAGTGTAGACTTGAGAAAGTGACGGTTGTTCGAACCAACTTATTGAATTGGGCTTCCACTTATGATGACAATAGCAGAGCAGAAGAGGGAACAAAATGTCTGAAAGACATTAAACAGGTGATAAGTGAAGATGTTAAGAAAGGAAACGGAGTTGTCAACCATCCCGCTGTGAAAGCCTTGAGACTCCCCAAGGACAATAAAATAATCTGAAAAGTAGCAGTCAAATTAGGAAACAGAAGAGCATAGAAATTAGTACAAGAAATGTATGGGAGGAAAATCGATGCAACGTAAAACAATCGATACTTTTTTTTAATAACGAACGGGGCGGTGAGGTTACCACCATGTCGTACTGACGACCTTCGGGCTGGAAGAAGGCGAACGGTTCATTGCAGCTTTATTTCTGGGTATAATGACAGCTTTAAAAATCTAGGGGTTGAGCAGCCAACTGACACAACGCAAATACAAAAATAAAAATCAGAATTAAAATCCCAGTTCTGTAACACCTCTGAACTACAAGTCAATAAAGAAGATTTCGGCATCGTTTAAGGCGTGGGTTGGTCTGCGGCCGCTCTGTTGCTGGGATCACGGGTTCGAATCCCGCCAAGGGCATGGATGTTGGTCTGTTTTTTTGTTGTGTTTTATCTAGATAGGGGCTTTTGCGACGAGCTGATCACTCGTCCAGAGGAGTCCAACCGAGTGTGTGTGTGTGTAACTACATTACATCTCCTGTGTCACAAACATCTGGAAATTCTAACGCAAATTATTCAACCACAGTGACCATGAAGACTTTCGAAGTGACAATGAGACCGGCAAATTGAAAATATGACTGAAAAACACCTTGTGTAATAACTGATCTAGTCGTGTGCATAGTTTTTCTGGGGACCGCTTTTTATGAGACAGACAAGAACAACAACATCGCCTCCTCGCATGCACTCCACAACACACGCAGCATAGCAGGATTAATTCCACAAAGTCTTCAACTTCAGGCGCAGGTAACGTTAACGAGCCTGGGATGATGTGACAGGATGAGACTGAGCGCGAAGTCGTATGCGCGTAGATCAGCACGTTTCCGCAATCAGAGCGGTGAAGACGCCAGTGTTGGTCTGCTTACGTACTGGCTGCAATAACGTGACTGAGGGAGGAGTGCCGTATGGTTTGTGAGACTCGCACCGAAGGCTGTCATTCAAAATGACAGAGATTTCATGGACGTAATCCTGCTATACCGTAGGGGCCACACCATAGCTAAGGCCGTCAATAGCCGATATCTCATCGTAATGAATCGGGTTCAATCCAAACCCGGCTCCTGCACGTATCGTGTTAGACAAAGTTGTACTGGGACAGTGTTTTCTCCAAGAAGTGAACTTTTTCTCTATTAAATGTCATCCTCCAAATATACTCAATCATCCACCACCTATAGAATTAATAAAAGGACTCATTAGAGACCCCAGTACAACTGGTACCCAGTTTCACACCCCCGCAAAAGCAAAGAACACTGTACATTAATTTGTTTATGTGGAATTTAAAGCGACTATCAGCAATCAGACTATCGTAAGGCGAAGAGGAAGCCACGAACTGCTGTGGAGCTCTACAGTGTGTCTGACCCTTAAAACAGGCAAACTTCAATTTCAAGCAGTTATCGTAATGCTTGCAAGCGGTCTGCCACAACGCACAGTCTAGTAAGTCAGTCAGTTGTACAAGACTGGTTGATATATACAGTACTTGGAATGGTTAGGGCGAATTTTGTGAGACTAGTAGGAGTTGTCGCCGAACCAGTGGCCGCGAGGTCTGAGGCCGTTCGCTTGTCTGGGGTGGCGGGCTCGAATTCCACAGAGGACATGTACGTCAGTCTCTTGTGAAAGAAGCCAGGTAGGTTTCTGTGACGGGTCGATCCCTCGTCCAGAGGAGTCCTACGGCGTGCGGTGTGTCTGCGAGTGATCTAGAGACGTCAGCAATGAGGCGACCTAGGCCAGAGTTGGGCTGTTGCGTCACAAGATGAGAAGGTACGAGGTGTTTAGGGTAATTAATACTTTGCCGTTACTCACATGTTAATTATGTATTCAGTATACGTGTTAACATTAGAGAAATTACAAAAAGCATGAGAGTTTTCACTCATCAAAACATTTCCTGTCACAATCTCTGCAACAGCTGGAATTAGGATACACGAATGCGAATATAAGCAACGTTCTCCCAAAGTTCAGCAGATTCTTCCTGGTACACTCTGTATAGAAACACCCTGTATAAAATAAAACAGCATGATGATTAACGAATCACGGATAGGGAAGTATGTGGCAGGAACAGCTCTTACTTGAAGAAGCTGAAGAAATCCACGAAGAACCCCAGGATACATCGTCTTTGGGACCAGTATCGAACCCAGAGCCTTGCGAATAATATGCATGAGTGTCCGTACTGTGACGATAGCAATTAACAGTCAAAGGCGAACAACAACTGGAAGCAAAACGACTTCAGTCACTGGTCATGGAAGTTTCACTACCGACGCAGGGCAGGATGCAGAGTGACTGCACTTTATTTGGGACGGTGAGCGAGCTAGACATTTCATCGGCAACCACCCAAACCTCGGGCCAGGCCGGGCCGGGCCGACATACTGCCCCTGCCTGCCGTCTCGTGCTGTTCTGAAGAGCCACTAACACTGCTCTGCACTTAGCTAGCACTTCGCGCCCGCGTTACACTTGCCACACAAACACTTCACCGCAGCCACGGGACGACAGACACAGACCACAGCGTCCATTTACACCTTCGTCGCCGGAGTGGACCAGTTACGACTTCACACGCGTATGTTCAAAAATACTCGAATTTCCTAGTACTTTGAAACAAAGAGGTAGAAAATTATTGGAAGGGCGAGAAAATTGCATAATTTGTAGGCTAATATTCATCAGAAACCATCATGAAGGTACCAATCCCTACGCACAACATGACTGTCAATGGCAAGTGGAGTTATAGCTATAATTTGTATTAAGACCGTTATAAAATATAGTGATCAGATTCACGCCTCGGCCGCTATATCCCCGCAGAAACAGATAGATATATAGATAGATATATTTCTTAACTGCAGTTGGGTTGACACACGGAGGTAGCAGAACAGTACACATTTACACACAAACAGTACACAGAACAACACAAGTTATTTGGGAAGAGTGCGGGCCGTGCCCCGTCTTTGCGAGTTATACCCTGGCATTTGCCTTACAATTGTGGAAAAAGCAATGAAAAACCTCAGTCACGGTAGTCGAAGTGTGCCAGTTGGCACGACGAAAACACCCGGTACTCACCGAAAAGGAGGCAGGGTGAAGTCAAGAAGGAAAAGATATGTTATGCATGCAATGGTAGGAGGCATTAACCCGCTGCAACATGAAACTAATACGAATAATATAATTCGGTTCCGGCTTCATAGTAAACACACCAGGCCTAATTTTGACGCAAAATCGTTCCTACCAAGCCCACAAAAAACACTGTGTCAGCAAAATGCAGAGCTTTTTGGTATCAAAGAGGGTGCTTACTTACTTACTTACTTACTCCATGGTGCAAAGTCCTTCTTGAGAAGCTAACTGGTTTGCAGCTAGTCAAGAAATTCCCCGCATTTCACGGAACCCGAAGGTTCATTGCCGCACTCACAAGCGTCCGCCATCTATCTCTATCCTGGGCCCGCCCAATCCAGTCCATATACTCACATCCCACCTCCTGGAGATCCATCCTAATATTATCCACCCATCTACGCCTAGGCCTCCCCAGTGGTCTCTTTCCCTCCGGCTTCCCCACCAAGACCCTACACACCCCCCTCTCCTCACCCATAGGCGCCACATGCCCAGCCCATCTCATTCTTCTCGATTTTATCACCCGCACAATATTGGATGAGGCGTACAAATCATTTAGCTCCTCGTTATGCAATCTCCTTCATTCCCCCGTTACCTCGTCCCTCCTAGGTCCAAATATTTTCCTCAACACCATGTTCTCAAACACCCTCAGCTTCCTTTCCTCCCGCAATGTCAGCGACCAAGCTTCACACCCATACAAAACA
>Ga0131853_10024905_pt1 | contig 10786 bp, 9 predicted proteins | sample TergutLab28metaG_FD_92764 | JGI IMG/M metagenome (GOLD analysis project Ga0131853, IMG submission 92764) | Labiotermes labralis P1 segment gut microbial communities from Petit-Saut dam, French Guiana - Lab288 P1 (version 2) (version 2) | ecosystem: Host-associated > Arthropoda: Insects >... | reverse complement strand
TTACTGTAAACGAAATGGGATCCCATTGAGTGCTACTTTATTGTACCTTAAAAATGTTCTCTATTGGCCTGAAGATGACCGTTTACGGTCGAAACATGTTGCCATAATGTGATATGAGTGTATATATAAATATCACTGAATTTCTATATAGTTGGGTAAAGATTGAATATATTACATTATATAATAGAGTACAGTCAGTTTACATGAACCTTGACACACGCCGGTTCACTTTTAGGGCGAACCCGCTAACTGTGTGCTGTAGTCTTGTCACCTCAAGTTGTTTTTATAATTAAATGTAGTGCAACTTATATACTGAGAAAATAAATAAGCTGGCACAAAGAAATACCACAAAGTTGAAAACTGCGTTCTTCTGGTTTATTACGCAGTGAGTGGTGGTAATTCCTTGCCGACATTTCGGGATAAACTGCTGGTCCCATCTTCAAAGGTTGAACCCTTGAAGATGGGTCCGATAGGTGGTCCCGAAACGTCCGTGAGGAATTACCACTACTGGCTGCGTAATAACACAGAAGGGTGCAGATCTCGTCTACTTCGCGGTGTAAGCCTGAAATCAGACAAATATCACAAAGTTATTAAAGTTAACGAAATGTAGCCTAACCTAACCTAACATAACCTATATTAATAATGACATATAACAATAAAAATTTAACAAATATATATGTGAATTACATCATATATCGTCTTAATCTGACCGACATTCATAATTGCTGCCTTCAACTGCCTTACCTCAAGTTACATTTCGTTAGGTTTAATAACCTGAACATTTCTTTGTGCCTGCATGTTCCCTTTCAGCATATCCAGTATGTTACATTTCGATATGAAAATAATTGGAGTTGACAAGACTGTTGTAAAGTTACCGAGAACCGTCGTTGCTTGTACTGAAGTATGTCTGTTTGTACCAACGGCCATGATAACTTAATGCGGCACTCAGGCTAGGGCCCGTATCTTTCGGAAGCACGTCGGACCCCAAATTGATGCGAATAGGGCCCGAATTTTGTCACATTTCTGTAACACTTTAAATCACAGACAAACTGCGCTCGAGTGCCGTAAGAAAGCTCAGTGTGGACGCTACCCAAATCCCTGACTGTGAACTTGCCTGGAGCTGACCGTGAGTGTAGCCACAGCGTGGAGCTCATGAACATTTTCGAGATACGCAAACAAGCGATTAATTGCTTCTGTTGTATTAAGTATATACTACTGGCGTTCTTTCCCCGGGGTGTAAGTGGGTGGAGGCGTGAAGTCTAACAATCACCTCCTTCTAAAGCGGAGGTTAAGAATGAGTGGAGCCCTACCTCTACACCTCCTATTTGCCTCCATAGCGTGGACAGTACAAATTTTTCTTTTATATCATCATCATCATCATCTTCGTCGTCGTCATCATCACATATCTTTCATGGAGTTGGGCCACTTGTTGACCCGTTCCGGTCTCACGTATCCATAAGTCTCTTCAAAGATCTACCATGATTCATTCTGCCAATTGGGGAGTAGTATTTCATTACCCTGGGTAATCTATTTCGAGGCATTCTATTTACATTTTGTATCCAGCTTTTCCGTGAGACTTGCCAGCGGTTAAAATTTCCCCCGAATGGGTTACGGGCCCAGAGCAGGGTAAGTCCAGTGGTAGGATTACTACCTTTAGCCTCTGGATCGGCATGTTTAGGGATGGCATTTCCTCCATTCCTGGTGAAACAGTTATACCGCTGTGACTCGGTCATCATTTCCTCGTTTGTGAGAACAGGGTATACCATAAGCAGGTGAGGATGACTGTTGGGTACGATAGGCTATACTATTACGCATCGCTACCCCTTATACCGCTTCTCTTGTATTAAATACTTAAACTTACATTCGCATTCACAGAGTAACCTACGTTCCTTCCTAAAAAGAAGAAAATGTTTTGGCTTATGACATTAACAAGCTGTGTTGTTTTTATTTTGACAGATTTTCACTAAATTATGTAAGTAAAAGGTAAAGTGATCCCGTTACAGGCCCGGTGTGGCCCAGAGGGTGGGTAGAGTTATAGCTTTACTCTTCCATGACCGCGGCACTAGAAGGGGGTGAGTGGTCAGCAGCACGCCCTGGCTGCACACTACCCCCGGGAAAGACCCTATACCCATTTTACAGGAGGCTGAGTGGGCCCCACGGCCAGTCTGGATGGGCGGAAAATCTCGCCCCCACCGGGATTCGATCCCGGACCGTCCAGCCAATATTCAGTCGCTGTACCTACTGAGCTACTCGGCCCACAAATTGTGTCAGTACGTTCCCATATCTTCGAACGATGATTACTTTCTATTAATAATGTTTAGTAAATAACTCTTAGGGATATCCGTAGGTAATTTATAAACGAAACTTATTGCGTTGAATGTTAAAAAAAAATGATATGGTGGCACACTCCAGATGACGTCATTGGTGGAATGACGACGGCCAGTACAAGAGGTTTGATAAAAACGTTAAGGTATGAAGTCGACTCCAATTAACTCAGGGGGGAATATTAACGACAGTGGAAAATATTTGGGGCAACGTAATGAAAGGAATGCAGTGCAAGGCAAAGTGTAATTTGAAAAGAAATGAGGCTAAGAATGTTTTGTGGAACAAATTTATGTACTTTAAGTTTTTTTTTTTTTTAAATAGTTTAGCTGTTCAGTGAATCATTCTTGATATATTTATGGTTTGGTGTGCTGTGTTAAAAACTATAATCTGATAAGCGTTTAAATTCAAACTTAAGATGGTTTATGTAGGGTATGTCTAGCAATTTAAAGCCTAGTGGTTAATTTATAGTAAGGAGATTGGACTAGAAGTAAATACGGATGAAACTAAGTACATGGTCATGTCTCGAGATCAGAATGCAGGACGAATTCACAATATGAGGACTGATAGTAGTTCCTTTGAAAGGGTGGAAGAGTTCAAATATTTGGAAACAACCTTAACAAATCAAAATTCTATTCAGGAAGAAATTAAGAGCAGAATGAATTCTGGGAATGCTTGTTATCATTCGGTGCAGAATCTTTTGTATTCAAGTTTGTTATCCAAAAGGTTAAAGATTAAGATATACAGAATTATAATTTTGCCTTTTGTTTTATTTGTGTGTGAAACTTGGTCGCTGACATTGGGAGAGGAACGTGGGCTGGGTGTGTATGAGAATAGGGTGTTGAGGAGAATATTTGGGCCTAAGAAGGATGAGGTTACGGGGGAATGATAATGAGGAACTTCATGATCTGTACTGCTCACCCAATATTGCACGAGTGATAAAATCAAGACGAATGAAATGGGCGGGGCATGTAGCGCTTATGGGGGAGGGGAGCGGCGTGTACAGGGTTTGGAGGGGGGGGACCTGAGGGAAAGAGACCACTGGGGAGACCCAGGCTCAGACGGGAGGATAATATTTAGATCGATCTTCAGGAATTGGGATGTGGGGGTATGGACTAGATCGAGCTGGCTCAGGATAGGGACATTTGGTGGGCACTTGTGAATGCGGTAATGAACCTTCGGGTTCCATAAAATGTGAGGAATTTCTTGACTAGCTGAGAACCGGTTAGCTTCTGAAGAAGGACTCTGTTCCATGGAATAAGTAAGTAAGTAAGTAAGTGGTTAATTTATATACAGGCGACTTTAATATTTAAAAAAATTATACCTTTGGTCTACGCAGAGAATTTATGTGTTATGTGTGTGTGTGTGTATATATATATATATATATATATATATATATATATATATAAAGCTATTCTTCCATATGCAACATTATCTGGTTGTTTTGATAACCGAGGAGAGTGTTTACTACGCGGTACGGACTGAATATTTATATATAATTTCTATTAATTGTAGTTTTTAAAGGATCATTATAAATAGTAGTAAAATAAACATTAATATTGTTTTGGCCATATTCCAACCTCTTGGGGTTTTTAAACACGCTGTTTCGGACACCGGAAATGTGTCTAATGTCAGTTATTGAAGCTACCCTTCCCTTGGGCACCTGGTCCTCTGATAGAAACAAATTGTTTAGGAATTTCCAGCCGAATAAAAACCGGTGTACCTGATACAGGGGACAGCCCGGTATTTGGAAGGGGTTTTTTTTTTAAACGAACGCAAGGTAAAGCAGTACCATTACCGGCCTGGACAGGCCCTGAGTTTTACAGGAGGTTGAGGTTCCCAGATTTCAAGACAATCGGCACATGAAAGTGGTAAGGTTGTCAGCCGTACGCACCGGCCGCCTTTACCCCCAGGAAATATTCCTGGTACTCATTTCTGTTAGAGGCTGAGTCGACCCCAGGACCATAGGGCGGCCGGAAGGATTATGTCAATGAAAAATTCCAATAACACCATCGGGAATCGCACCCGCGACCCTCCGCGTGCCCCTAAAGAACGCAAGACAGTGGGTAACATCCTGAATGGTAGCCATGTTCACTGCAATGCAGCGTCGTCACAAATATTAACTTCTGCTTACATAATTGTGATATCAGCTGCTTGTAGATGTCGGTGTGTTTGAATGAGCATTATAATGAAAACCTGTTTCATGGTCATTAAACAAAGGCTTGAAAATAGTTTCTTAAGCTGCCTGAAAATCAGTAAGCGGAGACTGTAGGTAAATAGTCTAACAGGAAACTGATTTTTGCTCAAAATTGGGTGTAAAATTTGTCATCAAATTGTACTCATTTACGCTATAATCATAAACAATAAAAAGAACAATAGTCATCATCATCATCATCATCATAAACATCAAGGATTGGACCCTTTGATCCGTTCCGTCTCCACAGTTACAACTGCTCGCGCCAACGCTTCTTCGGTCTTCCAGTTGTTCTTCTTCCTTGTGGTCTGTAGTGATATGATTTCAAAGGGATTCGGTTTTGTGGCATCGGTCAGCTCTGTCAACAAATTCGACTTCCTCACGTCCTCGATCGTGATCCTTGGGCAATGCAACTTTAGTTGTAGCGGAGAGGAGCGGATGAAGGCGATTCCTCGGCGCCTCAGAACCGGGACCTTCGGCTAAGGGAGAACACCGCTACAGAAAACGGGCATGTTTGGAGGACGTGAGATTAGCTACCACCAAACTTACTCAGCGAAGGACTGGTTATCCATCCTGAGGACACCCTACCCAACTCAGAATCTCCAGAGGAAGCACAGGACTGATTCGCAAAGAACAATAGTAATAAAGACAATCTGTCCTTAAATCCGGTATATAAACTACCGCGTTAGCGATGTATTTTAGGAGTCCCCATGGAATGTGTGCATGAGGTACCGTCATTGTTCGTGGTGTTGATTTTCTCCAGATAAAAATAGTTGTACGGGAAATCTCTCATATTTCATAAATGAAATAATTTATTTACACAGCATAGAAGATATATTGACGAAGTTTTGACGTTTTGCTGACTGTGCATCTCAGTATATTCATCTCAGTATTTAACCAATTTGATGCACAAAATTTGTTTCACAATAAGTTTTATTTCATGCCTCTACATGTTTCGAGCACATGTGCTCATCATCAGGAGGTCAAAATTGGTATCATCACACCTATAGGCGTGATGATACCAATAGCATGCTTATAGCAAATAATACACAGTAATCACACCCGGAAAATGCATACATGAATTTTAATACTATGTGCTCATATTTACAGAACTGCATTTTAGTAATTTTAAACCACTCACTTCTTTCAGTGTGACGATACCAGATGCTGTATAATACAATTTTGACCTCCAGATGAAATAAATTTATTATAAAAAACAAGAATTTGTTCAATAAGTTGGTCAATTACTAGGATTAATCTGAGATGGCGCGGTCAGCAAAACATCAAAATTTGATATGTAGATTGCTTACATGACGTATTGTTTTATTAACAATTTTTCCTGTTAAAATGATTTTCCAAAAATAATAACATACAGACAAAATACTCCAGTTTTTCTTTGTTCCCAGTTTCTCTGTGCATGTTACCTTACTTGTTTTCTTCTTTATTTCTTTTCTATTTATTAATTCTCTTGGCTGACGTTTCTTCTTTACTTGGCGTCTGCGGAACACAGTTTCAGAACCAGTGGATTGTACATTGATATTAGGCATGATAATGTACTGTACCCTGCAATGTGTTAGGATCTTGAGGCATTAGCACAGTGTTATGTGTTAATAATGCCTACAGTTTATGCAGATTCGCAGATTAAATTGCTGTAACAGCAGTAGCATTGTGTAACGGCGAGGTGGTTGGGGGTGAGGTTGCTGGTGAGTTATTGCTGATACACGTGTTTGTTTTTAAACACAGAATTGTGTGTAGCCCTGATATTTCTGGTTGCAGAGTGTGTGTGGAGGATCTTGCAGTGCAGGTCTGTTGCCCACACGGCGTCCTCCGGACATTCCTTTTTCTTTTACATCGTGTATCCAAAAATATCAAGTAATAAAACACAGCAGATTATATGTATGTATGTGTGTGTGTTTGTGTATGTATGTATTTATGTGTGTGTGTGTGTATGTATGTATGTATGGGTGTATATATATATATATATATATATGTGTGTATGTATGCATGCATGTGTATATATATATATATACTTACATTTCTTCATATTATATATATATATATAATATGAAGAAATGTAAGTCCGTTAAGTTTGCCGTGCTACTGTTTCCGGTTTTAGGTTGAATTTCCTGTACCTGACTCTAAGACAATTCTGTAATTGATATACGTTTTTACGGCAGGCGTTTTTTCAGGCAGTAGTCTTATAGGATAAGTTTAATTCTCCGAAACGTCGGATCATATATTCTAGACAGAAAGAGGTTGTAGAAAAACACCATTTACATTAGCAGTTTGTTTACTTGATTTCAAACTTGCGGCGTGTTCTGAATGCTGTATGCTTTCTTCTGGGCAATTCCCCGGCGTCTGACTTTTATATGCCTAAAGGCGGAGTTTTGCGAATAGTAGAATGTGTCTTGCAGTTTGCTCTCCATAGAGGTAAAGTATTCTTGATGTTTGTTTTACCGTGCATCATTGTGATAACTGAAGAATAAAAACCAACTACCGTGTATTCTCGAATCTAATCCACACCCTTTTTACAGTTCCAGAGGACTAAAAAATCAGATGTTGATTAGAATCGCGTGCGGATTAGATTCGCGGTCGTGAGCTGGATTTTGGAAAAATGGTAGAGCCGCTGTACGTGACGTAAGAACAATACAATACAATAATTTATTATTATATTTATTATTTATAGTATTATATTATAAATAATAAATTATGAATAATAAATTATAAATATAATATTTATACTTTATTATCCATCAGACTCGCCGTCATCTACACGAATGTACGAAGCATTGAAATGGCCGCAGCGGTAATCAGTTGTGGTGCGTTTGTACCGCTGGCAGTTGAATGGCCACCTCACACACGGCGCGTTAGCCGGATAACGGTTAAGCAGGGTGACTTTTCTTAAACTATTGAATTTAATTATCTCCCTTATCTGCTTGAAACATGCCGATCCAAGTCTGCGTGCCGTTCTAAGTCGTAGATCTGAGCCGCTCGTCTGATGGGATTGCGGGTTCGAATATCGCCGGGGCATAGTTGTCTTTCATGGGCGTTGTGAGTCAGGCAGAGGGCCATGCTATGGGCTGATCGCTGTCCAGAGAGTCCTACTGATTGTTGTGCGTCCGAATGTGATCGTGAAGCCTCGAAAATGGGGATGCCCTTGCCCAATGTGGGGCTGCAGCGCCATAGAAAAAAATCCTGCTTGGAACAGTCAGCTTCTTAATATTGACAGCTGTCTCGGTCTGTCCTTCATCTGAAGGCTGTCAATAATATTCACAACAGTTTGTTCGATGACGCTCAATAAAGCCCACACGCGTGAATGTTTGCGACAGAGAGAGATCTGACTGGCCGGCCACGATTTCCCAAACACACTCGTCGGTAATAGTCACTAAATTTCGAAATACGCGGAATGGACTGCCAAAAACGAGAACAAATTGTGACGGTGCGGAGTGTATGTTGGCCGAAATTGGGAACGTTTTGTCTTCCGAAATATTTGTAAAAAAAATTTATTGTTAGACATGAGATGATAATATCAAAATAGTGGGAGTGACTGACACTGCTTACTGCAGCTTATGTGGTGCCTTCAGGAAACAAAGACAAAATGACAGGAAATGTATTATTGTAAGACCAAGCTAATGTAAAATTTACAAAATTTCACTACAACTGAAATGGCCTTGAGAACGCAAATTGCATTCGAAGAACTAGAAGAATCGTGACATTGACAGTGGGAGCTCAGGAGTAGACTAACCGATACGTGTTTGTGAGCAGCGAACAAAGTTTGCCGTATATAAGTACATGAATTTGAAGTGCAGTTGCATTTGTGTGTGCGAGTTGATTCTGTTATTTTCTTCTCTGCTCGGTTCAACAAAATCTCTGCACAAATTTCAATTCAGGTTTACTTTAAACTGAACACCTGACATATGGCACTATTGCACTGTGAGTGACAATTGACACAGAAATGCCTTTCGAAAGGGAGTGTATTTTACCTCCGCAATGTTGGCCATGTGAAAAAGGACGCTAACATCTCACTCAAGGTCAGAGCTATTCTCGTAAGTCGAATACAGTACCAGTACACCATTCCAAGGCATCGTCAGGCCAGATCGCTACAAACGTCCCTCCTCAAACGTAAGTCGCAATATAACTTGGCGTTTTGTAGGATTCGGACGGTGTAGAAGGCGAGTTTTTTGATCGCATAGCAGGGAACCTAACCGAATTAATGCACACAGCACAGCTTAGCGTTCTGTTCTGTTCTGTGAACATTAAGACAGCGGAGCGGGCTGCACGTAACACTTCATGTAATTCTGTGCACACAGTCCATTATGACCAGCTGATAGTCGCCGTCAATTCTTCCTGTAGGAAGCAACTTAATATGGCAGTCACAAGATTATGCAAATGATGTCTGTCTGCAGTTTTCAGTGAACATCGCCACCGTAGGATCATAAAATTCTTTTTAATATTATCATCCTCTATTGACTAGGAATCATAAATGACGTGCCCCAAACACTAGTTTTACTTAATTGCGCTCTTTGTGCGTTCCTCCTCTCCACCTTTACTGCTACATGTTCCGCCCATCACAACATTAACACCCTAACACCAGTCAGGAAGACAGACAAATTATGATTCTCCTCTCTCTGTCCAACTGTCCGTTCTGCTGCGGCGTGTCCGAATATTTACATATAGGGTCCGGCTGTGTCAGTCGCTTTGATTGACTGACTGACTGACTGGCTGGCTGGATGACTGACTGACTGCCTGGCTGACTGACTGGCTGAATAACTGACTGACTGCCTGGCTGGCTGACTGCCTGACTGACTGACTGACTAAATAGTCATTTAAATAAGCAAATAACAAATGACCTAACGATTCTACCTCCGTGGGCAGACTTTCGTCAGATGTTAGCCATTCAAAATTTCCCCGCATTTTAAGGAACCTGAATGTTCATTCCCATGAAAATAACAGAATGATATTTTCCGTATCCTGAGCAACATTATTTTAGTCCGTGCCCTCACATCGTATTTTTCCAAAATACGCTTTACATTATCCTCCCGTCTGTTACAGGTTCTTCCAACCTCCGTCCTTTCCTTCATGTTCCCCAACCAAGAGCTCCCATATACTCGTATATATATATATATATATATATATGTATTTCTCTTCTCCGCCACACATGCTACATGCACGACCCACTTCATCCTCGTTCATTTGGCACGTTCTACACAAGTCACAGTTCTGCTGCTCACACTAAAAGCACTTGCATTGAATGACGCTTCCGCCACTCATAGGCCAAAGTTGTGACTCTTTGTGACGCATTGTGACGTGCTGTATTAATCTTGCCGTGACATAACCGTGCGTCAGATTCTATAGGGAGGTCTGGTTTAGAAAACAGCTTTCTGGATATTGCAAGGTTTGGGGGGTTATTCTGCGACACTGTATCAATTACTTGGTTTATGCACTCTAAGATTACACACTTGAATTAAATTGAACGATGAATGTGGACATTTAAATTAGAACTGTTTAGGCACTCTGTGCTTAATATCAGAAGAGTGACTGTACTGCATGATGGGGGGTGGTGGTTCGAATAGCAGAAGATGTTACTTCTTCTGCAAGTAATGCAGACCATCACTGGGGCCCACATATCATTCTAACCAAGTGTACCAGCTCTAACTTGGCCGGAGTGTGAAGCTGACCACTCAACTTCACACACTGGCGAGGTGAATAATCAATGGAATTGTGCATCCTCTCCCCTTCCATTTCTTAACGATTTTCGCAGATACTGAAGCTTTTCAACCACATATTCTTTGCCATGTGTTGAATCCAAAAGTCCCCAAATTCGGTGTTGGTGAAAGACTGGCTGCTGGATTAGGTGCAATGCAGGCACAGGCTGAGTGTCTGTGAGTGTAAAGGACATCAGCCTTCAGAGCTTTGTGAGTAATTTGTTGTTTATCGGGATTGACAGCGAGATACAGCGGGAGGGATGGTGGGTAAAGGGGAAGGAAACAGATGTGACACGTGTGGCTGTGATTGCGACGTTTAATAAGCAACAGTCTTTATAATTTGCAGTGATTCGTTATTTATTGAGTAGTGTTTGCGCGAGAATTCTTACATTTTGTGCAAATTGTGTATGGGACAGTTACAGTGCAATTCAAACAGTGTATTTAGAACAACCCACAAACCAACAGTTTCCCCCACTCAAATCAAGCACAGTGTTTGGTCAGTGTGACGCCTTCCATTGGCACTTGAAGACTGTTGAACATATTTATTGACGTAATGTTTACAGCA
>Ga0131853_10024903_pt1 | contig 10788 bp, 10 predicted proteins | sample TergutLab28metaG_FD_92764 | JGI IMG/M metagenome (GOLD analysis project Ga0131853, IMG submission 92764) | Labiotermes labralis P1 segment gut microbial communities from Petit-Saut dam, French Guiana - Lab288 P1 (version 2) (version 2) | ecosystem: Host-associated > Arthropoda: Insects >... | reverse complement strand
TGGCGTTCGAACAGATGCCCGATGTCGGCCTTGGTCTTGTGGATCGCGGGCATCACGATGTGCGAGGGCTTTTCGCCCGCAAGCTGGACGATGTACTCGCCCATGTCCGACTCGATGCAGTCGATGCCGCGCTCGCCGAGGTAATGATTGAGCTCGATCTCCTCGCTCGCCATCGACTTGCCCTTGATCACACGCTTCGCATCGCGCTGTTGGGCGATCGCGTGGACGATGCGGTTCGCGTCGTCGGCGCTATCGGCCCAGTGGACCTGGATGCCGTTCGCGCGCAGCTTCGTTTCGAGTTGTTCGAGCAGTTCGGGCAGCCGTGCGAGAGCATGCTGGCGCACCGCTTCGCCGAGATCGCGCAGGGCTTCGAGTTCGTCCGTGTCGGGGAACTGCGCGGCGCGCTTGCCTTGCAGGAAGTTCATCGCGCCGCGAAAGCTCTGGCGCAAATGCGGATCGTCGAGCGCCGCGCGTGCGCGCTCGCGGAATTCGGCCGTTGGAACGTAATGCAGCGGGCTCTGCGCGGAGGCGCTGCCCTCGACATGCTGGCGGGTGTTCATTGCACGCCTCCGTGGTCGGCACGGTCATCGTCGGTCACGACGACAACCCACAATGCACGCGGGCCGTGTGCGCCGTATGCCGTGGTCTGCTGGATATCGGAGGTCTTCGACGGCCCCGAGATCATCACGAGATTGGTCGGCATGCCATCGCGCCAGCGCTCGTCGGCTGCTGCTGCGTGCAGGTCCGCATGCAGCGTGCGCGCGTGGATCAGCGCCACATGCAGCGGCGGTACGAGCGAGACCGTGCGCGGAGCACCTGCATCGGGGACGACGAGCAACGTGCCCGTGGCGGCCACGCCCGAGCGCGCGACGGTAAAGCCCGCGTCGACCGTTTCGAATAGTTCGGACTTCCATGTTTCGATCGATTGCGCGAACGGTAGCGCTTCGATGGTCGATGGCAGTGCGCGCACGAGCGCCGCGCCTTCGTCGCTTGCCGTATCGAGCAGCAGACGCTTCACGTGCGCGGCCGCAAGGCGGCTCGCCAGTTCGGCTGGCCATGCGCTGGCGCTCGCGCAGACCACCTCGGCGTGCGCCGCTTCGAGCATTTGCGTAAAGCGCTGCAGCTGTTGTGCGGACGAGGCCGGAGCCTGTATGCGCTGCTGCGCGAAATGCGCGTCGATGCGGGCGTCGAGCGCGTGTATGGCATCGGCGGATGCGTCGGCGGGGGCGTTTGCGCGCAGCCGCGCGAGGATCGTGGCGCGCGTGGTAAAGGTCTCGATGCTCATGCGCTGTCCCCGCCCGTGCGGCGCCACAGGAACGACGCGAGATGCTCGACAGCGAGCGGCGCGCCCTTGTGCGCGGCAGCGTGACCGATGTTGAGCAGGCAGCCGCAGTCGGCCGACACGAGGCGCTCGCAGCCCGTCGCGCACGCGGCGGCGATCTTGTCGGTGACCATCGCGCCCGAGATGTCGGGGTGCTTCAGCGAGAACGTGCCGCCGAAGCCGCAGCATTCGGACTCGCGCTCGTGTTCGACGCGCGTGACGCCGGGCAGCGCGTCGACGGCTTCGATGCCATGTACGCGCGTGCCCATTTCCCGGCGTGCCCCGCACGACGTGTGCAAGACGACGCGCTCGTCGGGCTGTGCGGCGTCGCCGGCCGCGGCGAAATCGACGTGCAGCACGCGCACGAGAAACTCGGTGAGTTCATAGACGCGCGCGGCCAGGCCGGCCGCCTGCGCGGCGATTTCGGGCTCGTCCTCGAACAGCGCCGGCCAGTGGTGGCGCATCATGCCCGCGCACGATCCCGAAGGTACGACAACCGGCCAGGGCTCGCGAAACAGATCGAGCTGGGCCCGGGCGACTTCGCGTGCTTCGCGCGGATTGCCGCTGCTATAAGCGGGCTGCCCGCAGCAGCTCTGCGCACGCGGAAAGTGAACGGTGACGCCTTCGCGTTCGAGCAGCCTGACCGCGTCGAGCCCGGCCTGCGGCGCGAACAGATCGACGAGGCAGGTGGCGAAGAGGTAGGCGTGGGTAGGCCGCTGTCCGGTTGGGTAATGCCGTGGCTTCATGTCTGAGCTTTCTCTCGATGACCCGTCGCATGGCGGAGCGGCAGCGGGTTTCGGCGCATAATTCCTGCTTTGGGTGATCCGCACAAACTGGTTGGACCAGTGGCGGTCCGCGGCACAGAGCGGGTGAGACCGGAGATGAACCGATGAGGGAAGCAGGGCTGGCGCGCGGTCGCGTCGAGGCGGTGATGCGGCAGATGGAAACGGCGTTGCTCGACGGCAGTTGGCGCGCGGGCACGAAGCTGCCTGCCGAGCGCACGCTGGCGGCGCAGTACGACGTAGCACGCAATACGGTGCGCGAGGCGCTGCAACGCCTCGCGGCGCGTGGCCTCGTGCAGAGCCGGCGTGGCGCCGGCGTATTCGTCACCGATCAGTTGCGCACGGGCTTTGCTTCTCCGTGGGGGCAACTCGTGGCCGATCATCCGGCGCTGCGCGCGGACATCCTTGAATTTCGCCGCGTGCTGGAAGGCGCGACCGCGTATTTTGCCGCGTTGCGCGCGAGCGACGACGACCTCGAGCGGATGCGCGCATTGCTGGGCGAACTGGGGCGCGCGCGCGAGGCGGACGACAAGGTCGCCGAAGCGGATGCCGATGCGAAGCTGCACGAGGTGATCGCACAGGCGTCGCACAATGCGATGTTCCTGCACTTGCACACGAGCGTGCTGGGCGTGCTGCGCGAGCACATCACCATCAACGGGACGGGCTTGCGCGAGCAGAACCGGGAGACGTCGGATCAACTGCTGCAGCAGCATCGCACGCTGTGCGATGCGATTGGCGGGCGGCACCCGGAGGAGGCGCGCACGGCGATGCAGGCGCATATCGACTTCGTGCGCACGCGTGTCGGCGAGGAGGACGAAGAGGCGGCCGAGCGCGAAATTGGTTGGGCCACGCAGCCGCGACGCTTGCGCGGCGTGGCAGGCACGGCGAAAGCAAAGGCGAAGGTAAAGACCGCGGCCAGGTCCGGCCCGGCTTCAGCCAGCAGCGGCGTGCGCGCCGCCGGCCGCCGTTCGGTGGCCTCGTCCGAGAGCTGAGCCTGACTGCCGCTCGTCGCCGTTGCGCCTCGCGCAAACGCTGCTAAAGTCGGTGTGACCAGAGCGAGGGGAGAAAGCTGCATGGGTGAAGTTGCCGCACAGATCGAAACGTTGAGCGCCGTGACGCTGACCGTCAGCGAGATCGGGCGCTCGGTGCGCTTTTACGAAGCGCTCGGATTCCGGCAGCGGCCGGGGCATGCGGTACCGGGCTTCGCGTCGTTCGCGCTCGGCGACGCGGCGCAGAGTTATCTGAACCTGCTGGAAGGGCCGCTCGGCGAGACCGGAGGATGGGGGCGCGTGATCGTCTACGTCTCGGACGTGGACGCGTTTTACCGCCACGTTCAGGCCGCCGGCGCGGTGCCCGAATTCGCGCCGCGCGACGCGCCGTGGGGCGAACGCTACTTCCACGTGCGCGATCCCGACGGCCACGAGTTGAGTTTCGCGAAGCCGCTGGGGTGATCGTTGTCGTGACCGCTGCGGTTTCGTTGCGTGCCTATGAAATACGCGTGACACGGGCGGCATCAATCATTGCGACCATTGTGCCCACCACGCCGGGTTGCCATTGCATCGCCACAGGAGGATTCCCATGAGCGGAACCTATCACGAAGAAGACGCGGACCAGGCGCGCCGTCGTCGTCTGGATGAAGAGCTGATCGACGCCTACGACGAAGAACTCGAAATGGAAGTCGACGACCGTCTGCAGGAAAGCGGTCTGCGCATCAGCGACGAAGCGCGCGCGTTGCGTCGCGTGTATTTCCGCGAGCTGATCCGCCTGCAGGGCGAACTCGTGAAGATGCAGGACTGGATCATCAGTTCGGGGCATCGGGTCGTCGTGATCTTCGAGGGCCGCGATGCGGCAGGCAAGGGCGGCGTCATCAAACGCATCACGCAGCGCCTGAATCCGCGCATGTGCCGCGTTGCCGCGCTGCCGGCACCGAATAATCGCGAGCGCACGCAATGGTATTTCCAGCGCTACGTGCAGCATTTGCCGGCCGGCGGCGAGATGGTGCTGTTCGACCGCAGCTGGTACAACCGCGCGGGCGTCGAGCGCGTGATGGGATTCTGTACCGATGAGGAATACGAAGAATTTTTCCGCTCGGTGCCGGAGTTCGAAAAGATGCTTGTGAGAAGCGGTATTCAGATCGTCAAGTACTGGTTTTCGATTACCGACGACGAGCAGGAGGTCCGCTTTCAAAGTCGCATCGAGGATCCGCTCAAGCAGTGGAAATTGAGCCCGATGGACCTCGAAAGCCGCCGTCGCTGGGAACAGTACACGCATGCGAAGGAAGTGATGCTGCAGCGCTCGCATATCACCGAGGCGCCGTGGTGGGTCGTGCAGGGCGTCGACAAAAAGCGTGCGCGCCTGAACTGCATCAATCATCTGCTGACGCAGGTGCCGTACCGCGAGATCGTGCACCCGCAGGTGACGCTACCTCCGCGCGAGCATCACCCCGACTATATTCGCCAGCCGGTGCCGGTGAACATGATCGTGCCGGAAATCTACTGAGGGCTCGCGCCGCCGGATCCCGCGCGTGGGCGCGGTCCGGGACGCGAGTCAGATGGCGCGTGCGGTGACGGTCATGTGACGGTCGCGTGACCGCCATATGCCTACCGCGCCGACTTCGACAGCCGGTGGCCGAGGCCGAGGTTCGAGACGATTTGCCACGTATAGACGCGCGAATAATGGACGCCGAACTGGCGGCCGATCAACTCGCGCACGCGGCTGTTGGTCCACGCGTCGCTCGGAAAGCCGTGGTCGCGCGCCGAACCTAGCAGCGCACTCGCAATCCAGTGCAACGCGGCATGATCGAGCACGGAGGGGCGCCCGCCTACGCTCATCTGCTTGAGCGCGGCGAGCCCGCCGTCCTCGACGAGCGTTTTATAACGCCGCACGGTCTGGGCTGAAAGATGCAGGGAATTCGCTACGGCATTGACCGTCGCGCCCTCGACCAGCATCTGGCCGGCGGCCATTCTTCTCGTGACGCTTGGCAAATCCTCGGTTCTGGTAAGCATGTGAGCACTCGTCGACGATAAGTTGTGGACTTGCGGCATGGAGGAAACGCCGCGCCTCTACTTCATTTCTTTAACTTCTTATAAACCGTGTTCCTGCTGATGGGGCATGGTGCTTACGACTGAACTTGCATGAGCGGCGCGGTTGTCCACGCCTGCAACAAACAGTAATAATTGGTTTTGAACCGAAAGTGTATAACGTCCGGAAAAATAGTCTCCTTGACTTGTACATTCCGGTGGACTTGCTGCAAGGAATACCGGTGAATGGCGAGTCCACGGCCCGGAGTATTGCATTTGTGTTCACATTGCACCGTTTGCGAGCGCACTTATGTTTGTTATCGTTTTCGCAATTGAGTGAATGGGCATTTTTTACTGTAACCCAGCGTCATACGGTGGTGGCCTGGATGCGTCACGGTAAACGCACGCAATAAATCAATACGCATGACAGTGCCCTTTTTTGTAGTCATTTAAGTCTCGCTTAATATTCGGCCGCCATGATGGTCATTCGGGTCGACACAGCAGTTCGATTCGTGGTTGTTCTTCACGTCCCCTGTTAGCCGCCGGTGCCAACGGCGGTTTTTTTTCGTGTGTGCGTTGTGCACGAGCGCCCGCCCATGCGTCATCCCTACGCGACGATTTAGTCTGGCCGCAGCCTGTGCGCATAGCGTCTGCGGCTTTCGACCTGCGTGCTATTCTCGATCGGCTTGAGTCGGCGTCGTGCCGTTGTGTCAGATTTGTGAATGCGTGTGTTCCCGACGGCGCCGATCATCGGTCAGTTCCTAACGAGGAGGTCGTTATGAAAGCACTGGTATTCAGGGGTCCGGGACAGAAGGCGCTGGAGGACAAGCCCGAGCCGAAGATCGAGAAGCCGTCCGATGCGATCGTGCGCATCACGAAGACCACGATCTGCGGCACCGATCTGCACATCCTCAAGGGCGACGTGCCCGAGGTGAAGCCGGGTACGACGCTCGGTCACGAGGGTGTCGGCATTGTCGAGGCGGTGGGCGATGGCGTATCCAACTTCAAGGTCGGCGATCCGGTGCTGATCTCCTGCATCAGCGCATGCGGCAAGTGCGAATATTGCCGTCGCCAGATGTATTCGCACTGCACCACCGGCGGCTGGATTCTCGGCCACCTGATCGACGGCACGCAAGCCGAAAAGGTCCGCATTCCCCATGCGGATACGAGTCTCTATCACATGCCCAAGGGCGCCGACGAAGAAGCGCTCGTCATGCTGAGCGACATCCTCCCCACCGGTTTCGAATGCGGCGTGCTCAATGGCCGGGTGAAGCCGGGGCAGACGGTGGCGATCGTCGGCGCGGGCCCGGTGGGGCTCGCGGCGCTGATGACGGCGCAGTTCTACGCGCCGGGCCGCATCATCATGATCGACCTCGACGACAACCGGCTCGAAGTCGCAAAGAAATTCGGCGCGACCGATGCGGTCAACAGCAACGGCGGCGACGCGGTCGAGCGTGTGATGGCGCTGACCGGCAATCGCGGTGTGGACGTGGCCATCGAGGCGGTCGGCGTGCCGGCGACGTTCGGCATGTGCGAGGCGATCGTCGGGGCGGGCGGCACGATCGCGAACGTGGGCGTGCACGGCACGAAGGTCGATCTGCATCTGGAGCGTCTGTGGGCGCACAACATCACGCTCACCACGGGTCTCGTCGATACCTATACGACGCCGATGCTGCTCTCGACCGTCGAGTCGAAGCGGCTCGAACCGGGCAAGCTCGTCACGCATCGCTTCACGCTCGACCAGATCATGGAGGCGTACGCGACCTTCGGCGAAGCGGCGCGCACGCAAGCGTTGAAGGTCATCCTCTCCACCGGCGCGAAGGCATAACGGGTATAAGAGGCGCCGCGTCGCTCAAGTCGCTCAATCGTGCTCCGGGAAGCCCGCGCGGCCTTGCGTGAGGTCGCGCAGGGCTGCACGGGCCGCTTCCACGGCGGTGGCCGGCAACTGGATCGTCAGGCACACGGTCATCGTGTAACGGCTGTCGGCCAGCGTTGCGTCGTTCTGTTCGATCCAGTGCCGCACGCGCGTTTCGTCGGGATAGCCGACTTCCACCGTGAAGGCCGCCTGCGCGATGCGCTCGACGCGTGGCGCGCCTTGCAGCGCGCTCGCGATCGCATCGGTATAGGCGCGCACGAGTCCGCCCGCGCCGAGTTTGACGCCGCCGTAGTAGCGCACGACGGCGGCCAGCACGCCGTCGAGGTCGTGATGGCGCAGCACTTCGAGGATCGGCCGCCCCGCGGTGCCGGACGGTTCGCCGTCGTCGGACATGCCCGACTGGCCGCCCGCGAGCAGCGCCCAGCAGATATGCGTGGCGGTGGGATGCAGCGCGTGCAGACGTTCGAGTTCGGCCATGGCCGCTGCGCGGTCGGCGACGGGCAACGCGAACGAGATGAAGCGGCTTTTGCGGATCTCGAGTTCCGCGCCAACGGGACAGGCGAGTGTGAAGGTGGGCAAAACAGGCGGAGCGGCTCGGGCGAAAACAGCATGTTAACCGATGCGGGCGCGTAATCCTGTTTGCGTTGATCCTGATCGTTTTCGTAAAGGATTATTGCTTGCACCGCTAGTGACTGCGCGGCCGGGAGTCCCGATAATGCGAGCTATGGCGGATCTAGCTCTGGCTGGAGCGAAGCCGAACTCCTCATTCGGTGATCCGTCATGCCACATTCGGGCCGTTGCTTCGTGCAACGGCCTTTTCTATTTGGCGCACGCTCAGCGCGCGCCAAATTATTTCGCTATCCGAATCAATGGCGATTCATGCACCGAGGCCGGTTCCCCTTGCGGAAAACCGGCCTCGGCGAGCCGCTGCGCGGGGCAGCGGCGTCAGGCGTCTCGCCCGATCAGTAGCGCGGGGGCGGCGGACGGTGGTCGTCGTGGCCGCGGTAGTGGTCAGGACCCGGATCGTGCGGGTGACGGTGCATCCACTCGTCGTGGTCCCAGTAACGATGGCCGTCCCAGTAACGGTTATCGTGCCAGCCGATCGACAGTTGCACACCCACCGGCATGAAATGGCCTTCGCCGTATTGGGGCTGCGAATCGGCGTGCAGCAAGAACGGGCTCGACTGCGCAAAGGCGCTCGATGCGCCCAACAGTGCACCGCCTGCGATCAGCGCTGCAGCCAGGGTACGTGCAGGGGTCTTCCAGTTCTTCGTGTTCATTTTCTTTCCTCCTCTATGGGATGTACGTCACAGTGAGGTTTCGGAGATACATCGCCGTGACTCACAGGACACAGGTTACCGAGAGGACGGCAGGCAAAACGTGAGGACTTGTAAGCGCAGGTTTCAACGTGAAAGAAAGCCAAAAACGGCTGACTTTACAATCGGGCGTTGATCCGCAAGGCCTGTTCGCCGCGAACTGACAATCGGCCGAAACGATACGAGGGCCGGAATGTCAAATCGGGTTACACAAGCATGGCGGCGATCTACGAAAAGATCGCCGTCTCAGCCAAAAGTCGGCCCAAAAGCAGGCCACAACGAGGCGCTTACCGTTTCTTCTCTGCCGCGGCACGTGTGTCCGACGGGCCGCTCAAATCAATAGCATTTTGCGATCCCACCTGCGCGCGCAGTTCGAATTTCTGGATTTTTCCGGTCGCCGTGCGCGGCAGTTCGCAGAACTTCACGACGCGCGGCACCTTGTAGTGCGCGAGAAAGCGCCGGCAGTGCTCGATGATTTCGGCCTCGGTTGCGTTCGCACCGGCATGCAGTTCGACGAACGCGCACGGCACTTCACCCCACTTCGGATCGGGCATCGCGACGACCGCCGCGAGCGAGACGGCCGGATGCCGGTACAGCGTGTCTTCGACCTCGATGCTCGAAATGTTTTCGCCGCCCGAGATGATGATGTCCTTGCTGCGATCGGTGATGCGCACGTAGCCGTCGGGTGAGATCACACCGAGATCGCCCGTATGGAACCAGCCGCCGCGCAGCGCGTCCTCGGTGGCGCGCTCGTTCTTCAGATAGCCCTTCATGCAGATGTTGCCGCGGAACATGATCTCGCCGAGCGTTGCGCCGTCGTTCGGCACGGGCTCCATCGTCGTGGGATTACGCACGCTCATGCCGGCCTGCAGGTGATAACGCACGCCCTGGCGCGCAACGAGGCGGGCCTGTTCGTCGGGATCGAGCGACTGCCAGCTTTCCTGTTCCGCGCACACGGAAGCCGGCCCATACACCTCGGTCAGCCCGTAGACGTGGGTCAACTCGACGCCGATGGCCTTCATCTTCGCGATCACCGCCGGCGCGGGCGGCGCGCCCGCGACCATCGTACGGACCGTATGTTCGATGCCCGCGCGATAGTCGGCCGGCGCATCGGCGAGGGCGCCCTGGACGATCGGCGCGCCACAGTAGTGCGTGACGCGCTCGCTGCGGATCAGGTCGAACACCGTCTTCGCATCGAAGCGGCGCAGACAGACGTTGACGCCCGCGCGCGCCGCGACCGACCACGCGAAGCACCAGCCGTTGCAGTGAAACAGCGGCAGCGTCCACAGGTAGACCGGATGCTTCGGCATGTCCCATTCGAGGATGGAGCTGATCGCGTTCAGGTAAGCGCCGCGATGGTGATAGACCACGCCCTTCGGATCGCCGGTCGTGCCCGACGTGTAATTGAGCGCGATGGCATCCCATTCGTTTGGCGGCGGCGTCCACGCGTATTCCGGATCGCCTTGCTCGAGGAACGCTTCGTAGTCGGTGGCGCGCGGGAAGTACGCGGGATCGGCGGGTGCGACGTCGGCCACGGTGATGATCAGCAGATCGGGCAGCGTCAGCGCCACGCGCTGCGCGATCGCGGCGAATTCGGTATCGACGATGAGCGCCTTCGCCTCGCCATGGCGCAGCATGAACAGCACGGTGGCCGCATCGAGACGCGTGTTCAGCGCGTTGAGCACGCAGCCGGCCATCGGTACGCCGAAGTGCGCTTCGACCATCGCGGGGATGTTTGGCAGCAGCACCGCGACGGTATCGCCGCGGCCGATGCCGGAGCGCTCCAGCGCGCTCGCCAGCCGGCGCGTGCGTGCATAGGTCTCGTGCCAGTTGCGGCGCACGTCGCCGTGAACCATCGCGAGGCGCTCGCCGTAGACTTCGGCCGCGCGGGCGATGAAGTCGATCGGAGTGAGCGGCACATAATTGGCGTCGCGCGGCGCGAGCCCATCTTCGAACGGATGCGACATGCGCAGTCTCCTGTGGGCGCGAAGCCCGAGAAAGCCCGGCTTCGCGAGATCGACACAACCGGTCTGGCCGTGTGCGTCTCGCGCCGGTGTTCGATATTTCAGTGCTCGAGGGCGAGCCGCGCGCCGAGCGCGACGAGTACGCTGCCCATCACGGCATCGACAGGACGACGCAGCTTTTGATAGCCGCGCTGCACGCGGCTCGTCGAGAACAGTAGCGCCATCGCGCTGAACCAGCAGATCGATACCGAGGCGACGGTCACGACCGTTGCGCCGTGCACCCACATCGGCGCATGGGCGGGCAGCAGCGTCACGAACAGACTGCCGAAGAACGCGGCGGCCTTCGGGTTCGTGAGGCCGACGAGCAGGCCGCGTCGATACGAATGCGCGCCGCCCGTCGCTCCCGTCGATTTCGCGGCGACGGGAACGCTCACCGGGCTCGCCGACTTGCGCAGGCTCAGCAGGATCTTCGCGCCGAGATACAGCAGATAGACCGCGCCCGCGATCCG
>Ga0131853_10024901_pt1 | contig 10788 bp, 4 predicted proteins | sample TergutLab28metaG_FD_92764 | JGI IMG/M metagenome (GOLD analysis project Ga0131853, IMG submission 92764) | Labiotermes labralis P1 segment gut microbial communities from Petit-Saut dam, French Guiana - Lab288 P1 (version 2) (version 2) | ecosystem: Host-associated > Arthropoda: Insects >... | reverse complement strand
TTAAAAGCCAGTGCTTGCTGCGATAACATAAGACACGCACCGCGCGGAAAACGTTGAAGCAAACCAGTACGTAGCTTGGCTGATTCTTTACACTGAAACGGCATGTTATGAGTGATAGTTACCCGAAATGTTTTGGCGTGAAGGAGAAGATGGATGGGAGAGGGAGAGAAATAAACATAGAAGGAGTAAATGAATTGAGTGTGAAAGGATTACAGGTAATTAAGGTAAACGAATAAATTTACGAATAACTTTTAGAAATTTCATGCTAGATTATGAACGCGCATTACAGCAGAAAATAATTTGAAAATAATATAACGACTGATTAATTACTACGTTTGTGTTTAGGACTTACCTGGAGTGGTACAGCGTACTGCAGCCTTCCTGAATTGCACTTTGAATTCTGAGCAGCTGGAACGGCTCTGCAAACACCTCAGCTTCGAATCCATGAAGAATAACCCTTCAGTGTCATATGAACCTGTAGTGGCTAGAATGCCTGCAAGGCCAACAGACTTGGAAGGGAAGATAGAACCATTCATGAGAAAGGGGGATATAGGAAGTTGGAAATGTGAACTCACGCCCAAATTAGAAGAGAAATTGAATCTTTACACTCAGAAGAAACTGAAGGGCACCGATTACATATTGTCCATTTAAGAATGACAATCCGCTTTTTGGAAAATTCAAATACTTACTTACCTGTTGCTTGAGCCCCTGCAAGTTGTATAACCATCTTACACCTTCAAACACAGCAGTAACTAAATGTGCCATATCTTGTAATATTAATAAACTACAGTACACCTACATATTGTAGTTACGTGTTATGTGTTATTCCTGCAGTATGCAACAAACATTTCCCTCAACTGTGTTAAGAATTTGGGTTTTTTAGCTGAGACGCTATGTGTTCGTTGTGAAGTACAATATGAATGTTATCACAAACTTTCTTCTTGAAAAGGAAAATATAGGCTTCTGAGATCACAAGGCCCTTTGCATGGGTCCACACTCTATCGCCGCACCTTTTTGAATATTAGAGTGGGTAAAGTCAACACGACATATTTACGAATTGACGGGTTCGGAGCGACATTTTTATCATGTTATGTTAGGACCGGAAATGATACATTGAAATGGACCTTGAAAAATGTGCAACGAACGTTGAGGTAATGTTTTTGTTCAGCAAATGCTCATATTTTCTTCAGCTTTCATTCTGATAGCCACAAATACACACGAACCATTTGAGTTAGGAGTACGTACTTTGTTGGACGATTAAATATTAAATATTAGAGTCTGTCAAGAATATCAAAGTTACATTAAAAGCTGATGAAATTATGAGAAATTTCATGAGGTCCAAAAGTGCATTTATGATAATGCCTTGATGATTTATTCCCGAAATGGAAATGTTTCAGATAAATTTTAATGCAATACATTTTTCTCCGAAATTAATGTCGCTTACGGATAATTGCATATATTTATCGGAAAACGGCACAGATCGTCAGTCACAATATAAAGGCAAAGCAATCCCATTACAGGCCCTGGACAGGCCCTGAGGTTTCCAAGAAGCTGAGGCTCCCAAATGTCAAGACAAACGGCACATTAATTTGATAGGGTTGTCAGCCTTACGCACTTTTCTCCCAAGGAAATCTTCCTGGTACTCATTTCTGTTAGAGGCCGAGTCGACCCCAGGGCCACACTGCGGCTAAAGGATTGTGAATGAAAAATTTCAAAATCAATATTGGGAATCGAACCCGATACCTTCCGGCTTGCAGCGCAGTGCCTCAACCGACTGCGGAACCGCATACCACATTCACAATATAGGGGAAAGTCAATTCGATATTCATACAGGGTAATTAAGGCAAAAAATATATACAGCAAAATGTTTAATGCGTACCTTCCCCCCACCCCCGTGAAACTTTGAGTTTAAGGCGCTTTTTGCATGGCAAAAATACGGTTATGATATTTAATGCTTACTGCTATGAATTGATTACATAATTATATGATACAAAATATAGGATAGATAAATTTGTTGTAGTGTGACGTAACAATCGTTAAAGTAGTGTGCTTTAGGTGACGTCACGTTCCTGTGCAGTTATCGAACTTGTACGTCCATTGTCATTATAATAATTAATGAAAATAAAAAATCCAACATTAACTTTAAATTTTTCGCTGCTTTTATCTATGAATATGGAGTTTGTTATGCAGTTACATGATGACTACATCTATAAATTATGCAAGAAACACAATTATTGTTTTAGGTCTGTTATTACAAAGTATTTTTTTGTGTTGACATTTTGAGAATTTGTATGACCGATATATTTAACCAAAACATGATCGACGTAGACACACAGTAATATTTACAATAAATAACAAACAGTACACCAATAACAGTAGCAACACTTTGTGACATACGTACAAATTGTTAACAAGAATACAAACTGTGACCTCATCGCATTAAATGGTTTGACCGTCTGGCAAGGGTCCAGGATACAAACAGCCATACGTTCTTTAGTGTTGTTATGTCAAACGTACGTTTCCTTTCTTGTATGATACTTTTGTTGTTATGGGTACGAGCCACTTGAATAAGAACATATGGGATATACTTAACAGAGTGCTAGAATATGAATATAATATTTGGGCAGAATACATCCTTGACCCTGATCTTTGATACTGATAAGGACGTACTGATGTTTAAAGTAGTGCGTTCATTTAAAATTGCGGGTTTCTAGATGCACCAGAATTCCTGCACCCTGCAGTCACGGATAACCTCATGCCATGACTTGCTTCTCTTATCTGTGCCTCATATGGACCAATTATAACTACTCTTTCAAGTACTCGTTCATCGTTTTTTCTTTCCCATTCTCTCCGTTCAAACCGACCATCACTCCCGAATATTACGTAATGTTTATTTTTAACCATCTATCCTGAAATTATAGGTAGGTTGCTCCGAAACGTCTGTATATATATGCCAAACTACACGGCATCACATCACACGAAACCGTATTTTAATATTCACAGCCGTGATATCAACGTATCTCATAATGGCAAACACTTGCCCGTACTACCTGTATCCTGGTACCCTTTGACCTTGTTGGTGATTCTTGTATTTATTTTATGAACGTGTTAGTCTGGAAGAGCAACCAGAGGCCTGGATCGTAAAGCACTTTCTCCAGTCTTGCCAACATATCTCATTTTATACCTGTCCAAAGGCGGAGAGAAATCTCGCAATGAAACGATATGAAGTCAAGCGGGCTGCATACTGTATTACAGAGAAGGCGCAACAGAATTTCTTTTTAGCCAATAGCGCAGCAGTTTCAAAAGTAACGACTTTATTTGGCATTCATTTTAAATTTCAATAAGTTTCATGCCGCATCAGAAGTACACCTTGTTTTTGTTTCTAGCGTATCGACATCTACCGGCGGGAACGAACAAGCTGGCTCAAGCAGTAATGCCCGATAGGTGCTCAGATCGAATGTCTGTCCAGAAACCAACAATCCTGAAGGAGGCGTGCTAGGTTTTACTCGGTCCTTCCACGAAAATGGCAGGATAGTGCATCAAGTTAGCCTACAACTGGTTCCTTCTACAGAATCTCGAATTTATTATTCACTACATATCTTAAAGTTCGATGCTGGGGGAGCCACAGCCACTGACCTTGTCGTTAAACAAATAAGCAACACAATCACCTATCGTTAATTTTGGTTTGTTTGCCAATGTTCTCTCCTAGTTGTCCTGCCTACTTTTTTTAAATTATTTTTCAAGCCTGCTAAAATAAGTTGACTTGTGAACTCGTATAAACACAGACGTAAAGGCGGATTGCCACCTACCAATGTGCTTTTCCCCAAAGCAGAACGTTTCTAGAGCCCACCCACTTTCCTATCTAGTGGGCAAGGGGCGGCCCTCTTCTGAGTGATTAAAGGAGCCGCACTGTCAACCTGACCACTCACCTCCATCTAGGTCGCGGTTAAAAATGTGCGCAGCTGTACTCCTGCTACTCCACTTAATTAAGAGCAAAAGCAATCGTGTCTGTGGACCTGTACAAAACACGCAGAATTGCCCGTTCTTGGGCTGGGATGTGACTGTTTTCCTTACAAATCTCCGATAAAAATTAACTAAAGGATTACCATTCAGACTACATAATGTTAAGTTTACTCATTTAACTTAAAAATGTTCAATGAAGACTAGAATCGCATCCACAAACGCAACCGCAATACTCGCACCATGATGTAATAGCCGTGGCTACCGCAAGGAAGGGCAAACGGGACAGTTACGATGTTTACGTAAGTTTATATTCAATGAAAGATGTCGCCTGTATCAGACTTCGTAAAATCTGATCATTCTGGAAAGCACAAAATTCTTGAACAGGAAAAAGATTCTTTTTGAATATTCTCTACGTTGTGTAGAATTCAAAGATCAATCAATCTCTCTGCATCCCGAAGCGTTAAGATTTTAGATACTAAAGATCAAAACCCCCTGAGTAGAGAAGACATTCCAGAGGCCACGACCATTTGACTTCCAACCCACCCATTCAACTATATAATAAAAAGTAACAGCCTTCTGATATCTGCCACGCGGCCATTCTCGCAAGGCGCTCCTTTCTATGATGCTTTTAGCTTCACAGTCGTATAACTTCTTTCCATTCTCCTGTTTTTACAGCAACGCCTGACAATAAATAATACAAGTTACAATATTACACACGTAAAAGGAGGCAAATAAATTTTAGAAGAGAAAAGAGGGAGGGAAATTTCATCGGTGGTAGAGAAATACAGTTCAAGGTGATTTTATTTGCATGTTATAATACAAGATTTCTAGAATACGGTGGCACCACGATCTGTGTGTGCCAGTTAAGGTTATTTCAGAGTCTGACTGCACAATAACGACTCTTGTTGTGGAAACGTTAGAAAAATTGGCAGGTTTAAATTTCCGCCGTTAAAAAAAAAAAACAAGCAACCGAGCATTTAACACTTTAACACGTGTTTCCAATTGCTTTGAAAGCCTTCACAATATTTCAGCGTTCAGTACATAAATGTGTTTCGTACGAAGCTTGTATAAAACTTTAAAATTTCAGTCCATGCTTATTTCGATGTAACTGTGTAAAGAAAGCTACTTTCTGGAAATAATGCTGTGATTGTATAGTTATGACACCTTGTACTAACAGACATTATTACCGATTTCTCGTAAACAACAAACAGCCTTCTATTTTAAAGATAACCAACGAGCAGCCTTGACACACGTTGTATCTCACTCAGTGTCTTCGGGTGGCGTTGCAAAACTGAACAAGTAAACAAGTATGTACGAAAATAAATCTCTAAGTTTATCAGTCATCATTATTTAACACATTTCGAACTGTTTGCCGGGTACTAGCGGCTTTTAACATTTTTGGATATAGTATCTGGCTCAGGACAGTGACAGGTGGCGGGCAATTGAGAATTCAGTAATGAACATTCGGGTTCCAGAAAAATACGGGGAATTTCTTGACTAGTTTAGAGCCGGTTAGCTTCTCAAGAAGGACTCTGCTCCCTAGAGTAAGTAAGTAAGTATGTATGTATGTAAGTTTGTAAGTAAGTACGTAAGTAAGTATGTACTTAATTATGTAAGTTAGTAAGTATTAAGTATGTAAGTTAGTAAGTTGCTATGTAAGTAAGTATGTATGTAAGTAAGTATGTAAACAAGTAAGTAAGTATGTATGTATGTAAGTTAGTATCTCCTGTACCAAATTTCTGCAACAGAGAGGTCGAAAGACGTTTCTTCCCTCGTAGACAAACATAAAATTACGGTTTATGTGAGAAGAAACAACTGCCATAGTCCAGAGAGGACTCTTTCCTGATAAGCAAACAGTCCCTTAGTACCCTTGACGTTCCCCACCGTTTACAAAACAGCAGTTTCACCGCAGCCACGACAGTCTCACTACACTCCACCCTGAATCGGCGGGTCCAGTTGACACCCCGCACCTAATTCCTGAGAAACTGAGGACCGAGTAACTTGGCACAAACTGCAGTGCCCCGGAGTTTCGGGGGCGCCCCGTTCCAATTTCGGATGGGACGCCGATTATCCTGACTGGCATTAGTCCCAGTCCCTCAAGACTTTTGCAGGTATAGCACCTTCCTATAGAACAACTTAGCTACTTTCCATATCGTTTCCATTTCATTATTCACTGTCTTCCCATTATTCGGCGCTATACATTCTGAGCTACTGAGAGCTTCCTTAAACAAACTATATCAAAGTAACTGTCTACTAGTCAGTATGCGGTTTAAAACTACATTTATTTATGAAAATATACATTAAAGTATATATCGCGGCTATGCTAAGCCATCCTCAGCCTGTGTACAACTGTATGCATGATATTATTAAAATTTAATACTAATAATATAAGCACAAAGGTTTGAATCACATTGTATTCGTACACAGTCTACCATAAATGTTCTCAAAGCTGCAGTTAAGTAAACAAATAAAAAAATTCTCATCTCCCATCTACATCTTTCTCTAAGCGGTTTCTTTCCTTAGACTTTTCCGACCAAAACTTAGATCTGTATGCATTTCTTATGTCTACCTACATGCCTTGCCCATATCGTCACACTAATAATATATTCGAAGGGTAGGCCTACAAATTACTAAGTCCATCTTTATGCAGTTTTCCCCCCCATCCTTTTTTGATTGCCTCCTTCTGAAGTCCAAAGATTTCCTTCATCGCCCTATTTGCAGACACCCTCAGTCTGCCCTCTTCTGAGGGTGAAATACCGAGTTTCAAATCCACATGCATACAGGAAAAATAACGGTTTTGCACTGGTTATGCTGCAGTCTGTATAATTTCTACATGCCCCGAATACTGCCCTACTGCGCAATCAGCCAAGTGCCGGGCCAGGCAGAAATGAAACCCCATCTCGAAGAAAGAAGAAGTGATCATGTGCTGCCTGCTCTCTGTTGTCGTACGGAGATAAACGGATATGGGGCAATGGTGGAATTGTAATTTGTAGGGTAAATCTGAAGGAACTCCTAGCGAAACCTTCAATGCAATTTCCTCCACGCGAAGACTGAAACCGATGCTCTGCGGTAATCGCCTCATAACCCCATGACCTATGTCAGCGGGGTTATGGTTATCCTACTTGTTGATAAGGCTGACACAACATCCAGAGTTCGCGTACAAAAATATGTGTGACACGCTGGACGATACTCCACGTGATAACACTGTTATAGATGAAATAAACCTACTTGATGGTAGCCACAGGCGTTATGTTGCCACAAGTTTGTAACGAGCAAAAAAGTATGAGGTCTGCTGTTGAGACGCCATGTAGATGGAGAAGAGGGCGTCGTGTAAGTTTCGAAAGAACTGCGTCATGTGGCTCTCTGCGGATTATATGAAGAAACTTCAGTTCTCGTTTGTCCCGAAGCCGCTGCTCGTTCACTGACCGGCCGGCTGGATGCGCTTGTCACCGCCATGTGATGGATAATCAATGACTGTTCAGTATGAGTATGAAATAATAATCAGCTACTGCGTGGTTCGAATTGACAAAAAAATAAGGTTGTGTTCCACATGTAACATAACGTGGAATCGTCCATCTTAAGTTTATCGAGTGATTATTTCCATCAGTCCAACAAAAATAATACTTTTAGGTTTGAGAGAGAGAGAGAGTGTGTGTGTGATGGGGAGGGGAGAGCGTTGGGGGAGACAACAAGCGACGAACTGGTACGTCAGTTTCAAACACTCAAGATACTCAGGACCCGAGCAATGTTCATTAACTTTGGCGTTCACTGAAACGGTTTATTAATTCACACTGCTTCATAGGTTCTGCAAGCTTGTGCTACATTTATCTGAATAACATTCAGAACCACAGTCCCTACCTCACAGCAAACACACTGCATCTCCATTATAAAGACCGGCTAGTAAATGCTGTGTAGCGCAATGATCAGTGTTTATTGTGGCAAAAATATGAAATAAGCAAATATACAACACGGACCAAATCTATAAATTTTAATATTATCTTGGGCGGAAATATAGCCAAGTTAGCACAGTAGGCTACATTAAAGGCTTATAGCAGTCGCAAACATAAGACGGTGGGCGGATTTCCAACTCTGAGGTTGGGCTACGGGTAGAAAGTCCTGACTAAGGAACCAGCATGTTACACATTACACAGGTCCTCGGATATCGACAGACATTTGAAAATACAGAAGCAAAGGTGAAATGCATTTAAGAATTTGGTCAGACAACTGAAAGCGATGAAATAGCTTGGGAGATATGGGCGTAGAATGACAGTAAGCCGTCCAAGTCCAAGCAATTTCACTGTTTTTCGGATACAACAGTCCTAGCTGTACTGCTCCATTAGACGGAAAAAAAAATAACGATTTTAGTGACTTTACATGGTACAAAAAACACTACTGCGGTGTTTACAAGAGCCCGCCACTGACTCCGCTTCACAACACCACACTGCGTTTCTTCAAGAACCCCGCTAATATTATCTACCCATCTATTCCCATTTTTCCACATTACCTCTAAATTATTTGCACATATTCAAAGCACGTTATGGCTGTCGACAAAAATTATGAACATTTCTTAAATATATGTTTAAAAAATATTTTAATCACATTCGTTGAGGCTAGCAGTTTATATGGGTGTCGAACTTGGTCTCTCACACTAAAGGAAAACAATACGCTGTAAATGTTTCAGTAGGAATTTTCATCAGATACTATGATCAAATCAACTGGATAAGAAGGCCACTGTATGTAGCACGAATGCAAGGAATAAGAAATTCTTGCAAAATCTTTGGTCTTAAGGCTTAATGAAAGCGACCTCTTAGGAAGCTTAGGCCTATACATCGATAGGAGTATGATATTAAGATTGCCTTAAAAATACGGATGAAGGGCTTGAGCTAGACGCGTGTGACTCAGGATAGGGACAAATGCTGGACTTTTGTGAAAACAGAAATGGACCTTCGAACTCTACAGAAGGTGGACATTTTTGAGCTTCTACGTGACTATCAGCTTCTAAAGAAGAATTCTATTACATGGGATTATGCCTAATTCGTGCGTGAGATGGTTTGTTGCGGAGCTCAAGCGGCACCCACATGTCCTAGTTTTCACTCAATTGCATACACACCCCTTAATGACAAGATGAAGCAAAAAACAGCCTAAGGCCTTGGCAATACGAGTCACATAATAGGATGTTATTCCTCCACACACACACTGCTCAGTGTTACACGATGTCATGTATAACAAGGGATAATGCTCTATGTTATAGGAGGGCTTTGTGGGAGGTTAGCTTGACCGAAATGGCACTTTGATTGCGCTTATAACACCCCCTCCCCTCTTCTTTTCTACGCACTGACCCTCCTTCACAGACACGATTGGTTTTTCGTGTGTCGAAGCAATTTTTATACCATTAAACGAGGAGGGAGGAAGGAGAATAGAGGCTGAGTCTATATACAGCGTCCACGGATCCAAAGTGTCAGCCATAGCACGACACAGTTCACTCACCGCCAAGTGCCAGGCAGTGTCGCACTCAAGGCGGAAGGTGACGTTGAGAGTAGCGGAACTGCTACTTCGTCAGAACTGCTGCTGTGCGACTTCACAGCCATGTTTGTTAGACGAAGGCTTTGGCGTCCCGCAGGCTTTAAACACCACTGGCCTTGGATCGGACATAAATAAACGAATAACGCTGGCTACAATCTTCATGTATTGCAGCAGTCACATAGGAAAACGTTAAACCTGTTCCGAACGCACCACGACGGTATATACAGGGAGGGAACGTATAGCGCCACTCATTCTTAACCTCGGTACTATATTGAGGTGAGTGGTCAGAATCACACCTTGGCCGCTTTTACCCCGGTGAAATAACTCCTGTTGCCCACTGAGTGCGAAGCTGCATGGGCCCCAATGCCGGTATGCACCTTTTGGGAAAATAAAAATCGCTTTTTCATGCCGGAATTGGAAACCCGTAGTTTAGATAGTATATTTAATACGCTAGCTAGCTAGAGATGGTAGCAGATACAAATATGAACACAATTTGTCAGTAAGGAACTGTGTAGAAGGTATATTTTATTCGGTATCACAAATTCCGCCTTAAAGAAATACTTCAGTCCCGGGATGGCATGAAAGCATAGTGCTATCCAGCTGTTTGTGCACACCTTTTAAAATTAACAGCGTGCATAGTGAGTGACATTGCCTGGAAGTGTCAGAGGTTTCCCTCCAAGATGAAGTACTTTGTTTTAAGCAAGCTTATTTAGATACTGAACGTCCGTGTAAAGTGGCTGCTATTCCTGCAGTAGCAGTGCCCTTGGGCGGAAAATCGCACACGTCCTGCTAAGCTGTCCGATTTCGCAGCAGGTAAGAAATCCTTGTATAAATCCCAGAAAGTGATACACAAGCAAGTGCATTATGAACTGTTCTTTGGTACGTAGGCCTACGTGAGAATTATCCCTATATTGTCGCAGGAGACATAAGTTATGAACAGTATTTGAGAATAGGATGTTGAGGGTGAGGTTCAGTAAGTAACAGGAACGTGGAGAAAAATGTGTAACTGTGAGCTGTCACGAGCTGTGCGCTTCACCATGTATTATTACTGTGAACAAACACAGAAGGAGGGAAAGAGACGTGTGGGGCAAGTAAAACGCACCTGAAACATAAGAAATACATACAAAGTGTTTGTCGGAAGACCTGAAAGATATATACTTTAAAAATGAAATTTTTGTGAAAAAAACAGTACTGGCTCTTTTTGACGCGGTAATGAGCCTTGGGGGGGGGGGGGGGCGGAAATTTTCGGAATAGGTTAGTGGTTCAACCCCGGTGGGGGCGAGAATTCGTTTTCCATCAAGA
>Ga0131853_10024900_pt1 | contig 10788 bp, 15 predicted proteins | sample TergutLab28metaG_FD_92764 | JGI IMG/M metagenome (GOLD analysis project Ga0131853, IMG submission 92764) | Labiotermes labralis P1 segment gut microbial communities from Petit-Saut dam, French Guiana - Lab288 P1 (version 2) (version 2) | ecosystem: Host-associated > Arthropoda: Insects >... | reverse complement strand
TTGTAAAAGAAGATAATTTACCTCCTTTGGTGTGGAAAAAGGCAGTGATTATTGACATGCACACTGGACGGATGGATTAGTAAGAGTTGTAACAATAAGAACTGCAACAGGAACATTTAAATGGCCTATTGCAAAGATTTGTGTATTACCAAAAGTACATTGAACTGATTATGTGTGATTTTGTTAAGGACACTGATATTTAAGAGTCTTAATGGTAACCATAAGACTGTAATTAGACTTGTCTAATTAGGTGGGCTGTATGTTATGACGAAATATTTGTAGGGAAATTTTGTGTTCTGATTGATATTTCTTTGGTTGCGCTTATGTTGGTATTAAGATGAGAGAGTTAGTTGCTCATCAAGATGGCGTAATAAACAGTATGTTTGTATCTATATTGTATGCATATATTTAAGCGTGTAGGTAAGTTTAAATTAGAGAATGTTGTTATGAATATGATTATATAAGTATTTATGTGTGCATATATGTATGTATGTAAGTTTGCATTTTTGTAAGTATGTGTGTATGTAGCTATGTATGTACGTAAGTGTGCATGTATGTATGTGTGTATATATGTGTATTTGTATGTATGTAAATATGTGTTTGTGTACCTACATATTTATCTATGTATATTTGTTACTTTTATACATGTGTTTTTGTATGTATGTATGTTTGTAGGTATGTTTTTATGTTTGTATAATGTAAACTTTTATTACGTATGTATAAATGTTTCTGTGTATCTACGTATATTGTATGTGAATATGAATATGTATGTGTTTTTATGTATGTATATGTAAATGTATGTACCTATCTATGTACTTGTGTATATATGTGTAGAATTATGCATGTGTGTGTTTATGTATATATGTATGTCTGTATTTAATACTTATATATGTGAGTTCGTGTATATATGTGTACTTTTATTGTGCATGTGATATATGTTTATGCATGAATGTGCTTATGTATGTATATATATCTGTGCGTATATATGTTTGTATATATTATACGTATATATGAATGAATGTACGAATGTATGTACTTATATACGGACGTATGTATTTATGTGTGTATATATGTATGACATTATGTATGTAAATTTGTGTTATTGTTCGTATATAAGATTGTATATATGTATTATATGTGAATGTATGTAATTATATATGTATCTATGTGCGTGTGCGTATTTAAGTTGTATTTATGCATATATATTTATTTATGTGTGTATGTATGTACGTGTGAATATATGTATACATATGTATATGAATGTATGTATGTATGTATGCATATGTATGTATGTATGTATGTATGTATGTATGTGTGTACATATGCATGTTTGTTTTTATGTATGAAAATGTTCATGTATATACGTATGTGGATTTGTAAGTATGTTTGTGCATATTTATGTATTAATGTATTAATATTTTTTATGTTATTAAGTGTCAGTATGTATAAGTGTGTATTTTTGAATGTGTGTTTATGCGTGTTAGTATGTGTGAATGTGTATATATAAACACAAATGTTTGTATGTATGGGTGTATGTGTGTATGTATGGACTTGTGGACTTATGTATGCATATATTTAGGTTTTTATGTAATCATAGATATATGTATGCAGTTATGTGTTTAGTCATATGTGTATATTTGCGTGTGTGTGTATGTATGTAATATGAATATATGTATAATTCTGTGTATATTGGTATGTAATTTTGTACGTTTCTTCGTTTGTATTTATGTATGTATGTGTGCGTATGTGTACGTATGTATGCATGTGTGTATGAATTTATTTTATGTATATATACTTATATGTGTGTGTATGTATTTGTGTTTGGAATTATTTATGTAAATATGAATATTTATGTATGTTTGTATGTGAGTATGTATTTATGTGTGTATGTGTTTACGTTTGTGTTTATGTATATTTGTAATTACGTATGTATGTATGTATGTCTGTATTTATGAATATATATTTATACGTATGTGTGTATATATATTTACATGTATTAATGTATGTTTGCAGGCATAAATATACTTAGGTGTTTATGTATGTATGAACTTGTGTATGTATGATTGTATGTGTACGTGTAATTATGTATTTAATTATGTTCATATGTAGGTATGTGCGTTTGTACGCATGTACGTATTTATGAATTTACGTTTGTGTTTATTTATGTATGAACGTATGTATCCTTGTATATATTTATGCATGTATGTATGTATGTATATATATGTGTTTATTTGTATGAATATACTTAAATGTGTATGTTCTATATAAGATACACTTTTTTATATTAATGAATATATATATGCGTGTTCATGTAAGTAAGCGTGTATGTATGTTTGTATGCATGTGTGTACATATGTTTTTATTTACTAGTGTAATTTTACGGGTGTATGTATATATGTAAGTATATGGTTATGAATGTGTGTATGTATGGACGTTTTATGTATATGTATATATTATGTACGAATATAGGTGTGTATATATTTATATATTTATAATTGTGTGTGTATGTATCTATGTATGTATATATGCATGTAAGTATGTATGTATATATATATTTGTTTGCATGTAGGTCTATTTTTATGTAGGTATGAATGTATTATTGTCTTCTTTGTGCAATTATGTATGTATTATGCATGTGTGTCTATATATATATGTCTATATGTATATGTATGCATATATATATTGATATGTGCGTACATATGTCTGTGTTTAGGTATGAATGTGTGTATTTATTTAGGTATGTTTGTACTATTTATTTGTGTATGTATATGTCTAAATATGTCAGTTTTTATGCACGTATGTTTTGTTGGTATATTTTGTATATATATATGAATGAATTTATATAAGTATATACGTATTTGTATATTATATGTTTATAAATATGTGAATGTATTTACATATATATGCCTGTGTGTAGGTATGAATGTGTTTATGTAGGTATGTTTGTATGCAAGAAATTATGCATGTGTGTGTGTGTAATTGTATGTATGCATGTATGTGTGTATGAATGTATATGTGTTTTTACCTATGAATTAAGTATGTATATTGTGTAAGTATTATTTATGTATAATTTTGTGTGTATGTTTGTAGTTATGTATGTGTATGTATTTGTGTTTGTAAATATTAATGTATTTATGAATATGAATATATATATGTGGTTTTATGAGTGTTTGTATGTATGAATATGTTTATATATAAATGTTTACATGTACGTACATATATATTTATGTACGTCTCTACGTATGAACGTATGTGTCTATGGTTGCATTATGAAAGTATATTTGTAAGTATTAGTATACTATGTATATATGTGTGCATGAATTTGTGCATCTTTATATTATGTGTATATGTACGTATGTATGTTCGTATGTAAAGATATAGATTTGTACGTATGTAGGTTTGTACACATTTACGTATGTAGGAATTTATGTTTGTTTGAATTTAGGTATGTAAGTATGTACGTATGATACTATATATTCATGTGTTTATGTATGTAAACATATATGTATGTATGAATGTTTATTTATTTGTATGCACGTATATATACATTATGTACGATGAATTTTTGTATGTATCTATGAATGTATGTATGTATGTATGTACGTATGTATGTGTGCATGTGTATATATGGATGCATATATATATATGTATTACGAACGTATATATTAATATATGTTTTAATGTATTATGTTTGTGTAATGTATGTTTGCATCTATGTAATTATTTACATATGTATTGGTGTATTTATATATTTAATTATATATGTGTTTGTGCATGTATGTGCGAATGTATGAATGTGTCTATTTATTTGTGTGTACATGTATACATATGTGTATTTATGTATGTATGTACGTGTGCTGATTGTATTATACATGTATGTGTGTATGTAGCATGCAGATATGTGTATATGCATTGATAAGTATGTATGTATATATGAACGTATATGTGTATTTGTATTTATGTTTGTATGTATTTATGTATATGTATATGTATTTAAGTATATTTCTACGTATGAATGAGTATATATATGTATGTTTGTTTGTACTTGTGTTTGTATGTATGTAGGTATGTACATATGTACGTGTATATGTATGCATGTATGCATGCATGTCGGTATATAAGAATGAATGTATGCATATATTTTCGATTTTAAGAATGAATGTATACATCTGTGTATGTATGAATGTGTGTTCATTTGTATGTACATAAATATGTACGTATTAATGTATGTATGTGTGTATGTATATATATTTGTATATATGTATTCATGTAGGTACGTATGTTTTTAGTGTGTAAGTACATTGTATGTATGTCCGTGTTTAAATATGTATGTGTTTATGTATGTTTGTGTGTACACATGTATGCGCGAATGTGTGTTTTTGTGTGTATGTATGTGTACATGGGTGTAGGTATGTATGCAAATGTGTTGGTATATATATGTATGTATGTATGTATGTTTGTGTGTGAATAATTATACATATGTATAGGGGTATGTTGTATGTATGAATGTAAATTTATACGTATTTGTGTATGTATGTGTTTGTATCTGTATATATGCTTGTATGTATGAAATATATGGTTGTATGTGTTTGTGTATGTATGTGATTATGTATATATGTATGATATACATATATAAGTATGTATGTATAAATGTACTTGTATGTGCACTTATGTATATATGCATTTTTACGTGTAGGTTTTAGGTATGTGTGTATTTATTTTGTGTTTATATTTACATATATGTATGAATGTGTATATATGTAATTATGTATATATATGTACCAATGTATGTATGTGTGTTTGTACGGGAGTATGTATGTGGCATGAATGTGAAAATGTATGTATGCATGTACGAAATTTCATGTCTGTATATACGTTTTTATGTATATATGTAGGTATATCTGTATTTAATTATGCATGTGCGTGTGTATGTAGGTATATGTGAATTTAAGTTGGTATCTAAATATTTGTGTATGTGTGTTTGCCTGTATATAATACTGTACCGATGTGTACATATGTGAATATTTATATATGTTTGTGTATATGGATGTATGTTTTTATATCAATGAGTGTACATATCTGTATTCACGAAAGTGTTTACGTATATATACCTTTGTTTATATGTATATATAAGTACGTATGTGTGTACGTGTGTGTTTGTATGTATGTACGTGTGTATGGAAATATGTGTATATATGAGTGTATGAAGGAAAGTATCTATTTATGTACGTATGTATGGACTTGTGTGTTTTGTATGTATACATGTATTTGTGTATGCATGTTTATACGTATATATGTGTGATTTTACGTATGTATATTTGTATATTTATATTTTGTACGTATATATGTAAGTATGTGTTTAAGTGTGTGTTTATGTAAGTGTGTAAATGTGTGTGTAAATATATGTGCGTATGTATGTATGTGTGTGTATGTATGCATTTGTGCATTAATGTATATGTTAGTATGCGTATGTATGGGTGTATATGTATAAGTATATATATATATATATATTTATGTATGTGTTTTATTTTATATGTATGTGTATGTATATATGTACGTATGTTTGTATGTAAGAATTTATTTGTGTATGTATGTATCTTCTTTTCGTTTTTTTATGAATGTATTTACGTATGTCTTTCTGTGTATGTATTTATGTATTTTTGCGTGTATGTAAATATGTGTGTGTGTATGTGTATGTATATATATATTGAGTTTGTGTTTATATTTGTGTATATATGTTTGTATTTGTTTATATATATGTACATAACTCTGCAGCTATTTTTTTTGTATTTGTATATACGTAAACATTTATGAAGGTGTGTGTATATATATATATATGAATTAAGATATGTACATATGTTTGTATTCATGTATTATGTTTTATGTATTTTTATATGTTTGTATGATGCAAGTATATATGAATATATTTATGTATGCGTATATTAATATATGTATTTTTTGTGTGTATATTTATGTATGTATTTTGTATTTGTGCTTTTTTGTGTATGCAAGTATGTATGTTCGTATTTTTGTATATATATATTACGTTCTTTAAATGTAAGTATATATGTATTTATATAAGCATATAAAAATGTATGTATATTATCACGTAAGGATGTATGTATGTGTGTACGTATGTATGAATGATAATATGTGTGTATGCATATATGTATGAATGTATTTGTTTATGTTGGTATGTATATATGGATGTTTGTATGTATGCATTTTTGTAAGTATGTATGTTTGTATATATGTATTTATGTATGTTTTTTGTATTATGTGTGTTTGTATTCATGTTTGCATGTAAGTATGTGTGTTTGTATCTAGGCATTTATATTTATATTTTTATTTTTTGTATATGCTTTATTATGATATTTTTTATGTATGCTTGTATATATATGTGTATATAAGTTTATGTATGATTATATTTGTATGTATGTATGTGTTTACTTAAGTGTGTTTGTACTGTTGTATATTGGGAATAAGGTTTTTTTGTACTTGCTTTTGCACGACTGATGTTGTATGGTCGTTACGTATTATTTTGGCTCAGTGTACAATTGTAATACACTGCTGATTCATATAAGTTGGACGTTGCTCATGGCAAAGTACGCCTGGTGACCGAGTACAGTGGTGAGGCGTGCTCACGCGATGCCCAAGGTCCAGCACCAAAGATCTATGAACTGTGATTAATTTCCAAACTTTCCATAAGGTAGAGGCTTCCTAAAGACAGTAGCCAACTAACTTAAAACAGTTGATATTACAACTCGGACCAGAGCGGTCGCAGCTGCAAATAGTCAAGAGGCCCCTCACGGCTGTCCTGAGCCTTTCATTTGGTTGAAACCTATTCTTCAAGGCTTAATAAACTTATCAATAGCCAGACTGTTGAGTAATCACTGCAATAAATAACCGTCACACGTACGCCCTAACTGAGAACGAACCCTGGTTCCTAACGGAAGTAACATCCACAATACGATTCTGGCGGGTACCTTGGCCTGTATACCGCAGTATACAACATTACATGTAAATATATATATACGTATGTATATATATATATGTGTGATTTTATGTATGTGTGTATGTCTGAATTATGGTATATATGAATGTATTTATGTATAATGTCATGCTAGTACTTTTTATGTACGTGTGTATGTATATTTCTGTGTATGTTTGTTTTTATGTAGGTTTGTATGTTTCTGTGAAAGTATGCGTGTGTGTATGTATGTATGTGAGCATGAATGTATGTATGTGTGTATGAATATATGAATTAATATGTGTATTTATGTATGTATGTATGTATTTATGTACGTTTGTTTGTTTGTAAGTATGTATGATTATATGTAAGAATGCATGTATAAATGTATGTGTATATATATGAATTTATATACGTATGTATGTGTGTATGTTTATAATTATGTGTGTATTTAATTATGTTTATATATATATGTGTTTGTATGTATGTATGAATGCATGTACGTATGTACGTACGTGTTTATGTATGTATGTGTGTGTGTGAATGCATATTTTTATTTATGTATGTATAATTTTAAGTTTGTAAGTTTTTATGTATGCAAGTAAATTTGTTGGTAATTTTGATTATATGAATATATATATATATATATATATGTATTTATTTATTAATTGTAAGTTTTTGTGTATACATATATGTACATGAGTGTATTTATATATGTATGTAAGGATGTGTGTGTTTGTGTATGTATGTGTATGTATTTGTGAATGTATGTATGTATGAATATATTCGTATACATGTTTGTATGTATATATTTTTGTACGTAGGTGTTTATGTATATATGAGTTTATTATGTATGCATGAATGTATGTATGCATGGATGTATACATTTATTTATGTGGACATGAATATGTTCGTATCTCTGCGTATATATATATATATATATATATTTATTTATTTATTTATGTGTGTATATGTGTGCAAATAGTTATATATGAGTTTATACTTATGAATGTTGATGTTTTATGCATATTTATTTAAGTATTCATGGAAATATGTATGCATGTGTGTACGTATTTATGTATATATACACATTTATTTTGGATTATGTGAAAATATTTATGTATGTGTTTGCAATTTTATGTATGCATGTATGTGCTTATTATGTACGTATTTGGTCTATTTGATTGTATGTATTTACGTGTGTATGTATTATGAATGTGTGTATGTATGTGTGTGAATTTATATACGTACGTATGATTGTATTTATGCATGTAGGTTTTTATGTGTGTACATATGTATGTGTTTCTTTATATGTGTATGTACATTTTTACGTAAGTATGTATGTGTGCCTGTACGTATGAAGCTATGTACGTATGTTAGTTTATTCGTAAGTTTATAGTACAAATATGAGGTAGTATGTGGGTATGTATTTGTGCATGTATGTATGTGTTTGCATTTTATGTACGTTCGTATGTACAATTGTACGCTTATATATATATTTGTTTGTTTGAAAGTATCTATATATGTTTTTATGCACGTATATGTGTATGTATTTATTGTGAATATACGTATATATGTTTGTACGTATGTTTGCGTGTTTGTACGTATTTATGTATTTTGAATTTATGTTATGCGTTTTATTTATATGTTTATATATGTATGTGTGTACGTACTTATTTGCATGTACGTATTAATATTTGTAATTATATATTAATTATGTACGAATATACATATGTGTTTTCATTTTATTACCGTGCAACGTGATAACAATATTTATTAAAACCAACTAATTTCACATACTTGTCAAACCATTTAAAACCACATTATTGGATTAAAATGGATTTAAAATAACTCCTACATGTTTCAATCCCTCTTTGAGTTCATCCTCAGCGAGCATAAAATAATGTAGGACTAAAGTTACTAAGATAGACAGTATACGAGGTTGTCTGGTGGCATGCCTGTGAATTATACAAAAGTATGAGCAGATTTTTTCCCCAAGAATTTTGGTTGATGTCAAGTAACCTGGAATGAGTGAGTCAGCATCGCATTATTGCAGTAATTACTGTTTTGTTTATGTTATGTCCGTCCGGTTCAGCCTGTGTTCCTCCCCGCTGTGAGTGCAGTGTCACTGTACTTGGTTGGAAGTGTGGTGCTAACGTGATCAAAGAGTATATTGTGCTCATGTTTCAGCTGTTCCGTGATCAGGTATCCTTCTCTGTGGTATTCTTGTATGTACAGTGACACCCAACAGTTCAATTATTTACCCTTTCTACATGCTTTTACCAATTCTATAATACGTTCTTGTACACCGTATTCATGTCTATTATCAAGGATATGTAGCGTATATGCTGATTGAGGATTGTTTGTACGGATATACCTGTTATGTTCTCTGTATCTGGCGTCTGTTGATCGGCCAGTGTGGCATATGTACACACCTTGACATGTATTGCATGTGAGTTTATAGATCCCACTAGAGGAAATGGCTTTTTGTTTTGAGTGTGTCAATATTTCAAATGTGGTGTTAATTGTTCTGTATACAATTTTTAAATGGGAGTTCCTAGAAAAGTTGGTGATGCCCCTTATGTACCCACCATAATACGCAAATGTGGCCCATACCTTTTTACTGGTTTGTCCGTTAGTGCATTCCTGAAATATTTTACTCTGTTGTGTCAGTATGCGTTGTTTCAATTTATTAATGCCTTCTGTGGAAAAGCCATTATTGTGGGCTGTATTAAGTATTACGTCCCATTCTTTATCTTTTTCTTTCTTTGTTATGGGTAAAGTGGTTAGCCTGTTTATGTAGAATCTCTAAGCTGCAATTCTGTGCTCTTGAGGATGGTTTGAATTGTTATGTATGGTTATGTCTGTGTTTGTTTCTTTGCTATATACACCTAGCTCTATTCTATCAGGTTTTCTTCGTATTTTTAGGTCCAGAAAGCTGATACAACTATTACTTTCTACTGTAAGTATAAACTTCAGTTAGTGTCTATTTCATTGAACCATTCAGCAATATTTTCTTCAGTTGTGCGATTTGCGTCAATGATTATTAGTATGTCATCGACATACCTGGTGTAAAAACATATTTCCTTACTGTTGATCCAACGTTTAATATAAGACTTCTCCAAATACTGTAGGAATAATTCCGCCAGTGTGCCGGATAAGGCTGAGCCCATGGCTACTCCTTTGGAAGGTTGGTAGTATTGATTATTATATTGAAAATAGTTTTGCTGTATGATGATTCTCAGTGCGGATACTAATTGCTCCTGTTCTACTTTGTTGATCGTGCCTAGCCCTAACCAATGTTTTGTCGCCTCTATAATTCCCTTGGTGTGTAGGTTAGTGTGTAGACCATTGAAGTGTAAGGTGATAATTTTGTTATTGGGCATAATATTCAGTCTAATCAAATCCTCTGCCATAGTTAGTGAATTACTAGCATTGTAAGTGTTGGGTAATATTTGCCAGTTTTTTATTTCTGTATTGAGGAATTTGGCTAGCTTGTGTGCCGGTGCAAATTTGTTATTGACTACTGGTCTGATAGGCATGTTTGTTTTGTGCGTTTTTATGAGAGCATTAAGTAATGGAGCTCTGGGCTGTATCTGGGTTAAATATCAGTGTGTTTTTTTTGCTAACTAGTTGTGGGTAAGATTTTATTGTTTTCTGGATTTGTTTATGGAATTTAGCGTTGGGGTCCTCTTTGATAGTTGAAATACTATTGTCTTTTAGAAACTTGTGTACCTTATCCATGCCTTGCTTCCTGTCTATTAAAACCATGGCTTTATTTTTATCTACCTTCATAACTATGATATCTTCTGTGTTTA
>Ga0131853_10024899_pt1 | contig 10788 bp, 8 predicted proteins | sample TergutLab28metaG_FD_92764 | JGI IMG/M metagenome (GOLD analysis project Ga0131853, IMG submission 92764) | Labiotermes labralis P1 segment gut microbial communities from Petit-Saut dam, French Guiana - Lab288 P1 (version 2) (version 2) | ecosystem: Host-associated > Arthropoda: Insects >... | reverse complement strand
CACAACACACCACACACCCACACACACACATACCACACACACACTCATCTTAGGAACGGCTCTTTCACTTTAAGTTCTAGATATCTGTAAGGTAGAATCGAAATCCAAATTCCATAGTTGAAGCTGCTTACATTATCTTGTGAAATGTATATTCATACACTCCTTACACTACTACTACTACTACTACTACTAGTACTACTACTACTACTACTACTACCACCACCACCACCACCACCAAAATTACTACCACCACCACTACTGCTGCTTCTTCTGCTACCACCACCACATTTTCCTACAACTCAACGTGTCTCAAAGCAAGTATTGTTAGCTGTGAATAACAAACAAGCTAGAGGTACGCTGAGCTGCAAACGGAGCTCTTCAGTAGTAAGAATTCACTTTGTTGTTGAATCTTGTTTCTTGTGATAGATATTTAAATCTGAAATTCCAGCAAAATTTTACTGGTATTGAAATTTTTTTTAGGCAATAAAGCCAACTAGCTTTACCTTCTCAGAACCTGATCAGAATAAGCGTTTGCTTAATTCTTATAATAGTAATCCTTTATCGAGAGATATTTTTGTTCAGTGCAGTAGCAAAAATTGGCAACACTTGTAGGAGAGTAGGAATTTGTTATGTTTGAAGCTATGATATTCATACGAGTGTGCAGCGAGTTAACATAACGTGTTTCGAATCGACTGCATTGACCGGTTGATGTAAGATTGGTGCGGATTTGTTTTGCTGAAATACTGGGAGAATGTGAAAAGAGGATAAGCGTTCCGTGTTTACTTTAACACATACTTGATTCACTTAAAGATAATCGTTCAGATTGTACGGCGCCATAGTATGAGACAATTACAAATTTATTTTGAAGCTGTCATGCCCTTATTAGATATAAAACTGCTACCAAAATTATCAGTCGCGATACTTATATTCGGGACGATATATGAACCTGAGAACTATCGCATACACAGCAGGATTTTCACTGTTACCGCCACGCCCCTTTGTAGCTGTGCAGTGTATAGTTATTCTGCTTACGATTAGCTGTTAGAAACTGTTGATCATGTAAAGAAATAGTGCTGCCGAATTGTTTTATGTTCAGAACTTAAGAATTTTTTCGTAAGCAGGGCAGGGCAGAGCAGGGCAGGTCAGGCTAGCTCACAGGAGAGATATTTCCTCTTATAACCTCACGATTCAACAATCAAGACTTCGTAAATCTCCCTCTCACCTTAGATGAGGGGCTTAGAATAGACGTCAGGTTAGTCTTCCTCTCTGTATCAACACTTCACCTGATTCTGTGTGCTGAAGTGTGTGGCTAGCGTTGCGCGTCAAGCGGAATTGGTGGGGTTACAATAGGAAGTATCTCAGAGGACTTCTTCCGTAATACCTAAAGAAGACGAATATTTTTAAATGTCACCCATTCCTAACAGAAAGGCGAATAGATGGGGCCATGACGTAAAGTAGGACAAAAAGAGACCAGCATCTCAGTTCCTTGAATAAGAATAACTGCTATATAATTTATCTCCAGAAAAATTCACAAATTGAATCCATGTTGTGATACCGAGTTCTGCAACAAGAAGGATTAACGGTTACTGTGGTAAGCAAAAGTAAGAACCTTTGGCGTGTTTTGAAATTCTGTAACATTTCCAACAGTTACTGTAAAGTTCACTGTATCACCGGTCTCTATTATCCTTTCCTCCACTGCTCCATCTTTAAGAGCTATCCCTTGTTCAACTGAAATTACAGAGGCTGTTATGCAGCAAGTAGAAAGGCGACACGAGCATTTAGAGGCACCTTCTTAGGTTTCGTTTCTCTGCAGCTCTTGAGGTGTTCAAACACTAGATTTTTTAAATGTTATGTATTATTCGAAGTTATAACAGTAGGCTACGATGTGGTAACTTGGATTTAACTGAGGTTGGACAAGAAACAATGACAGGCATTTGTGTGTATTGTGAAGTAATAAAAGTCAGGGAACTCAGTGACACTATTTAGAAACTACCGCAGTCTCAAGAAACAATCCACACCACGGAGTTATTTGTCGTGCAAGACACTGCATTCTGCCTTTAATTTCGTGTTAAATTTCATGACACAAGATAAAACAGCTACATCAGTGTCAGGTGAGAATATACTTCTAAACCTGCGACAAACAAGTTGGGACAATTGTCTTCGCTGCTCCGGTGTGGAGCATATTTTTGAAAACGTAGCTAGTTTTTGGCTAGGGTTCTGTTTTAGCACGACTCAGAACGACCCTTCTTTCCTTTGTAAGAAGAAATACGAAATGTTAAATTTTGTTCTTTTTATAAGAAAATAATTAGTAATAAAGAGTATATATATATATATGAGAATACAACATTATATTCTCATAAACTTCTCTGGATGAATCGTACTGAATTTTGAGACTGCAGTGGAGTGAAGGCGGCAGTAGGTTGGGTCTTAGATAGGAAGAGGTGACAGTGCGAATTATTAAGTTAAAATCTATGAGAGTTAGCAGTGGATATCTCAAACCTGGTCCGTCTTTCGAAATCTTCAAACTGTAACTCGAGATGGCATTTGTTAAATATTGTTGTAATCACAAAGCAAAGAAGAAATATTTCTGAAATACTGGCAAGATTGGCGTTAGACAAAACAGTTACGCCCACTTCCCTTTCATAAGTGAACAATAAATGTAAAATTCCAAATCATATTCTGTGGAAAGGAAAGAGAGTTGTAGTTAATGGCTTGAAGTTGCGCGGCTGCCGTTTGTGTGGAAAATTTGCATTTGCAACTTATGACGGAAAGAACAGTAAAAAGGGTAGGTAATACTTCACATGTAACGGATAGGAAACATTACTGAAAACAACTGCCTATAATAAAGTACATGCATGTGGCTTTGACAAAATAAGTAAGAATGTCCTCCAAAAAATTCATCGATTTTACATTTAATTGCATGCTTTTTTCAAGAAGCACAGTTATCCATTACGATATAAGTGTGACAAGACTTTACGGTTTCTTTGACAAGCAGGCAGCACTCCGTGAGCGCATAATTTCATAGTTTCAAACTTCAAAATAAGAAAAAGAACATTCCAGGTAATCTACTGAATGCTACGAACGTCTGCCAATATGTGAGGAAAGTGCAATATTACAGCAAGTGACCACATCTTCGAATTAACAAATGACTGACATTCAGCAGTCCCCTTCAAAGGAATACGGCCATGCCTTTAATGCTCGCCTATTCGTGACCAATGTTTCGTAAGATGTGGTCGTCTTCGTAAAGAATGACTGTCATGTTTAAAATACATGCTCAATTCTTGTCGTTTCTCTTCCTATATTACGCCATTAACTCTGGGAGGATTTCACACTTCAGACATCATCTGCCTCCCTACTCGCAGCAGAATTTACGATGTTTGATTGTTCCCTGCTAGTCGTCAACAGCAGAAAAAGTGTGTGTCTTAGAGAAAACATTTATTCATGCAGCTTCAACCGTACAGTAAAATATACAATGGTTAGTAAGGAAAACGTGAGAAATAATGGAGCAGAAAACAAAAGACTCTCCGTCAAATGATGCCGAACATTATGTCTGACGTACTAGGCTTTATGGCAACGTCGCAGAGTAAACTGACGAAAGCCGGTTCAAAAATGAGTTCGTCAACCTTAAACGAACAATTAAAGTCTTTTGGCGATGTCCCGGCATGCTACATGCGAACAGTTATTGTAAATGAACACTGAGCGGGTTCGAATTGCAGTCGGACTACCCCAGCGTGAGAAAGGGGAAACCTTTTTCCTTTTTTTGTGTCCTACTTCGTCATGATAAAGGGCCCTCTGACCCTCCGACCTTCCTGTTTCACCAATTTCCCTTCAGCCGTAACATTTATGGCAAGCGATATGGACAGAGAGAGACCAATGGAATTCATAAAGAGTAAAGTAATGGAGACGAGAGGAGGTTATGCAAATGAAATTGGGCTAAATGTGGGGAGGAAGAACAACCACGGACGAAACAGTTGTTTCTAAAATCATTCGAACCTACGACAGGTAAAAAACATCATTCCATATCGATAGCGTACACATTTATATAGTGTACTTTTAACCCTATTTGAGTGCAGATATTAAATTAAAATTCAGCTCATTCACATAATTCATACACGTGTCCCGCACGTTGTGGGTGCAAAGAAGAAGTGCCGCTTACGACGACAATATCGACGTTTAGGAATATCATATCCCTTGCATCTTCAGGATCAAGCAGTCTATGAAGAGTAGTGACTCCCGACGACATGGGTTTACTGGGCACACAGCTTGAACTATTATCATCCCACAAGAAAAGCATTCAACAGAACCTTGTCAGAGTGCCAAACTTCGCAGTTAAACACCATTTGCGGGTTTTAATAAAAAAAGGAGGACTTCCTTCTGCTGTGACATGATACAGCGTAGCCAAATGATCGCTTTCCGACATCTTCAAAACAAGCTATTCCTTTAAAATGTCAGAGACCATCAACCAATGACGTGGAGTCACGTAACAGAAGAATCGAATCCTCAACCACACCGCCTTGAGAATCTCAAGACTCTCAAAACACATCAATAAAAATTCCTATAATAACAAAATATACACAGCTAAATAATTTCACAATTTTTTTTTTACCTATGATGTTGTGTATATCTATTTATTTGATTAGATTCCGCTATAAAGAGGTAAGGTAATGATTATGCTTTTTTGGAAGTGATCAGAGCGTAAATTCTTATTGCGCCCCAAATTTGAAAATGCTAGTGACACGCTAATAGTCTTGTAATAATGACTGTAATGTCAGTCCTATGTAAGTTGGTTTGGTAGATGATATGTGATCAACGACAAAACAAAATGCTTCATAATAAAAAGCATAAATGGTTTTATGGTTTAGAAACCTTAATGATTATTGTAGAATAAATCACATGGTTTACAAAGATTTACTAACAATGCAGTTACAACTAACAGCAGGTTACTGCATGGTGCATCCTAACATAAGCTACAGACCTGTCGCTCGAAACCTGCCTGATGTAAACTGATGCGCCTAGATCAGAGCTGCCAGTGACGTATTTCCGGTTTGCAAGCTTACTTCCCGTCGAACGGTCCTCGTTCAGTAGTAGCTATCAGCAGTTTGAATGCAAGAAAATGTAAATAAACAAGAAAGAGAAAAGAAGAAAAATATGAAGATAAGGAAAGAAACAGTGAAAGGAAGGGGAAGAAACCGAGACAGAAAGAGACAGAAATACAATTACGTATCACTTTTTGCCACAAAGTCGTTTTCTTGCTACTGAATACGTATCTCGAACTTGAAAACCAGGTTGTTAAGCTACACGTGGAAAATGTAGATACATCTCCACGCTGTCATGACTCCAACAGTCGAACAGAGTGAATATCTTCCCTCGTTTTGTCCCCTTAGAAGCCCCCAGTACCAAATAGGAGGAGGCTGAATGGTCCCCACAGCCGGTCCAGACATGATGGCCTAAAGAGACACTATTCAGAGTGACCGTAATCCAAGCCCTGACGTTCAGTTGTCATACTCTACTTACAGAATTACAGCGTCTCACTGTTTTATGTTCATTTACATTTGCTATGTGTAATTGTTACCACTTCTCGCCTTCCTTCAGAGCTCTGGCCACGGCACGAGGCATGAAACAATTTCATACCCGCCCTCCTCGTGGGTGGGTTGAAATGAATAAGAAATTAATAGATCGTAAACAAACTTGTTTACGTTGTTCTGTGTCGGCAGTAAGATCGCCCCTTCTGGTAGTATGAAATACTCGTGGGTGTCCACCATAACGTTAAAAACTGTAGAAAGAGCAATAGACGGTCATGTCAAAGTACTAAACATTTGCTGAGAATTATTAATTATATTTAGGGCTCAAAATGTTTTAGAATGCTGGTTAACTCAAACCTTATATACCGAAAGATCATTAATAATGCGCCAGCATGGTCTTCATTCCACCCCGCCTCTCGTGGTTGTGTAGGCTACGTAATCCACCTCAAAGTTCTGTATTACACCAGCTTGATCCCTCCCCAAGAAGGCTTGGAACCTATGTATCTTGCTGACCACTTGAACCTAAAGCACTGAGGTTACTCCATGCACCACCTACTACAACATTTAAAAGCTATGAATCTTATACACAGATTGTATTTATGGGTTGAATACAATTCTCAAAGGAAAATAAATATTTCTTTAAACGTAATTAACCGGTTAAACACTGCAAAGTAAAATCCCACGATTCAAATTGTTAGACTTTTAACCTATTTTCGTGGTGAAAGTAAGAGATCAGTTTTCTTAATATATATATATATATATATATATATATACACACACACACACACACTCACAAACACTCTCAAACACAAAATGAAAAATAAACTGCATAATAAAGAGCTTTGTAAGGTATGAAGTTCACCAGACATTATTGCTCTAATGAAATTCAGAAGGGCGAAGTGATATAATAATAACACGACAGGCAATGTACATATGACGTAACATCGATGCGCGTTCGTGCACCCTTTGTTGCAGTGGAACAACATTATGTATTGCACAATGCGAATGTGTTATTTTAGCTTTGTTTACCCAACACGCAAAACGCGTGCGCCGCAATACACATATCGCCATATGTGGCTCTCTGGCCCTACCACAATTTTCTACATTATCTCATGAACGGCGAGAGTCTCGGAAATACGTTGTGGAGCAAAAAAAAATGTGTTTTGATTTTCTCTACAACTTTTGTCTGAGACATTTCTCATTCTAAGAAGAAGTGAGTGAGATATGACCATAAATGCACATGGGCCGTCATGCCAAGTGCCCGTCATTCCTGCCAAATTTTAACGCAAATTGAATTTTGTTGACATAGTTTAAAAAACACTTGAATATCAAATTTGATGACAATCCGTCCAGTGGGACATGAGTAATTCCATGCGGGTGGGCGGACGGACAATGACTAAGCTTTTAGTTGCTTTTCGCAATTTTGCGAATGTGCCTAATCATAACCGATCGGCAAGCATGAATTATGACGTACACTTGCGTCATTTCAACCTAGATGTGAGTAAAATAAAACAGCAATATCTGAGGTTCTCACAGCGGTATTGCTGAAGAACCAAGAATTTTCGCATTTTAGATTTCGTCCTCAATAAGAGGGCGCTATAATCTTTAGCACGCGACTATTGCATGATAGACTGAGAAAATGGCGGTTTTTGTTTCTCAGCGCCATTCTTACGTTTCTCACACTAAATGTGGTATTCCTATAAGAAGCGGTCCATAAAGCCCTGAGGCGGACGTTTTACAAGAGCATTCCATTACAACGCCTGAGCACTTCGTGACTTTCTTTCCGTCCACGCACTTAGCAGCTCAGCTCAGAAACCGGGACAGATGTTTTATTTAACAACGTTCTCATTTGATAAGATTATACAGCTTCGGAGGCAGAAGAAAGGAAGAGGAATAAGAAACATTTGTGAAATGAGACTAAGAACGAAACCCGAATTGCTCGGAGAAAACCCTCTTGTCAATTTTTCCAACACAAATCCCACATAATCCTGGATTTATGTTGGAAAAGGGGGACTGTGACAGCTGTCTCTCAGGATAAATGTTATAGAGCTGTCATAATAAGTAATTTCAAATACATCGCCACATTGTATCCCTTCTTCGGCATTCCAGATGTAAGTTGTCAATAAATATACCCACAAAATTTGATTAATACACCAACAAAAGCACATATATTCATTTAATTATCTAAAATTCACATTAAAACACTTAAAACTCTCCTAACGCTATACGTCACACAACGCACATCCATAGCCAGGCTCATTCTGAACAATATACGACTCACACAATACACAAGACATGCTGCCACAGCAACAACTCAACCTAACGATGTAAATCATTGAGTGTTTTTAAACTATAACTTTAACAAGGAACAGTGTATGCTCCCTGAGGATGATCGTATGATCGAAACATGTAGGAGCGTTTTAAGTGTTTTAATTTCAATTTTAGATCATTAAATGAATATATGTGCATTTGATGGTGTGTTAATTAAATAAACTACAGAATGCATGGTACAACGATAAAGATACCCACAAAATTCTCACAGTTACTGCTTCTCGATTACAGTGCAGCCTCAACTCGTAATAACTTTCAAATATTCATTTAAAAAACAATATTAAATGATATGTAAATACTCCTAAAATCTGTGTAGGTTTTAGTTGTTGGTTCCTAACTTGTCCCAAGCCCAGGAAAAGGAGGAGGCTTAGATATGGGGATAAAATCCCACTCCATGTAAATAAGATATTGATAAAACTGAAGAGTAGCATCGGATAAGACCGACAAAAAGATGGATTACTTAAAGTTGATGTGCTAATTGGATCACGGAATGTCAGACTATTACTTAGAAATGGCTCACAAATTATGCTTTCCGAACAGCTAATCGTGTGTAACTTACAAATTACAGCCACAAAGGAAAATAGGTTATAAGGCAAACAGATCGTGGGTGCAACAACACACATTCTTTGTCAATCCAATACACACGAACACAACACCCGGACATTACACTGTCACTTATTATTATTTTCTAGGGACGTATAGTGTGTTCGTGTGTAGTGGGCTGCTAATAATCGAACAGAACAAAGGGACTATGTTGCCCAAACATACACTTGTTTGCAGTGGGAAAGGAGAGGGAAAACAGGGATGTGGAATGTCATTCATTGTTGCTGCAGAAAGAACAATTTTATTGTTTTCAAATCCATAAATAATATAAAGTTCACTAAAGACAAACACACAGTTTGGGAACCTATCTATAATGATTGTGTAGGCACCAACAGAAGAAAGGATGATATTTTTAATGATTGGTTCTACCAAATTATGTAAATAGCATACAGATCCGTACTAAATAATAATACTAAAGTGGTGATGGGAGATTTAAAAGGAAAAGCAAGATAAGAATCAATACGTAGAGGGGATATTGGGAAATATAATTTATGCTTTGAAACTGATATTAAAATAGGGTTTTTGATTTTGCAGTAAGCAAATTATGATAATTGATTGGACACATTTTCCCATAATGACGTTCATAAAATAACAGGGATCTTACAAGTTGGAAATTGGTTACGTGAAATCAGACTAACCACCCTTTGACTGAAAGTAGAAGGACAAGGAATATCTGAAATGTTACAATTTACACGGGTGCAAATTGTAACTCTGATTACTATATGGTACAAATCAAATATAGGGGCAAAATTAAACAAGAATAAATAAAAATGCTATAAGAGACGTACCCCTAAGAGGACAAAGGATTCAGCAGTGAGGAGGAAAATAAATCACAAGCTCTAAGAAATCATGCAGTCACTGGGCGAAGACAAATTAGCAAAGAGTATTATAAAAGAATAGTAGGAGCTTAAGAGCAATCTATGGAAGACATCTGACGAAGCCATTGGTATTGAAACTAACGAAACTAAAGAATGGTTTGACGCTGACTGTGAAATAATTACTGGGAAGGAAGAACGAAATATGTATTGTTATGGTTAGGAAGACCTAGTAGAACAAGACGTGCCAATTATGAATAATTAAGTACAGAAACTAAAAAAAATTGCAGACAAAAGAAAGACAGTGGAAGAAAATTTACGAGAAATAAAATGGCACATAAAACTTTGATTTAAAAATACCTATATGGGAAATAAAAAATTAAAATTGGGCTTTAAACCCCTAAAAGATTTTTGTAGAAATAATGAGGTTAATTAATTGGAAACATAGAAGGTACGAGAAACATGGAAAGAATACTTCGAATAATTTTCAGTCAATAATTTTTTACTGGAAAACGAATATGCATATTTAAGTTTGTGTGTGTGTGTGTGTGTGTGTGTGTGTGTGTGTGTGCACATACACGCCCCAGAAAATACTGTAATTTACACTTAGTAAGGCAAAAAGCGCCTGCAGTTGAAGAGGCCAGAAGAGATATTCGTATCTTGAAGAATAGTAAAGCACCAGGTGTGGAAAGACACCAGTAGAAATATAGAAAATTGCAGGTCCAGCTCTGGAAATCAAAGTGTATAATCTCATAAAAACAATATGGAAGAGAGAATAATAGCTAAAGACGAGCAATCAGTATAGTCTGTTCCATTTAAAAAAAGGAAGGGGACAACCCACAAAGCAGCATCCATTGTGTTATGTCACTTTCCTGCTCGGAATATGAAGTTTTCACACGTATTCTGATATGCTGTGTGAGAATAGCAAGTTAGCTTCATAAAGGGTGTATCAAATACTGACCAACTAAATACAGTTAAAACAGTTACTAATTGCGTGTTGGAAATGCAATGTAGATGGCATATCGAGTCTTCGTGGATTTGAGACAGTGTTATGTGAGTACACACAGAACTAAAATTTTTGAGAGGACGAAATACTTTGAAATAACAACTAAGTTATTCAAATTGGCATCAGCAACAATGGAAAAAGCAAAAGCATGTGTTAAGATACAGAATAATCTGGTAGATGAAGTTAATGGAGAAAGGATGCAAGGAAAATAGCTGGAGGTTAGCAGAAGCCTGGAACATTAGAAGGAGAACTGGTGAAGTGGTTAGAGTCCAGTGCGGATTGTCGTGCTATTGAAAAAATAAGTATAAGAAGAAATGTTAATGAGGATGATGATGACGACGACGATGATGTAAATAAATATATATATATATATACACACATCATCGTCGTCATATATATACAGGGTGTTTCACGACTTTAGGGCATAACTGCAGGAGGTGATTTCCTAGGCCTTTGTGATCAAAAAAGTTCATATAAACATGTGTCCGATTTTGGACGGTTACGGAGTTAT
>Ga0131853_10024898_pt1 | contig 10789 bp, 6 predicted proteins | sample TergutLab28metaG_FD_92764 | JGI IMG/M metagenome (GOLD analysis project Ga0131853, IMG submission 92764) | Labiotermes labralis P1 segment gut microbial communities from Petit-Saut dam, French Guiana - Lab288 P1 (version 2) (version 2) | ecosystem: Host-associated > Arthropoda: Insects >... | reverse complement strand
GAATATTCCTCTTCGTATCTGAATGGGTTGTGACTGCATTACTTCCTGTTTTGTTTTTAAAATAAGCCTTGTGTTCCATTTCTCCATAGACAGTTTACAAAATCTAACAATTTTACTGTTCACACCTACCATTTTATTGACTTTTCCACCCAGCTATGTGGAACGCTATCAAATGCTTTCTGGTAATCAATCCAGGCTATACTTTAGTTCTTGTTTCTTCTCCTGCAGTCCTCATATATTGTCTTTGATATCATTAACTGATCCTTGCAACCTTTACTTCCAGGGTGACATCCTTTTTGTTCTGCTGGTAGTAAGCTCTGCTCTTCCAAATGTGTGGAGATTCTTTTAGCTCTTATTATTATTATTATACGATATGTATGTCTCCTGTCACAGGCCTTTCCTTCCTGGTACTTCTCTTGAACCAGCGGTGATCCCCACCACTCAGGCTTCAAGCTTCACATTGCAGTACTTTCCATATTATGTGTGATGTTCCAAGTATAGCTGTCTTTTGTATTGAATCTAGCGAGTGTTTTCCTGTTACAGCTTCCAAATTTTCCCTTAAGCTTCTCGTTACTATTCCAGTGGTTCCAATTATTACTGGTACAATCGTACTTTTCAGGTTCCACATTCGTTGTATCTCTATATAAATCTCTTGTATTTTAACTTCTTCTCCGCTTCCTTTTGCACAACATTTCTGTCTGCAGGTATTGCCACATCTGTCAGTGTGCATGTTTTCTCTTTTTTGTTTTTAATTATTATATCTGGCCTATTTGCTGTAACTTCTCTGTCTGTGTGTATTGCTTGATTGTTATTATTATTATCATCATCATCATCATCGAATCGCTCACTTCTCAGTTTTTCTGGGAAATATTCACCTATCCTGGGATGCTGAAATCAACAGGATTAGGCTGGGTGATCTTATTTATAGTTTAAAAAGTTCCTTACAATCAAACACGTGCCAAGAATTAAAGATTTTTGCATTTGTAATCGGATGCAAGTTAAGTCGTGTTAGACTTTGTGATCGTGACTTTGGAATTATTCCTGTAGATGATATCACTATCGGGATCACTTGTGCTGCCTTTTGTTTCCACATGGCACATATTTCATTTGCCAGTTCTTGGTACTTGTTTTGTTTGTCGGTTATTATTTTGGCGAGATTATGTGTATTTGGGACAGTTATGTCTATCAAAAAGGTGTTCTTTGTTTACTTATTCATGAAAGTTATTATTATTATTATTATTACACTAATGTCTCTGAGCTTGTGTGTGTGTGTGTGTGTGTGTGTGAGTGACAGTGTGAGTGTGACTTGCTTATCTATAAGATTAACAGAGAGTTGTGACACCAATAATAATATAAAATTTTTCATGCACCTCCGTATGCGCGTGTTTATCACCCATATTCTGTGTGTATTTTGTGTACATGGATACGGTTAACCCGAGGTTCCTTGACATTGTAAATAATTTGTCTGATATGACATAACAAACCGTTGGTATGTGTGGCACACGTCTCCAGGTGGTTTTCTGTAGCATCCGGTTGTCAGCAAATGTAACGCGTACTGCTTACAATGAAAGCTATAATACAACTGTAGCCCTCCGAATATAAATCTCTCCAGGGAGAAGAGTCCCTGCGAACCTAACAGATCCTTAGTCAAGAAATTCCCCGCATTTTATGAAATACGCAGCAGCTTCATTACCCACTCGCAAGAACCTGCCCATCATCCCTACCCTGATCCAGACGATTCCAGTTCTACATGGTTCGGACGACAGCACATCACGTCTCAGTTCATTAAAAGTATAGACCTTTACAGTCGTCCATTTTACTAAAAGTAATAACATTGGCATAATCCAATGTCTTCCCCCGCCCTAAGAGTAGTTTCTACATCGTAATGTTACTGCATAATTACTTACATTCTTCTTTAACACAAACTATAGTCAAATAAGTGAACACATGATGTCTCAAATCAGTTTAAAAACTATGTCAAAGTAAATCTCACTAAATATTTCACCTCGGGTCACTGCAGCGTCTTGTTCCACCAAACGACTGAGTGTGTGTGATATTGGTGTATAGACGCTGCTGGTGTCGGAACCAGCCCGAAGAAAGGCGCCGGTGTATGTGTGGTGTTGTGTTAACATTGTATAACATGCATTCAATGAATTCAGACAGATTGATCCAGTTTACGCCCTCCCATTTCATTTCTTCGGTCTCCACTCTAACATCGTGCTCCCGTCTACACTTCGCCACAGTGTCGGCTTGTCTCTGTCAATATAACTAATAAGCTACGGACTGCAGAATGGAGAAATCATGACTGGGTTACCGGCAGGGGAAACTATGCTCCTTTAAGTTTTAGATTCTTGTAACCGTGCATCATGGAACGTAGGGTGAAGAGAGACAAACCAACAAGATGCAACTAATCCTAGGTTTATTATCAAACTTCTATCTTAACATGTTTCGGGCATCATTATGCCCATCATCAGGAGAACAAGACCATGTATTACTGCGTATGGTGTTCTGCACTGTTTGTGCTGGCTGTGGTTGTGTGGAGCTGGGTCGTAAGTTGTGTGCAATGTGTGAAGGGCGAGTAGCCTTCACACAGTGCACACAGTTTACGACCCAGCTCCACACAACCACAGCCAGCACAACCAGTGCAGAACACCATACGCAGTAATATACGGTCTTGTTCTCCTGGTGATGGGCATAATGATGCCCGAAACATGTTGAGATAGAAATTTGATAATAAACATCGGATTAGTTGCATCTTGTTGGTTTATCTCTCTTCGCCCTATGTTCCTTTACTCCAAAGCGTCCAGGCCGACAGAGTAACATACACATTCTTTTGTTTTCTGGATTCGTCAATCTGTTCACTCACCTCCATCTGTTGTTCAAGTTCAGAATGAGTGGAGCTGTACCTCAACTTCCTAATTTTCAATTTGTGGCGTGCACAGGGGAACCATGGCCTTTATCTACGCCTAGCCAACTACGGCAAGGGTGCTCATTCATTTGGCACACATGTTTATTTATGTGCCGCACACAACGGTTCAAAACGCGGTCATTAAGGCTGAGGCCCATAAATTTGCCAAGGTACTCCAAAATTCTAGGCGCCAAAGGGTCGACATGAAGCTAATTCCAAATCGATAGGCCACCGTAAAATATTTCAGTCGCGCGGGCGACCTGGTGCCCGGGATTTGTTCACTCCTGCATTCAAACTTAAATTGGAGCTGGTCCCATACATACGCCGGTGTTTGAGGAAATGATGATTTTGTTACAGGCTTTTCTGTAGCCATAGTTACCAGCGCACCCAGAGTGTTCCATGTTTTTGTCAGTACGAGAGTGCAGCGCGCCACCAGCATCACGTGACCTTTGTAAGGTCGGATTTAATGGTCCGCGTGAGGCAGGCATTTGAGACGAAGAGGGTAGTGAGTCTGTGTGAGTGTGTGCGGAAAGGGGGGTTCTTTTTTTGCAAGACTCAGCTAAGGGGTTGATCACGAGCCACTGAACCTCATCTTTTAGATTATTGTGACACTTTCAACTCCGTACATTCTTGAAGACAGTTTCTTCTGTTTATACCAACTAAATGCACATAATATGTTAAATACGTATATTTTTCACGTATTATCTCTTAAATGTTCAGGTATTTGTTACATTGTCTTCAGGGAGACCATTAAGTTATTTGCCCAAGCTTCAAATTTTTTCATCAAAAAAGTTAATTAACAACTACAGTAACACCAGACACAAACTACTCAAAACTAAAGCAGCAATACAGCAACGTTGAAAAAAAGCATATAGTTCTTGAACGAATGATGGAGTGGTCTCTCTGAAGATGTGTAAAACCCCGAAACATATACGAGGTAAAAGGTGATAAATGTATGTATGTAACATATTATGGGGATTTAGTTGGAATAGAAACAAGAAATTGACTCATCTCGCAGTTTCAATCCCTCAGTACCCCAACCAATACCATCATCCTGGTTACAAAGCACAAGATCGCAATTGTACATGCGTACTTGGCCAAGAGATAGCCTGACCTGTCAACTGACTGCAAACAACTTTGTTGCATAAGCCACTTTAACTTTTATAATACGAAGTATGTGCAGTTAAATTAAATGGGAATATTTTGCTGCTTTCAATCTAAAATAAATAACAGAACTCATCTATCAATATGCATTTTGCGGTGTTCTTTACGGTTAAATGACGTCAGTATGGTCACCCGTGTTTATATTTCCCACATGTTACCCAAGTCTGGTATGTTCTCTTTCCCATGGCAACCAATAACATCGATTTGTAATTGTAACTGGCGGAGGGTAGGGGGAGGGTCCTTTCACCTGCTTGCAGCCATGGCATTGATATGACATGAGGGACTCACTACTGCGAACCGAATACCTATCTACCGGGTGTTTCAAACCTTGTGGATTAACGGCGAAAGAAATACTGCACTTACGTAATGCAAACCAAAAATTGCTCCTTTTTTAAATAAATATTTTAATTTTCTATGTCTTCTGCATGTTTGAAACACAGGGTCCATCCTCAGGAAGACAGTTGTATATACAGGTTTGGTATAGTGTGTTTTACATGCATCAGTATGAACAGTCTTGTAGGTAGAAGACGCTCTGCTACCTACAAGACCGCTTATACTATTTTCTGGCATGTGTATATATATATATATATATGGTGTGTTTTACATGCATCAGTATAAACAGTCTTGTAGGTAGAAGAGTGGGTTCGATAGACGCTCTGCTAACTGCAAGACGGCTTATACTACTTTTTGGCTTGTATGTATATATATATATATATATATATATATATATATATATAATGCTAAACTCTTTTGTCGCAGGCGACCTTACACTACTGTTACAATGTGAATAAACTAACACAAAGCTGCGTATTCAGAATATCAAAAAGGAATACAAGTTCACACTTCTCCTCTGTTGATGTCTGTTCATTATTTTCACTGGTTCGCTGAAGGATGCTGTCAGTATCTTAAGATTCTTCAGCTTAAAATCTTCAGGTGTTTCGTAATCTGTATACAGTAAAATGCCAGAACAGAGCCGATCCTAGTGGCCGCGCGGTCTAAGGCGCAGGTCTGCAGCCACTCGCCGGCTGAGATTGTAGGTTCGAATCTCACCGGGGACATGGATGTCTGTTGTGGGTGTTGGGTGTTGTCAGACAGGTCTCTGCGACGAGCTGATCACTCATCCAGAGGAGTCCTACCGACTGTGGTGCAACGTTGTGTGTGATCTAGAAACCTAGTTACGGAGGAGTCCCTGGCCCAATGGGGGCTGTTGCTCCAAATAAAAACAATATATATATATATATATTTGTATATATATATATATAAGAAAACAGGAGTTGTGCTGTATATGAGGTATTATTTCGGAAATTTTTATGAAAGAAATGTACAACAAAGAGGCATTCAAAATGGTAACTGTCTCGGCCAATATTCGAAGTGGGCGCCTAACCCGAAAACAAGCCTAAAATTCTACTGTTACACCAGTCAGCTGAGCTACAATGTACTTACTGCGTGACAGAACCGCGCTGTGCTGACTCACGTTGAGGCTGAGTGTAATGTGCCCAACAGGCAGAAGGAAGATCAGATTTTCAAGAAGATTGAACTTTAAATTTCTTATAAGCTTGGTGTAGAGATATTTCATCATGACTTGTGTACAGTCTGCGGCAGAAACAAGTCATGCAGCTACTGTTCTACATTCTCAAACGCGTTATTTTAAAAGGCATGCTTTGAGGCCGTAAGAAAGACGGTAAAATAGCGTATAATCCCATTTGGTCTGTTCTTCTCTATCCTTTTATCTTCCAATATGTTTCCCAAACCGAATTATTTAGACATTCATTCTTTCTCTCATCACTTCTTCTATATCATCATTTTACTTAACCTTTTGAAGTTCCACTTCCATCTAAATTACATATAAAATTTCAGTTCCTGCCTCAGAAATAACACAGTCCAAGTTCATAAGTAAAGAACAAATTATTAGTTCTATATAGAAGAATTACCATCGTTTATTCTGAGGTTCGTGTAAAACATACTTTTGCAAATATTAAAGTTTTTAATGTTATGACAATTCGCACGTATATTTATCACTGAACTTGGAAAAGTTAATAACCTATAAATTTCAGGTGAATTTTACAGATTGTACAGGGTAGGATGGGTGGTTGTCTTGAGAGCGCTTTCCTACGCAGTGGCTCTCAAGACCACCACCCATCCAAAAACTCGGTGCAGAAAACCATATGCTGCAACTTAGCATCTAATATTCCTGATGATGGGCGTATGTACCCGAAACATGTCGAGCTAAGTATACATCAATAAAATTACCTAGTTGCATCAAGTTGGCTTTTCACTTCATTTCATGAGGAAGATGCACGATCAAACAACCCTCAAGTTTATTCTGGTATCTAGATAGCAATATTTGTTTCAAAATATTCTCTTGTATGTCGAACATCAGCTTGCAAACGATACTTTGTTCTACATCACATCAGTTAGGACAGGAGGATTTTTCCAGCAAAATTACTTATGACTTAGAATGGATATTAAAAAGCAAACGCAGCTTTGTTATGAGCATCTTTAAAATTAAAGCGAGATTGAACATGCAGATTGATCACACGATGCGCCCGTAATAAAAAGAAAATAAGCCAAAAACCCTGTCGCATCCTGTTCTGTCTGTCCAAGTAAAGAAGTATGTAATTTGTGTTTCTGGGCCGTGACTTAATGGAAATGTGTGAACAAAATTGCTACTAACCTTTAGCTGTATTCGCTTTACTGCATAGGGACAAAAGAGGGCCTTGGGAAGTGCTTCTTTCCCCACGAAGGATTTTGAGTAAATTAAATAGATCTCTCGTGCCTCCCAATAAACCTCATTTCTTTCCTTAACCTCCACCATGCAGATTATGTGTTTGCTTTCTTTCAGGAAGAAGAAAAAAGAATAAAGTATTCTGGAGGCTTTTAATAGCTGTAGCACTGTCACGCTGGTTCAGCTGTAGAAGCAGATAAGTGACAAAATTCAGAAGTCGTACGTCTTCAAATTGCTTCGCTTCGATGGGGTTTCATTTAATCAAAATAATGGCATAATTCTACCGTCTTGATGTACATTTTGTCTCATCCCATCACAGTGTCCCATATACACCATAAAAACTGATATGTCGTTTTGCGGTTTTGACCTACTTACATTTGGTGAACTCTATGACCAGTTTCAAACATTAGTGGAAAACTACACTTAGCAGAGATCTGGAGAAGTTGACAGCCGTCACATAGCAAAAGAAAAGTCCCGCGTTCTCAAACACGAAACTTTATCTCCCCTCTACAGTGGTTCTCCGGCAGATCCTATCCTGAAACATTACGCAGTTTTCTTCTGCACTCCTCCTCTTCCCTCGGCATTTTGTTTTCATACAGCCTGAGTACATTTCCTTCCATAGGGGTACGAGATTTCATATTCTAGGTCTCCGTGTGGGTAACCAAACTGAGGATAACAGATGAAGTAAAGAACGAGAAACTGCACCCACGCATGTCGCAAGCGTTACAGTTTGAACCAACTTTCTCTTCGTAGTACATTTGTTTACTGGTGACTATTCTGTATTGATTTTCTTGTGTTATCAGTTCCTTTTAATTAAGTAAATGAAAACTCTATTATATTGGTAAATAAAAAAATACGCATTTAGCAATTTATGTAAGACTTACCGAGTACAGAAAGAAAAGGTAATGGGAAAATTAAACAGAGAAACGTGACAATTTCGTACTAAAGACGAGAAACTGCACTGCACTTCACTTTGAACATTTTCTGCTGGAACAAGATCAGTAACGATAACTTCCTTCACTCTGTTGAGGGTACGGATTTTATTTAAAGGATCTTTAATTACATTGCGAAGAATGCTCTTTGCAGTGTATTCGTTTATACAAAACAAGTATATTAAAATGTAACGCAGATTTGCATACTTGGAGCAACAGTCCAGCAGGACACTCCAAATGTGACAATGCCCGAAAGCATTTTTTGTAACGACTGTGGAGCTTGCTCTTTGTTCAGGTGTTGTTATTTCATTACCCTAATGTTGTTAATTTTTTTCCCCACATTCCGCTATTCCGTTAGTGGTAGAAGAAAATTAAGAGCACGACTCCAGTTTTACTTTTCATTCCCATCTTCACGCAGGTTTAATTTAATTTAATTGCAAGTGACTGTTCATTATGTTTATTGGACCGTGCATCATTGCAACAGTTGAAAAATAAAAGACCAACTTTATGCCACTAGCTATTTTATTTCACTTCTTATGTACTTAACATGTTTCGGACATTAATATATCCATCATCAGAAGCTTGCGACTTTGCTGTTGAATTACCACATCGGTTGTTTTGTTCTCGGTTCGTTGTGTGTTGGAGATTTGGTGCAGCTGCGTTTGAGTGGTATCCGTGTTAAAAAAACCGATGTGATAATTCAACAGCAAAGTCGCAAGCTCCTGATGATGGATATATTAATGTCCGAAACATGTTGAGTACATAAGAAGTGAAATAAAATAGCTAGTGACATCAAGTTGGTCTTTTATTCCTCAACAATGACTATTCATTGTTGTTGCTGCCTCATTTAAGTAATGCCTTTATCGTAAAGCTATGATAACAGACTCATTGAACGAAAACCAAGGCACTAATACGTTATATTTATTACTTTCAAATTACATTTAATGTGTCACCATTAAAGAAATTTGCATTTTTTTTTGTAATTGAGTTACTTATGCACCTCTTATCACACCTCTGAAGACACTTAATTTTCATAATCACAGATATCTCAATTTAATCTCTATTAACAGTTGTTCATAAAAGTTTCACACGACGTATGAAGTAAATAAAGACATTAAATTAGCGAGGAATCATCTATATGTACACTGAAGAAATTAAAACAAGAGTTATTTTTTATGAAATAGATCAGAAAATGAGATACAGATATAATGTCCGTTGTGCCACTCTTCCTCTCTCGCTCTACCGATTTATGTTAGCGCAAAGATTAGCCGAATCCTCGTCTCGTGGCATTCATTCCTTACAATTTCTCCTTCCTCAGCCTCTTTATTTTCCTGAGCCCAGCTTTAAGACATGAAGAAGAATTTTGGCGTGGTGATAAAGTTCCTTTATTTATATAAATATAGAAAACTTTTCTTTACGGCATAGAAGGAAAGAAAGAGTAGAAGGGGAATAATAAGCATTTCTTATTTAAGAGTCTGTTAGGACAGAGCGTGCTTTTGCGCTGTTTATAGCAGTCATGGCAGTCAATAACAGCAGATAGGGAGCCATTAAACGTGCCTGCTTGAAGAAGCACAATGAATTATTGTAGCACTGGGATTCGAGTATACATTGAAGTTATGAATAAGCTTAGTGTTTACTTAATGCGTCTTGTCTTTCGTCTCTCAGTATTCCATGGGTTGTATGTATGTAACGGGTCGCTGGATTCATCTGCGACTTGTCTTGAAGTTCTGCAATATCCCTCTGCCACATGACGGGCCACGGACACTTCCCATAATATAGCACCATCCTACACACTTCTACCCTTGCTACCATTGCAAAATCTTTAAGTAGATCCGCATTCTGATACAGTGGGCATGAAGACGGCCACTTAAATGTGTTCGGAAACTTTGAGAGAACCAAAAAACACGACAGGATTGTGGCAAAAATTCAGCAAGCTAACATTATGCTTTAGCACATAAAGTATGTGTGCCTATTCTGGAGAAGGCCGTCGAATTCTGCTTACCCAAGAATTTTTTTTTGCCACCTGCATAATTGCATGTGTTATTGCCATGATATTACACGTTTTTATTTAGGGACTTTTCTTTATTATCCGATAACATTATTTTTAATTTGAATAACACCTGAACAGAAGAAATGCAAAAATAAAAAATTGAGGCATGCAATTACAGAAAATTGCCTAATCCACGTAATAATTTTTGACGCTCGTGTGCAGCTTCGCGCACTAAACCGACAATTTCATTTTTCCAAAATTACATACTCATTTAGCAGAAATTATGGACAGGACTGGGCTTAAGGCCTTATCTGCGATATTTAAGAACACTGACATTACCAACAGACATAAGAAGACTGAATTTTAATACTTCAGCAAGTTCTGCAAACGGCCTCTCTGACTTCACTGCATAAATCATTCCCTCTAGGTGTATTTCCATGTAGCGTGCCCCTACATTTTTTCCCAGGTATTCCCTTGGCGTCTACAGAAAGTAAATTAATTAACACATATACATTCCCTTGCCTATTTCACAAGTCAGGAAATAAATATTATCTACAACTTCCTAAAAGAATAATTAAAAAGTATCACCAGTCACCTAACCAAATTATGACAATAAGATGAAGAAATAGGCCTCACGTAAAACTGTGAGAATGAAACCTTTCACTCACTGTAGCACGCTTTTCTTGCCCAACTTATACCCAACTTTTGATGTTTTGCTGACCGTGCATCTCAGTATAGTTTTAGTAATTAACCAACTTAATGCACAAATTTTTGTTTTGTAGTTGAATAAAGAGAGACCAACTTGATGTTACTTGTTTTATTATTTCATTATTTACTGCTCAACACTAGTGCTTCAGCCTGCATACGGATACCACACCACCCCAGCCGAACCACAACGTAACACCAACACACATCGAACCGGAACAATACAACCCATGAAATAACTAATCAAATAAGTCGCAAGCTCCTGAGGATGGATGTATTAACATCCGAAACATGTTGAGCATTAAATAATGAAATAATAAAGCAAGTGACATCAAGTTGGTCTCTCTTTATTCAACTATCAAGAT
>Ga0131853_10024895_pt1 | contig 10790 bp, 3 predicted proteins | sample TergutLab28metaG_FD_92764 | JGI IMG/M metagenome (GOLD analysis project Ga0131853, IMG submission 92764) | Labiotermes labralis P1 segment gut microbial communities from Petit-Saut dam, French Guiana - Lab288 P1 (version 2) (version 2) | ecosystem: Host-associated > Arthropoda: Insects >... | reverse complement strand
GGGTTGTATGTTTGTGTGTGTGGGGTGTGTGTGTGTGTGTGTTGGTGTGTGTGTGTGGGTATATATGGGTGTGTGTGTGGGTGTGTGTGGGAGGTTGTGTGTTTGTGTGTGGTGTGTGTGTGTGTGTGGGTATATGTGGTTGTGTGGGTGTTTGTTTATGGGTGTGTGTGTGTCACTGAGTGCGGTCAGGAGCAGCAACAACCCTCTACACCTACGGTGAGTAGGTAGAAGAGGTCGGACTGAGAAATAATTTTCTATTTGCTTCATACCGTAGCGGGAATATAAATGTATGTAATTTTCACAAGCTGATATTTATATAATACCTTTTTATTGCCACCGAGGGTGCTGTCATCAGGTATTGAGCTTTCATTTGATTTTTCTATGAAGACAAACGACAAACTTTCCAACAAACAATGTTTTGCTAACGCGTATGATACAGTGACTTTACAGGGACTTTCCTCTGACAGCAGGTTACGAGTGTGTATTATTTTTAGTCTGTAAACTAGTGAAGCCTGAATTCGTGCAGTACGTGAAAATCCCCCTTGTGACGGAGCTGAAAACACGTACAACAGCGTTTGTTTGGCTGGACGTAGGCGGACATACGTTCAATAGGTCTGCGTTTTAAGACTGGCGATTATTGCGAGGCGCAAGCCAGATGTGAGTCACGTGATCGTGTGCACGCATGCGCAGTGAGCTAAAATTGTTCATTGCGAAGCCAGACATCTCAGTTTCAACCGCTGGTTGTTGTGTGTCTTTGTACTACATCGACTTAAGATGAAAAGCTTAATCGAGAATCCCTCCACCTCAAAACTTTCCTATCATCGTAACACTTCATGGACAGCGATGAGCTGAAATCAACGATGGCAAACTGGCTGCACACACAGGCGGCAATCTTCCGCGACTAGGCGATACAAAAATTGGTGTCCCCTATTAAAAGTGGCTCAGTTCCGGCGGTGAATATGTAGAAAAATAATGTAATGTACTAGCTGATTTTCAATACTTACTATTTGGGGGGGGGGGGGAGGAGGGGGCAACCGGCTCTCATTTTGCGAACGACCTTCGTCACTGACAGGAAGCCTTCATATAGTGCTGGAAGTAACATGGTCAATCACGGATCGGAATGATATTTATCGAACACCTTTTAATGCAGTGCTACATTTCCCATTCAAAATGTAGTACAAAGTCATTAAACTGTCTGCAATGTAAATCAAGAGAAACGACCAAAAACAAAGTCGGGTTCCACATTACGCGAGTAGTAATAAAAGTATAAAAATATGTGAATGACATTTACCCTGTTTTTTATTGTGACGATCTGAATAAACCAGAAGCTGTAAGAAGACGTAAAACTTAAAGAACTATTATTGTACAAAGTTTCCGGCAGTAAAATATATCCTATCATAAAAGTTCAACTATAGTTTTCTTCTTCGCTACAAAAAACCTTCTGCCAACAGTCTCACCTACAACCAGAATTGAAATGAAATGGAGAAAACGAGTTCCTCTAATGCCATTGGACAAGATGTCAAACAAACTTTCCTCAGCCAGTAGAAAGGACGGAAGTTGATAACTCTTGTACTGATGTAAGGTGCAGTTCATGTAGCGTCGAAACGTCTCAAGATGGTCCCGTAACAGACATGAAAAATAGAAAAAGAAGAGAAATAAAGGCAACAGAAATAAATGAGGGTGTAGAGTGCGGGAAAGATAAGTAATTGAGGTCACAGTGAAACAGAAAAGGAAAGAAAGAGGAAAAGAAAATAAAGAGAATTGTTATGTTCAGAAGGAAGAAAGGCCATAAACCAATGCAGCATGTACGAGCCACAAGATGTGTGTATGTAATAGTATAAACAACCAACTAGATTCAACAATAGCAATTTATTAGTAATTTCAATCAGCTCAACATGTTTCGGGCGATAATTTCGCCCATCCTCAGGAGCACTGTACTGTGTTTACAGCTTATGGTATATGGCATCGAAGAAGTTGCCTGCTGGTGACAAAGTTGAGATGGAACTCAAACTTGTCACCAGAAGGCAGCACCGTCGGTGCATTATACTACAAGCTGTAAACACAGTACAGTGCTCCTGAGGATGGGCGAAATTATCGCCCGAAACATATTGAGCTGATTGAATTTACTAATAAATTGTTGCATTTAGTTGCTTGTTTATACTATTGTAACTGGGATGCACAGTCACACAAACATCAAACATATGTATGTGTGTGTGTGCACATACATCATCAAAATATCATGATCAGTGACGCCTAAGAGGCAAGACGAAGTTCGAGAAGTAGAATTTATATCAGTGATTGAAACAATAAATGTCTATGTAATTAAATTCCTGTAATAAGAAAATTCAAGTACGTTCTTATTTCATTGATGTATGTAGGTAAAACAGTCCGGTTACAGGCCTGGAGTAGCCCAAAGGGTTCAAGGAAGTTAAGGTTCCCAGATTTTATGACAACGGCATAGGATGGTGGTAAGGTTGTCAGCCTTACGCACCGGCCGCCTTTACCCCCAGGAAATACCCCTGGTACTCATTTCTGTTAGAGGCTGAGTCGACCCCAGGGACATAGTGCGATCGGAAGAATTAGATGTCAATGAAAAATTCCAAAGATACTAGCTGCGATCGAACCAGCGACCTTCCGATTTGTAGCACAGCACCTTAACCACTGCGCCACCGCGGTACACTCATTGATGTGTATACATCATTTTATTAACTGTCAAATTTTAAAAAACGATGAATTTGAAGGCATGTGTCCGAAAGAGGGTCATCGTCTACTTGTTAAGGTACGCGAAATTCATCCAATCTTCTATCTCCAGCTCTATATAAGCTCTTCAATTGAAAGTTGCCTTAAAAAATACACAGCACTGACAAAGAACACGGCGTAATTTTTTCAGACAAATAACCAATGAACGTAAAGGCAAAACTGTCCCTTTCGACGCCATGATGGACCTTGGGGAGGGGGGGAATAGAGGTGTAGCTGTACTCATCCTTAACCCCGGCGCTAGATGGAGTCGAATCGTAAACAGTCACTTCGCAGCCATTTTGCCGCCGGTAAGGTTCTTCGGTACTGACGGAACAGGAGATTAAGTGGATCGCACAGAGATAGTGTGGAATATTTGGAGGAAACTGTCTTGCCCTCCACCGGGATTAGAACACCAGACCACCCAGTCCGTAATCTAGTTGCTATACCGACTACGCTATTCCAGCACTTACGAATATTCAGTGCGCAACTAAAGTATGTGTTGGAGTGCGATAACCGATTCTGATTCTCCGCCACACCAAATTCTGGGCCATTGCGTTCAACCGCCTGTGACCTTTAGCAAGAACATAATTCAGGAAGCAATTTGCCGGATGTAAATCTGGGTATTCTACCACGTATTTGATATTCAAATTGCCCAGTAGATGACAGGTTGCTATATTCGTCTGTACAAATCCATATGACGGTATTAGGCTTGGCATTCAGTAGAGAGATGATAACCCAAATCCATATTTGGCCTTAAGCTAGTACCCTGTGTTTGTTCCCTTCCGTTCGTTCACATGTGTGTGCTCTATAATAACTCTAGAATCAATTGACATACTTCCGTGAAGTTCTGCCTTCAGCGTCATGTCACTGACCGCCACCCTGTGAATGAAACAAACATACATCTGCGTAAAGGTAAGAGTTGAGGGACTCAACGTATTTAATTACCACAAGGCACCGAAACTGTGTTCGGGGACCGCGGTAGCACAGTGGTTAAGGTGCTGTGCTACAAATCGGAAGGTCGCTAGTTCGATCCCAGCTGGTGTCAGTGGATTTTTCATTGACATAAAATCCCTCTGATCGCACTGTGGCCCTGGGGTCGACTCAGCCTCTAACAGAAATGAATACTAGGAGTATTTCCTGGGAGTAAAGGCGGCCGGTGCTTAAGACTGACAACCTTATCACCATACTGTGCTGTTGTCACGTAATCTGGGAACCTTAACTTCCTCGAACCCTCTGGGCCTCTCCAGACTTGTAGCGAGACTGCTTTACCTTTTTTTTTACCGGAGCTGTGTTCGGTTATCAACGTCAGAACAACTGGTATTATATGGTTAATTTGTCCCACTCCTTCTATAATTTGCTTGCCTTATTATTTGAAGTTTCTTACGTCGTTTGTTGTATTTATTGGTGGTTGACTTGGTTATGAAATTGCTAGATTTGTTTTAGGTGATAAACTGTTTTTTGTATTTTTTTATAACGCTTCCTCGTTTTCTGGTTCTGTGTGATTTATACCTTTTCTCTACTTATGGTATTTCTTTTAGTCCTTTGTAGGTTGATTATAGGGCTACAAGGGTTTTTGATTCTGGTTGGATAGAGTATTTTGGTGGTCAGGGTATATATTGAATTCTTTTTAATCTTGGTAGGGTAGATTTCTGCATACGGGCATATCAATCTGTAATATTAAAGGTAAAGGTAAAGGTAAAGTTCGTCCTATAGCAGGCCACGAAGTCCCAGAGAGGGAGTAGAGGTATAGCTCTATTCTTCCTTTAACTTCGGCGCTATATGGGGACGGGTGGTCAATGCCACGACCCGGCCGCTTTGCCGCCGGGAAAGAGAACCGGTACCGATTTTATAGGAGTCTAGGTGGGGCCCAGGGCCGGTCTGGACGGGTGAGGAAAATCTCGCCCCCACCGTGATTCGATCCCCGGACCGCCCAGCCCGTAGCGAGTCGCTATACCGACTGAGCTATCCCAGCCCTTCCACTTGTCCGACTGATAGCGGCAATTAATGGAATAACGCCGACAGTACGGTAACTATGCCACGGGCTCTAGGTTGGGTTCCCGGTAAGGGCATGAGATCTCTCTCTCTTATCTGAAGGGTTAAAATCGGCTCTGCAGGCCAGCCGACTTCCTATTCAATAGAAATGGGCATGGCGGAGGTGTGAAACTTACCACTCAGCTCAGTATGTCACAAAGGCTGAGAACAAATGGAGCTGAAACTCCACTCCCCCACACGACTTCAAGTCGTGCAAACGAAAATTTTTCCCTTATGGATGACTGGCAATGAATGTGTGGAGTCAGAAGTGAGGTCCATTACACAGGTATCTAGAAACTGTTACAAGGAACAACCAAAAGAAAAATAGTTTGTAACAATTAAGTCGTCATGTATGAGTTATTTTGCTATTAACAATATCAGTGACAGGAGGGCCGGGTAGCGCAGTCGGTATAGCGACTGGCTACGGGCTGGACAGTCCGGGGATCGAATCCCGGTGGGGGGCTAGATTTTCCGCACCTGACCAGACCGGCCCTGGGTCCCACCCAGCCTCCTGTACAATGGGTACCGAGTCTTTCCCGGGGAGTAAAGAGCGGCCGAGGCGTGAAACTGACCCCTCACCCCTTCTGGTGCCGTGGTCAAGAAAGAGTAGAGCTACACCTCTACTCCCCCTATGGGCCGTACGGCCTGTATAGAGCCTCAGTGCCTGTACAGGGGTGCACTTTACCTTTTTAACATTAGTGATAGACGTCCCCCTTTGGAACTGTAGATAGACAATGAATGAGTGGCTAGACAAACAAACAAACAAACAAGCAAAGTCCATAGATATAAAATTTATATTTATGTTCATGTCAACATTTTATTAGACTTTTTAACTTTTAAGCAATAAAAATTTCGCATTGTTCAAACAAAATAAATCTAAAAAGGGATTTTTATTGTAACCAAAACGCACGATGACAGTTGACTCTAGCAGTAAGAGCGCTTACTTGTACACGAAAGTTCACCGGTTTGAATCGAAGCCGGAACACCAACTGCTCTGGGTTTGTTACGGAATCCGTCAATTCCATCACGCAAAGCTTTGATACAGTGTCTTAAAAAAGGCCACGACAGTTCCTTTCACATCCTTTAAAAGTCACCACTAGCTACTAACCCTGCCAATAAACACTACACCGACTAAACTACTGATGACGTCTCCAGTCCTTTAAAGACTAATATTAGCCTCAATTATTGTCAAAGATTCTTCTCGTACCGCGCAGTAAACGCGCTCCGTTTCGCTTATAGAAGTCACTCAGTTAACGCTGTATAGGGAAATAATCACTGTTTGTTCTGGGATCCATATAAAACACAGATTTTCATACTGTGGGCAAAAAGTAGAACTTTTGAATGTTGGGATTAATAATAATAATAATAACTATTTATATAAGCACCATGAATAGTAACAACACAATAGCTGCAACAATGTATTCCCTAGGGACATAGTTTGTCTCAGGAATATAAGTAGAAATACCCTGCATAAAGGAGATTATTATTATTATTATTATTATTATTAACTGCAATGTGTTTGTCACCCAGTGGCAGTGGTTATTTTACATGTATACAAAATATGAAATTGGTTACTAATAAATTTAAGTCGGGAGGGCTACATAAGAAGCATGTAGTGGCAACTTGGAATCTTGGAAACCGTCTCAGCATTTGCCTATAGACACAGGAAAACTAAGGAAAACCTGTGTCGAGGTGGCCGGTCGCAGGACCTTCCGAATACTGACTTCTAGCCAGCAGTCCGGCATCTAAAGTGCTATATAAAGTCAACACTGGACTTCTCTTCTTCTTCTTATGAAGCGCTACAACCTGTATAAAGTTCTGGCTTACTCAACTACTTACTTCCAACTATCTCTATTCTGTGCTACTTTCTTCAAACTGCTTATGTTTATGTTCTTTATATCTTCCAAAACATCATCTTCCCAACGTGTTTTAGGTCTTCCAATTGGTCTTTTAGACATGGGTTTCCACCTCTTGATCTTCTACACAATATTATCCTCAGTCATGCGTTCAACATGGCCTAACCAATTAAATCTTTGTTTTTTAAACACTGGATTCTGAAGGGTCAAATAAACATCAATAACTAAATTAGCAATAAATTTATAATATAAAAATTATTCAGCTCAATAATGATCAAATAATTTTATCATTTGCAAAATTAAAAACTGGAAAGAGAGGTCAATAAACAGAGCTGACTAGCAGAAGTCCACTATGGAGGCGAAGATCTGCATTGGACTGTAGTGCCATCTAAGAAGAAGAAGAGGAAAAATATTATCATAAGATACGTTAAGACTCACTCACATTCAGTGCACAGTGCGAGAGCATCCGTGTAATGGAAACATGATGTTGATGTGTGCGTTCTCTTTAGGTCCGTTCGCAAATTTCAGAAAAAGGACTATTAGCTTCGTCATGTCTGTCTATCTGTCTGCCCGTCCATCCGCATGGAACAACTCGACTCCTTTGGAAAGGGCATGTAGCCAAACGCAATGTCAATTAAGGTGTATTTAATGGTTAAACTAGACAGCTACATGTTTCGGCCTTTACTGGCCATCTTCAGGTTATCCTCAAGAGAACTTAAGGTCCTACTATATACATTGTGCGCGCACGTGGTGCAGAGATCTCTACATACGGACCTTATTGCGTAATGTAATTTCCATATGTGGCGGTATGCTGTGACTAGAGGCACGATAGAGTCTGGTGGCTAGTTTGAAGCTGCGCTGGTATTATGAAGAGGCGTGTTCCTCTTCTTTCCTTTTAATTGGGGTCGTGTTGGGGGAGGCCCGAATGACCTTGGATGTACGGTCTCTTGCTTACGCTCCGAGTGTTAGTGTGTTCCCAGCTCGCTCCGGCTTTACCTCTGGGTGAGGTAACTCGACTCCAACTGGAAGGATTTCCATGAAATTTGAAATATTTGAGGATATTTCTGAACTGCGCCCAGAAAATTCAAGTTTAATTAAAATCTAACCAGTATAACGAGTACTTTACGTGAAGGCCTTTGTACCTTTATGACAGCATCACGCTGAATTGTTCTTAGAATAAGAAAATGTTTCACACAAATGTTGTAGAGAAAATCAAAACATATTTTATATTCGATATTTTTTTTTTCAAAAATCGAGCCGTTTATAAGATAATGTGGAACATGTTGTTAGAACGAGACAGGCCACAGATGGTGATACAGTATGGTAAAGGTTAAGGTGAAGCAGTCCCATTACAGGCCTGGAAAGGCCCAGAGGTTTCCAGGAAGTTAAGGCTCCCAGATTTCGTGACAAAGGCACAAGATGGTGGTAGGTTGTCAGCCTTACGCGCCGGCCGCCTTTACCCCCCAGGAAATACTCCTGGTACTCATTTCTGTTAGAGGCTGAGTCAACCCCAGGGCCATAGTGCGATCGGAAGCATTTTATATCAATGAAAAATCCACTGACACAAGCTGGGGTCGAGCCAGCGACCTTCCGATTTGTAGCACAGCACCTTAACCACTGTGCCAATGCGGTCCCCAATACAGTATGGTACATGCGTTTTTTGTCACGCCGGATAAATAAGGCTACCGACACACACTCATAATATGTAAAATGTATTGCTTTTCCACAACAAAAATTGTCCGACGAACGCGACTCAATTGGATTTGAAATGCCCAAATGGTTCTGCACACGGATGTATGGACGCACACAACGTGCGAGTAAATTAACTACCTCTTGAAGAAAATATTCTTACGAAGTATTAATTAATTACGTGCAAAATAATCGGAACAGACTTGCATTGTCACTGAAGTAGAATAATCCCAAATATCTTAAACGTAAATATAAGACAGAAAAGAACGCTCTCCTGCTTTCCCCTCTCGTTGATGTCGCAAGTACCTCTACAAGAAAGATCAGTTTTAGGAGAGAGTGAAAAGCTCAAAAGAATATTTAAAGTAAACGTTTGCAAATTACGTACGTTTCGTGTTAATGCACCTTCCTTACGGATAGAGGTCTGCGAAATGCAAATAAATCCCCCCCCCCTTCCATTTAACTCGCTCTGCGTTATAAATTATAAATTGTAATCATAAATTAAAACAACAAACGGGAACCCTTCCTTATCGACTATGTTTCTGAAGTAAGTGTTACTGGATGACTGATAGTGAACCAAAATTCGATTCTACGTATCACGTGAAATTTTGTGTCTTCAGATAAAATTGCTGCGATAATGTCTTCAGACAAACCACGGTTTATGTCAGACAATTCCACTCCCGTTAGTCTTTGAAATTAATCTGATGCCACATAATCGAAAGGGTTCAGAGTATATCGTTAAATAAATGTTAACAATACACTCTACTCGAAAGCAATATGAAAGTGAAACATTTTTCACTCAATAATCCGTAGCCAAATTCCGAGGTGTGGGTATTGCATAACGAGACTAGTTCCAAACAAGACACGCATAGAACGTGTAACATGACAGACACTAAGGGGCGTTCGTGCAACCATTGTTGGTGTGAAAGAACAATACTTACTTACTTACTCCACGGTGCAGAGTCCTTCTTGAGCAACTAACTGGTTTGCAGCTAGTCAAGAAATTCTCCGCATTTCACGGAACCCGAAGGTTCATTACCGCACCCACAAGCGTCCGCCACCTGTCTCTATCCTGGGCCAGCCCGATCCAGTCCATATACCCACATCCCACCTACTGAAAATCCATCCTAATATTATCCACCCATCTACGTCTAGGTCTCACCGGTGGTCTCTTTCCCTCCGTTTTCCCCACCAAGACTCTATACACACCACTCTCCTCACCCATACGCGCTACATGCCCAGCCTATCTCATTCTTCTCCATTTTATCACCCGCAAAATATTGGGCGTGAAAGAGCAATAAGTATTGCATATTCAGATCGCGTGTTTGTAGCCTTAGGTATCCACAAAGCAATGCGCATTCGCCGTATTGTCATCTGTGGCCTGTCCGGCTCTGCAATATTTTCCCACATTATCTCGTAAATCGCACGATTTTTCACAAACAAAAATATTGAACATTGACCGTGAGATTTGATTTTCTGTACAAATTCTGTCTCAAATATTTCTCATTTTAAGAAGGATTCAGCGAGATGCTATCATAAATGTACTTCGGTCCTCATCTGAAATATCCGCTATTCTAGTCATATTTTAACGAAACTTGCATTTTGACGAAAGATTTTCGAAAAATAACCAAGTATTATATTTTACGGAAATCTGTCCAGTTGGAACCGAGTTGTTCCGTTTGGGCGGACGGACGGATAGACCGGAGAGACATGGCGAAGCTAATAGTCGCTTTTCGCAATTTTACGAAAGCGCCTAAACAGTATCTCATCAATAACGGCAAATTTCTATAGACCATTAGCTTTCAGGTAAAGAGACTTCAAACAGTTTGTACTGAGAAGCGAAACATATAATAATAACTTAAGTTCCACGCCACATAGTGCGGAACGCATTCCGTAAAAGGCCGAGTTGCTTTACGCCTGAAGTAACAGCCTGCGATCAATCAATCAATCAATCAATCGTATTGAGATAAGACAGGTTATTTGGTACAGACTGTGATATAGTATGGAAGCTACTCAAACACACTTGTTCACTCTGTCCAGAGACGTCGACAACACGTGCTACCGCGAAACTTGTCACTAGCTGAGACTTGTTTTTCGAAAGAAAAAAAAAACTGTGTTTGTCTGGAGTCAGGAAGTAGTAACTCCACGTTTTTACAAGTCTGGGTTGGGAAGCACGGGTTTAGTCTTCGTACGATTTATAGGCGGTGTACACAGCCCGTGAAAATGGTACAGATTGTTCCGAAACGTCTTCTTCCTCAGCTCAATTATTCCTCTCCATGGTTTCCTTTCCTGTGCCTTCTGTTTCCAATTACTTACTCCTATCTTCCTCAAATCGTCTCTCACGTCATCATCCCTTCTTAATCTTGGCCTTCCTTTCGGTCTTGTTGCGTGTGGTTTCCATTTATAAATGCTTTTAACTACTCTTTCATCAGGCATTCTTTCAACATGTCCCACCCAACTCAGTCTCTTACTTTTAAT
>Ga0131853_10024893_pt1 | contig 10790 bp, 8 predicted proteins | sample TergutLab28metaG_FD_92764 | JGI IMG/M metagenome (GOLD analysis project Ga0131853, IMG submission 92764) | Labiotermes labralis P1 segment gut microbial communities from Petit-Saut dam, French Guiana - Lab288 P1 (version 2) (version 2) | ecosystem: Host-associated > Arthropoda: Insects >... | reverse complement strand
GCCCACCCAGCCTCCTGTAAAATGGGTACCGAGTCTTTCCCGGGGGTAAAGTGCGGCCGGGGCGTGCTGCTGACCACTCACCCCCTTCTAGTGCCGCGGTCACGGAAGAGTAGAGCTATACCTCTACCCACCCTCTGGTCCACATCGGGCCTGTAACGGGAACACGTTACTTTTTATACATATAGAAAGTGATGCAGGAGGAAGGATCAGTGCTTTGGGAGGTGATAGTATCGGTCACTGCAGAAAAAGGTTCACATGAATATGTGTCTAATTCTGAATGGTTACCGATATACAGCTGTTTGTATCTACAGACCCAAATCCGTTACATTTTTCTTTGTGGGGTTCGGTGAAAAACGAAGATGGCAGAAAACAGTGGCTACAAGAGACGAACTGCAGCTCGCTGTTTGGATGCTGCTGCTGCCTGCATAAAGATACGTGAAGGTCAATTGAGACGAACAACAGACGATCTTCGCAGACGAGTTGCAAAGTGCATTGTGGTTGACGGTGGAATTTTAGAACATTTATTGTGAGCTGTAATAAATTTGTCACTTCTGCCTAACAAATTCGTCTTTTAAACATTATATTTAAATTAAATTAATAATAATAACATCTATTAACTGCAATCCGGTTGTCAGCCGGTGGCAGTGGTTATTTTACATGTAAACAAATCATGAAACTGGTTACTACTAAATTTAAGTCGGGAGGGCTACATGAGAAGCATGTAGTGGCAACTTGGAATGTTGGGAACCGTCTGGCAGCATTTGCTTGTAGACACAGGGAAACCAAGAAAAACCTGTGTCGAGATGGCCGGTCGCAGGACCTTCCGAGTACTGACTTCTAGCCAGCAGGCCGGCATATAAAGTAAAAAAGTCCGGCATCTAAAAAAAAGTAAAATTAGCGGTCATTCATAATGCTTTTGTATATTTAGATTCAAAAAGCTCTCTCTCGGCAACCACTCAGAATTAGACACATGTTCGTATGATTTTTTTTGTCATGATGACCGATCAGTTCTCAAAATATTGACCTTCCCTCCCGAATTACCCCCTCTATGTCGGTACAGGTTTCTTATGAAGAACTTTACAGAGAAGTGCACCACGATCACTCACGGAGTAACCATCGATTATCAAAACCTTGGATTTCCGCTCCATCAAAAACAGAACATATCTAACGCTACAACATGTCTGGGAACAGCTTTTTTTTTTCGTTCTAACAACATATGATTTAACAATCCACTTGCATTGTAATGTGAATAATTTGTAGTAACACAATACATCAACTGAGAGTTGTATAACGCTAATGTATAAATGTTTATCAATTAATGCCGTATGATAGGCTTATTTTGTTAGTATAATACTACAGCTCCCCGATGGTGGCTGCAATAGGTGGCCGAAACACGTAGAAGTGTAAAAACTAGCTTCTGTTTGAAATAAAACTGTGTACCAGGTAGGCTGCTTCTTCACGTTTAAGTCTTAAGCGTTAGACTGAATTTTGTTAGAATAAACTGCTCTTTTTTCACGTCTTCATACACATTTTAGTACCGTAGGTGTCTCACAAGCACCCTTCTACCTGTGGTTATGTTAACTGGGCGAATAAACGTAAATACAGCACATTTATTTCGCGTCCATCTATAATAATCCAGCAGAAATGTTTCCAGGTCTGGGGCCTTAGAACTACTTCCCTGACAGCCAAAAGGACGCATAACAATATTCCCATAATTTACCACAAACTCGGGCATTCGGAAGGATGACGTATTCCTTAATGGGGCGTTATACTGTAAGAATACTTTGGCCAGCGCAGAATCCAAACTTTTTAACAATAGATTGCTTTCCTTCACTGGGAATGTCACAAAACGAAATAACAGCAAACATTTTGACGTTCGTCTTTATGAAAAGAGACTTTTTGAAAGATTATTGTGTGGAAAAAGTTTCTTTTTTATTTCATCCCTCAGTGGATTTGTCAGTAAATATAACTCAACTCACTTGTTCTCTGCCTCCCTTTCAGCTGTCCCCAGACTAAATTGCTTATTGCTAAATGGACTTAAGTCCAGAACTTGTATCACAGTAACTCCAAGGGGCACAGTCGTTCTTGAGAAGCTAGCAATTCCTCAGCTATCCGAATTCATTTAATGTAGCCCGAACGTTCATTACCGCATTCACAACAGCCCTTCAGTACTCCGTATCCCAAATAAGATGAATCCAATTCACGCCCTTTAAACTCATTTCCTGAAGATACTTTTTAACGACATTCTCCTACCTACTACTAGACCCTCCAAATGCTGTATCTTTCAGACCTCCCCACAAAACTCAGTATGCATTTCTCTTCTCCTCCACGCTTACAACAAGGGCCTCCCTTCCTTGATGTGATCAACCTAATAATATTTGTTGAGAAGTATAAACGTTGCAGCCCCTGATTGTGATTTCTTTAAAGATTCTGCGCGCAATAAAAGAGGATTTCTTACAAACAATCTTCCATCTATCCCTGGTCTGTCCATCCGTCCGTTCGCTTATCTGTCTGAAGTGTTATTTACACTGAGGATCATATTTCTGCGATATTTGGTGTTTCAATTTTACTGAATATTCGTATTATGGCTTTGTGTGAAGACAGGGCGCGAGGATTCAAAAAAGAATGAAGCGACTCTCTCCTGTTCTGTAACATATTATGTCACTTGTCAGGATTGTCTGAAAAAATCTGAATTACTCTAACTTTTCAGTAATTACCTTCAGTTTCTTATATGATATTCAAACAGAGTGACTGCTGAACGGTTTGCTAAAATGTTTTCCGTAACAAACTGTAGCTGAGCTGATCTGGCTTTGGTTATGTTCGATATAGGATCGACTGTGATTGTTTAGTCCCATGGCAGTAATGATCTTCTGACCAGGTGACTGTCACATGCTTGAACGTATTATTTTACTGTACTGTTAATCACCTAAACCTTTGAAAGCTAAAGAAGAATATTTTATATTCCGAATGAACATCATTTTGTCTGAAGGTTCTGAGGCTTCGCCATGTGTCCTGCAGTAGCATAATTATATTGCATTGGTGGCAAAATAGTGACAGTTGGAAAAACCGATGTACTTGAAGAAAACCCTGTTTCACAGCCGCTTCTTCCACCACAAGACCCGCATAGAATAGCTCGGAATTGAAACTAGGCCTGTTGCTATTATGAAGATTCCAAACCCTCGCCATTTTGTCACTATAAAGGCAATATGTGGAACACTCGCGGAATGAAACTGGGAGGGCAAAACCGCAGCACTCTGAGAAAAACCCGTCCCAATTTCACTTTCTCCACAACAAATATCAAGTAGACTCATCCAGGATCGAAACCGGACTTCCTTGGTGAGAGGCCGGCAACTACAACTCACTGCAGTTATACAAAAACATTCAGTTCCTACTTCGCGGAAAACAAAACTACATTTTTCAAAGACCAAACGTTGAGTGTAGTACTGAACATAACTGTAGCTTGTAAGGCAATCAACGTGCAAAATGCAACCTACAATATTTTAGTGTTAGATATGATTAATTTAGATAATTCACCAACAACTGTACAATCTTGGATTTACTTAGTTGTAGCCTATTTCACTAAACTTTAAAAACCACTACATGCTTCTTTCCTTTGCGATCATCATCAGAGAGTCAGCACATCAAATGATTATCTATACAATATTAAATAACTAACTGACAAATTATAATTAGTTATTTAATGTTTCATACAAGATCATATGATGTACATTCTCCCTGATGATAATCGCTCAGGGATGGAAACTTGTAGGAGTTTTTACGGTTCTATTTTAATGCAGCTGTGTCAATACAAGACTGTGAACTTTTTGGTGAATTATTTGAATTAGTCATTATCAGTGCACTGAATCAATAATGTATAAGTTAGATCTGACATGATACATAGGCATAGGAGGCACTACAGGAAAGGAAACTATGGAGAGGAATAATTGAGCAAGTCAAAACTCACACAGAGTTGTAGAGCTGAGGAAGAAGAAGAAGAAGATAGGAGGCACTAAATTCTAAAAGGTCAAAGTGGATTTTAAAAGCCTTTGTATGCAGACGATGTGGAATAAAGTGTAACAGCATTATTAAACAAAGCAACTGATCATGGAATTCAGAAGAAGCAATATCCATCTGAAACTTAAATTCGACAGTTACCCTTTCATTACCGTAATCGGAATATGTGCACATCCTTAAATAACGTGTTCGGAGATAAATACAGGAAACCTGCTTGCACAGTTCCGGGCATAAAGGAAAATACTCTTGAGCGGAAAAGATTACTGTCTCGAGGGTCTGGAGTCCCGAGAATCCAAATTCCAAGTATCTGTATTAAAACGGAACCTGTCTACAAACGGAAAGAAGTTCGGTCCGTTGTGGTCCCGTTACAGGCAGGTTTCGCTGTATGCATAATATTTTACAAGACATACACAGCACAAACCATTCCTGTTGAAATGACAGTTATGTCAACTCTGGGTAATGTTCACAATTATGAAAATATTTTGAATTTTTGTACAAGAAAGTAAGTTGACATCTATAATAGGCAGGTAACGGTGCGGTATTTGAGGGGCCAAGAAATTCCTGTTGGTCATTTAAACATTATGTAAAGTTTCTATGTATCTATCTATAAAATATTTCCGACGTTAGGTCTGTTACTGGTTCTCTGTCGCTTCTCGCCATATTTGCCAGCTTACTGCGTAAATGTAAAGTAGCCGATTTAATATATCGTCCTGACAATATCCATATTTTATGGTGCCATTAATAATATGGCGGCAGTCTGAACTTTATAGGAGAAAATGACAATAATGTAGGGTAAGATGCTGTTCTGTATAACACACGGATATCGTGTGAAGATCAGGGCGACGGCGCGAAGATCAAATTTACGCATTCGTTTGAGATGTTTAACTGCTGGGCACCAGTCACATTTGTGTTCCTTGAAGCAATACAAAGTACAAGGGCTGTTACAAAACCTACTGCAATTAATAAAACATCAAGCCTGTTGTTAGTATTATAAAATATTTATTTTAATACCTAGAGAAATGACACATATTTTGTTACAGTCTAAGTATTTTGGGTTATTATGTGTGTGTGTGTCTATGTATGTATGTTTGTGTGTATGTATGTGTGTATGTATGTATGTATGTATGTATGTATGTATGTATGTACGTATGTGCGTATGTATGTATGCATGTACGTACGTATGTATGTTTGTGTGTATGTGTGTGTATGTATGTACGTATGTATGTATGTACGTATGTATGTATGTGTGTGTATGTATGTTTGTGTGTATGTATGTATGTATGTGTGTGTATATATGTATGTACGTACGTATGTACGTATGTATGTATGTATGTGTGTATGTACGTATGTATGTATGTATGTGTGTGTCTATGCACATAGGGTACAGGTAAACTCGTCTTAAGGGTGAAGGCATAAAGGGAAAAATGGTTTAAATTTTCATGTAATTGTAACCTTGTGGCTAAATGCAGACCAGAACTCAGAACCTCACTCCGGCCGCCTCGCCGCCCAGTAATTAACCCCTCTACCACTAGGTTAAAGGACTAGGAAACCTTACTTCCCTTCTGGTCGTGGAGACGAAACTCTTGTCAATTCCCAGAATATAATCCCGGTTTTCTATGCTTGCCCCAGTGACTGAGCTATTTATTTGTTCATTTAATCAGAGACCCTGTCAATATCGCCAACATTTAGCGCTGAATATGAATATGCACTTCGTATCCACTGCGCACCATGTTCTACACCACAGCTGGCCAAATTCTATCCACACGAGAGCCACATAATTCACAAGGAATTGCCTGAGGGCCTCACTTTTGTACACATATATTGAAATGGGGGGGGGGGATTTATTATAAGGCAATAATTTACAAAAGTTTAAGCTAAAAGTACGGTTGAATGACGAATTACTAAAGTTGGTAAAACACAAAGAATGATTGGCTTTCTGTCTGCTGTACTAAAAGTGACGAGTTATGGTTTGTAAACATTTTTCCTGCTAATACATTTGCCACGTATTCTGTAGACCTATTGTACTAGATTTCTTAAACTGTATAACTGAAAATAATCAGGTGACCGAGAGCCACATATTGGTCAGCCCTGTTTTACACTATCCTAGTGCAGTGCACGACAGTTGGTAAATAAAAGGACAATCTAGCGCTGAATTTTGTGGGGATAAGTGTGAAATAATTTGGGAAGTCTGAAGAAGGAACACTACAGATATAGTTCTACTATTTGTGGAGAGAAAGATGAAGAGCACAATAAAAGTCAGTTGGTTTAATCAGTGTTCTAGCTGACGGTCAAACTTAGTACCACCAAAACACAAGCCCCAAATATCGCCGTTTGAACCACACTGTCCGGCATAACTGAGCAGTTAATGTACTGTACTGCAACTTACATTGTAGTGCGCATGATTTTGGGCAGTGGAGAAGTTAGCGGATCTGACGGACGGGTTAACTGGGTGTGGTGAAGTGGCGAGGGGTGGGTGTTCACTGGATTGTAACTTCAGCGTAACAAGGTCAATTGTGCGTAATTTCAGGCTTCCGCCGCGAAGTAGCTAAGAACTGTGCTCTTATGGGTTATTACACAGCGAGTAGTGGTAATTTCCTACCCACGTTTCGGGACAACCTATCGGTCCCATCTTCAGTTTCAAGGGCACTTTGTATTCTTGACTCCTGAAGAAGGGACCCGATAGGTTGTCCCTAAACGTCGGTAAGGAATTGCAACTACTCACTGCGCAATAATCCAGAAGAGTGCAGTTCTCATGGTCAAGTACTTAACGAAGGCGGAGAGCAGTAGACCGAACGTGCTGTCGGTGCGTTAGTGATTCGCTCCTAGCCTACAGTCTGAAAATCCCACCGAGCAAAAACCGTGCACTGCATTATAATTCGTGCCACGTAAGAGAATGTCATTAGTGCCTGTTCATAAATGGAGTAACGCAATTTCATTTTATTATGAAAGCAGACAAAAGCAGTACGAAGATTCATTTAATTTTCTGTGTTTGCTTCCCGTTGTGCTATACAATGAGTTACTGAGTTGAAATATTGGTTTCTTGTCTGGAAAAATATTTTATTGTACTGTAATATTATTTATGTATAAGAATTGATAAAATCATTGTGTTTGCAATGAGTAATAATACAACACAAAAAGCCTGATCCAGTTTCTATATAGTGCTGGTAACTTCTGCAAAATTGGGTCCGCCCGCTGGCAACATTCAATTCCATATACAGAATGCAGAATGAATAAACCTAATCATAATTTCACCCTTGTGTTTTTATGCATAATGTACAAAAATATACTATAGCAATAGGAAAACTTTACAAAAGAATGCAATTCACAACCTAAACCAGAGTGTCGCTTCTTTAGTACACTTTATAAAGCGAATTAGTAATGTATTCAATGTATGTCTCCATAAATAAACAACCCGTAAGTTTTCGAAGTTGCTTCGGCGTTGTATCTGGACTTTGACAGGGACAGAGTTAAAAGACTCTCTTCTCATTTAAGATGTCTCCAAGGGTTACACAGCATTGTGTCACGAGTAACGTGTTTCATGCGAAATGCGGGTTCAGCAGGCCTGCAATACGACGAGGTGTTTCAGACAAGCAGCCAGTGCTTCAATCAAACACCTCAGAGATTCATACACATTAGTGTTGTCTTTACAAGTTTCCAGATTCAGAACCGTTCGACGACCACAGCCACATCTGCCAATACTCGGCCGATCAAGATAGGATCAGCAGTTCAGTACGTTGGCAGTATAACGTATAGAGACCTCAGAGTCCACATCCCCAATTATACGCTCTCCCAACAAACTTGTCACACCAAAAGAGGCATTTCTTTCCCTCCCATCCTTGTGTCAGGCAGACAACACATTTGTCTGGGGGTTGCTTCAGAACGTGGCGTCAGGCGTCACTAGGGGGTGAAAGGAAGGGGCGGTTCGGTCAGTGAGAGCCTGGCGCCACCACCTGTCACAGAGGGTGCACCCTCTTCAAATACTAACAAATTCCTCTTTTCACCCCTTTAACAATGGCAGCAACAACAACAGTCATAATGCAACCATAATCAGGATTCAAAAGCTAGATAGAGGACAAGAAAGACACAAGTGTGTGTTTTATAGCCACAGATGGGCATCTGCCAAAAATAGATTTCTTTTGCTTGGTTTGTACCGTATTATTATTATTATTATTATTATTATTATTAGTGGTAGTAGTACTAGTAGTAATATAAGTTTTTGTAGTAGTAGTAATAGTAGTAGTAATAGTAGTAGTAGTAGTAGTAGGAGGAGGAGGAGGAGATTACTAGTAGTAGTAGTAGTAATAGTAACATAAGTAGTAGTAGGAGGTGGCGAATTAGTAGTAGTAGCGGTAGTAGTAGTAGTACGAGAATGAGGAGAATTAGTAGTAGTAGTAGTAGTAGTAGAAGTATTAGTAGTAGTAGTAGTAGTATAAGTGGTAGTAACATCATTATTGAGTCGTCGCCTTTATATAATCACCAACTCAACCAATATTTGCTCAGTCAAACTGTCTAGCACTCTGAAATGTTCCGTATCAAACCCATATTTTTCCGTAGTTGTACGAAAGATAAATACCAAATACATTTTGCCTCCGTTATGTGCGTTCCGTACGTTGCCGAAAGCGACTGTTAAGTACACAGTTTCTGTCCGAATGCCCATCCATTCTAGGAAATTTGTTTCGATCCTCAGAAGGGCCATGATCTTTAGCGCGCCTCGGAAGGGTTTAGACCGACTCTGAAGCATACCCCATCTGCTACTGAATGGGAACTGGGTGATCTTTCCACCGGGGTAAAGCGGCCGGAGTGTGAAACTACCGACACCAACTAACCCCCACCCGTAAGCTTCATGCTTGGCACAGGCAAAATTTCACATATTCTTTTTTGCAGCTGTTTTAATTCTCCTAACCAAGATTGATAGCATGTCCCGAAACGTCGGTAACTGACAGTTTTCGTTACATAACATCCCAGAAGATTTCAGGTCTCATTGACACCACGGTGAATTGCTCATATCTTGCATGGAAAGTGCCTTATACAACACTTTGTTGAAGGAAAGGAAGAAGGGTTGGGAAGACGAGGAAGAAGATGTATGCAGCTACTAGGTGACCCTAAGGCAGAGGTTCTTAACCTTTTTTGTGCCATGAATGAATCTGAGAGTCTGGTGAATGCTATGGACCCCTTCTAAAATATGTATTTACAGCATAAAATAGAGGTACTGAGATTTATTGGAGTTAACAAACAATTTTGGAGTCTGAAGGCCACAAATTAAATTGTTGTCTACATTCATTATTGAATGAAAAACTAAATTTCAGTTAGAGGTTAGTGAAAACAAATCATAAAAAAAACTTCATGGTAAGTGCCACACTTCATGTTAAGTGGCACTTACCATGAAGTGTGTTTCATGATTTGTGCTTTATTGTACTATCTTAGTTCATTTTGTGGGTTAATACTCTATACTGAACGTAATAAAATTCACGATATGCACCTTGGAGTGTTAGACCAACGTGAATGCTTCATATAAATAAAACAAAGTTGTCATTTTTCCCCATTGAAGTTCATAGACCTTCTGAATTTATCCACGTGACCTACAAGGGGTCCGTGAACCCCAGGTTAAGAACCACTGCCTTAAAGAAAAGAGAGGATGCTGGAAATTGAAAGAGGAAGCACTAGGTCACACTGTGCGGGGAACTGGCTTTAGCAGGGGCTGGGGAACTGTCGTAAGACAGACTGCGCGGTGATGAACACGTACTGCGAGATCCCAGGTATCTATTTAGACAACAGTCTTGAAACCTCTGAGGTTTTTCCTGCTAATTTCAATGTACTTTACCTAATAGGTATGCGACATGTGGTGGTTACGGTAAGAGGATTGGACCGCGCGCCCTGCGGCATATTTGTCCATTACGGAACACGTGGCTAATGACAGGTGAGTGGGCGTTAGCGTGCTGGCGTAGAGGCGTAACACTGGCACAAGTGCACATGGAACAATTGTTCAACTGCAAGACTTGTTCCTAGGGGTAGATGGTATAGCGACTCGCTACGGGCTGGACGGTCCGGGGATCGAATCCCGGTGGAAGGCCAGAATTTCCACACCCGTCCAGACCGGCCCTGGTGCCCACTCAGCCTCGTACACAATGGGTACCGGGTCTTTCCCGGGGGTAAAGCGGACGGAACGTGGCGTTGACCACCCACTCCATGTAAAGTCGAAGTTAAAGAAAGAGTATAGCTATAAATCTACTCCCCCTTTGGGCCTTCGTGGCCTGTGCTAGGGTGAAATTTGTACCCTTTTACCTTTGCCTTGTTCCTAGGGGCGCAACGCCAATCTATTACAACAGCACCCCTTACGACGTCTCCTGTCACAACTTTGTTTCATTTTTAGAATTTCGAATATTTAACAGCACGTTTTGCACATCTTTACCAATGTCTCGAGGTAAGGTTGCATTTCGAAGTGGTTTTATTACGACATCCTGAGCAGCAATGTACTAAGTTACATACCTTCAAATGGCAGGAAGTTTGATGTGTGTGAACTGGAAAAGGATTTGGAAGGTACCGGTCATTGCCTAATCCCGTATTGCCCGAAATTGCGTGGAAAGACTCATAAAGAGACAATGAAAATTCTTGGTCCGGACAGGCTGTGTCCAACAAGAGACTCTGACTGGAGACCTTCCGAGTACAAACACAGAGTGGTGTTGTTAGAGCAAACTGACAGGAGAATGTACGTTGTAGAGCACGCAGAATATGTGAAGTTAGTCGTGCTGTCTTATGTCGCTCGCAATGTTTAACAG
>Ga0131853_10024892_pt1 | contig 10791 bp, 6 predicted proteins | sample TergutLab28metaG_FD_92764 | JGI IMG/M metagenome (GOLD analysis project Ga0131853, IMG submission 92764) | Labiotermes labralis P1 segment gut microbial communities from Petit-Saut dam, French Guiana - Lab288 P1 (version 2) (version 2) | ecosystem: Host-associated > Arthropoda: Insects >... | reverse complement strand
CCATTCCCCCGTTACCTCGTCCCTCCTAGGTCCAAATATTCTCCTCAACACCATGTTCTCAAACACCCTCAGCTTCCTTTCCTCCCACAATGTCAGCGACCAAGTTTCACACCCATACAAAACTACAGGCAAAATTATAGTTCTATATATCTTGATCTTTAAATTTTTGGATAGAAACCTGGAAGAAAAAAGGTTCTGCACCGAATGATAGCAAGCATTTCCTGACCTCAAAAACATCGCTGTAAATTATTCGATGTTATTGTCACGGGTTCAGCAGCCGGACAGCTGCTCCTGTAGATATAGTGGCAGCATGAGGTCTAGCCTATATATTCTTCACTGCACTGCACTTTACTTCGCTGAGTCGAACCTGCAGGTGTAGAGGGTTTACAACGAGATTTCCATCTCTCACTTTTAAGAGCCATAGCCCTACTCCATTCCATTCAATTCCTTGATCCTTCAAAACCTTCTGTACCCCATTCATCCCCAATTCTGCCGCGCTCTTCATTGGGGTCTCTACTGCTTTATGCTAGTTTGCCAGGCCATTTTGCTTTATCTATTATCCCCCATTCTTACAACGTACCCAAACCATGTCAACAGTGATAATTCTATCACCTCTTTGAAAGTAATCATTTCTCATCCTGTTCTAATAGTTTGATTCCGATATTGTTCTTTTAGTTTTCCTCTCCACTTCCCTTATGCACCTCATCGTGTATATTCGAAGGTATTGAAAAGTTTGGTATCCCTCCGTTGTAACACAATTCGGTAACAGGTTGTAGTCGGGTCTTAGGAAGACATTAATACATTAACAGGTGTGTCATTTTCATTTCTAAAATATTTAAAGCGTTGTCAAAAGTTCACACTAGGTAGCGTCAGATACTTGGATTATAGAGAATGTGCAATTCGAAAGGACGTAAAACAAAGGGTCATTGCAGCAGTTTAAGGCGCTCTACTGGCAATTGCTTGGCAGGACTGCTGAAAACCACAAAATCCCTAAGTCATTGTAGACCAGGGCTTTCCAACCATATCACGCATGTCCAAAATGGCATGCGAAAAGATTTCCCTGGCACGCGATATTCACTGCTGTCCCAATTTTCTTTTATTTCGTTTGTTCGACCAGCGTCTTTATATTGTGAATAATGTGTGTATATATTCACATATCTGACTCCGTAGAGACTGTATATTAATTACTGTTGCTACCAAATAACACTGCCAGTGAAACGTTTTTACACAAATATGGGGCGGTGTGAAGTTTTGACTGGATATTTGAAACTGGGGCGCCGGCCTGGCGGTGACTGGGCAAATACGTGACATTGGACAGACTGTTCTACAGTCTTCTTTTGAAACAGGAATTAGCAGCAGCCACAGCTACGTACAAATTGTCTTCCTTATCGCGTTCCTCAAGGAGGTCTTAATTGCAAATAAAATAATTATAATGTGTATTAATCATACAATTATATGATAATAATGCATTAATTAATTTTAATTATGGAGGGCTCGAAGGCCTTATTTTGCTCTTCAAAATTCCCATGGGCAAGCGTAACATTTTTTTTTCTAAATTTATAGACAATTTGGGCACGCGCCCTCAAAAGTCTCGCCAGCCCAGGTGTACACGTAGATGGTGATCTGGGTGGTATTCGAGTCTGGCGCCCCATAATGCGAGTCGGAAGCGTTATTAATTGAGTCAATTTGATTTTTAATATCCCTGGCAGTTCTGTAGAGCGAGGAAAAGGTATACAAAACACTGAAGACTGAAACTAAGCTATTTCGCAGTACTCTAAAAATGAATGAGATGGAAAATAATTATCCTAACGTGATACGAAAGACTGAAAATTGTAACTAAGCAAATTTCAAAGCATCCTAAACTTACACAGAATGTTGAAAATATAAACTGAGATATTTCAAAATATCCTAAAACGACATAAAATATTGAAGATTAAAACTGAGGAATTTCAAAGTGTTCTAAATCGGGAAAATAGTCTGATAGCGATAAAGACGTCACAGATAAAAAATTTTAAGTTCTCTGATGGATTGCTGTCCCTTAACCCTTATACTGCTAACGTGGAGAATATGGTGAGCTCCTAATAATGCCAGCAGATGGCAGGTGGGATTTAACTCGGCGTTTGAAGGGTTAAGTATACTCTTCCTTGCCGACAGTCACTGTGTACAAGCTTCTTCAGCGCTGCGCTACCGACTGCCTCTTGTGATCGGACCTACTGCAAATTTGCGTGACGTGATTTCTAAATTTTATATCGCTTTACTGTCGACAACTTTTAATAAATTGCTTTTAGTAGTGGCCTCGAATGGTCGGTTTTGTGAGCTCATTTCTGAAATGTTCTTGCAGTCAACCGACTGTAAATGCAGTTAGATTTGATGATTTGCAGTATTATGTCAGGGATTTCGTGACAAGGAGCCACGAATCACCTCAAGTGATTTGACAGACAACTCACTTCTCACTTGGTGCTCGGCAGGTGGCTTCATGCGGTACTTGCGGTACGCAGAAAATGGCGAACCGCAGGTAAAGAGGTTAAGATGGACGTAATACGTGGAGCATAAACACAATACCGGCAGTTCCAGGTGGCCTTGCGGTCTAAGACGCTGATCTTGAAGTCATTTGATAGCTGAAATTGCGGGTTCGAATTCCGCTGATGGCATGGATATTCTTTTCTTGTGTTTGTTGTGTGTTGTGTAGTTAAAGGCATTTAAGACGGGCTGATCACTCATTCAGGGGAGTCCTACCGATTTTATGTGTGTGTGTCTGAGTTTGTGTGATCTAGAAACTTCAACATTGAAGTGTCCTAGGACAGAGCTGGGCTGTTGCGTCACAGAAAAAGAACACAATTTTTAATTCTACATTATTTATGACTTTTTTCGTTCCATTCTACCCCACCAATCTCATACCGAATAAGCTGATATTTACTTAAAACACTAAAAGTGAAAGATATACAATTTTGGTTTCTGGTGGAAGGCAACAATCGTAGCAAATCACAGAATGTGGTGATCCATGTCTTTCTGGCTAACAAAATACCTGGTTGTGTGAGGAGGGACGAAGTCCGTGGGAGTGTAAAAAATGAATCTTCAATGACATATTACACCCCACAGTCTGGTGTTCGTTTAACAATTCCTCAATAAGTTCCTTGTAGTTTTGGGTTTTACGTTTACAAGGAAATTTAGACAAATTGCTTTGAACGTTAGTTATGCAGATTTCTGAGTTCCCGCCAACAGGTGTTGAGGTAGATCATCATTAATGATTCCACGATTTTGCGGCCCAATAAAGAAGCACGCTTTTCATTTAATATCACTAAGTCTCAGAAATTTTTCTCTCAAAGGTTCAGAATTCTTATTGTGTATTTTTATAGCTTGAACGAAGTTTTTCAGCAACCCCAATTTAATGTGTAGTGGCGGTAATACAATATTTTCTTTGTCAACTAGCGGTTTTCTGGCACACTTTTGGCCTAGAACTGAATTCTCTGGAATGGGTCGGTCCTTAATTTTGTAATGCTTGTCTTTTTCTCGCCTGTCCCAATCACAAAGAAAACAGCAAAATTTCGTGTAGCCAGGTTACATTTCTAGGAGTAACCCTATGACTGTAAGGTCTCCACATAGTTCCAGAAATACTTTGAGCATTTATAGCTTCTTCACGTGAACAGATTGGGCAATGTGTATTGACAGGTGAATATATCCGTTAAGTAGCAGCACCGCCTGAAAACTAAATTTGGACGAATCTAAGAAGTCTCCATTCTTCAGGCTTGCGTGTACATCCAAACTCTTGGAGAAGTCTTTCTACAGCATTACAATAGACTAATTTGCCTTCCTAACAAAGAAATTATGACAATGATTGCTGGCGTTTCCTCTATCACACTTTAACACTGTGCTGTAACGAATTCCACCGTTGTAGACGAGAAGCCAAGATTTCCGCCCGAATTTTCGAAAGACAAACGTCTCTCACTAGACCATTAAGTTCGTGCTGCGAAAGAAGATGAGGTACAGTTAGTTCCGGGAAGTCAGGATCCATACTGGAACATGAACGTCCAGTTTATTCTTCTGGAGAGTTGCTGGTTGGTCCTTCTTCATGCAGGGTCCATTGTTGAGGCCGCTTAAGCATTGGTAGGGAATTGTCATGTTCAAGGGGTCTTAGGGTTGAAGGAATATTGGGGTAAAGTACGGTATGTTTAGATTTGGAATTATGGCCATCTATTATTGTTAAATAAAAGTGCCAATCCTTAAGATGATCCTTCTGTTCTCTCCACACTATAGGGACTGCGAAAGACATGGATTTGTGAGTGCCAATGAGCCAGCCGCGTAAATATCGCGAACATCTACTGGGACACGAATGTGGTCCCCAGTTTGTCCTGATCCCAAAATTTACGGACAAAATATAATTCATTCGCCTTCTTCACTATTGTCGTAATGGATTTTGTATGCAACTTTAGGGTAAATTCGCTACTGACGTAACAAAATAAGTTCGGTGAATTGACACAACTACGCATCATGGCGAAAACAACTGTACAAAGTACACCTATGTTATTATTTTTCTCCATATTCAGATGACCTACATGTCAATAACACTGTCACACGGAAGTACACAATATCAGTGATCAGAACGAAAACAAATTCTCACAATAGTTCGCGCGATATTTGAACACACTGACGCTTACTATTGCGGCCCACAGACCTTCATCAAGGAAAAAAGTCAACTCAACTGACAAGGTTTATTGGAACGTTCGGTACAATATGCAATTTTTTTTCTCCCTATAACTCTGAAAGTTTCATGAAACCGGGAGATGAATAAGCTTTTTGTTTCGGGTTGTCTGCCTGGTCGCGTCTGCAAACCAGCCAACCGCAAGCGCTTTCTACTCTAAATGTGCCTGTTTCTCGGAAAATATAGGTCATATCGCAAAACGGATTGCAGATCGGCAATCAGCGCAAAAAATACATTACCATCACATAATATTACTTCGGGGGTAAAATTTCTTTGCTCAGCTGCGTAATTTCTGGGCGTTGTTTATTTTGAAGATATTCTCCAAGTAATACATTCTATGATGAAATTATCATAGCATCTCTCAATACAGTCTTATCACATAAGAGAGCTTATCTTACAAAATATGTCCGTGTCACAACACAACAAACACAATTTTTCGGTTTTGTGTGCATTTAACGATTCATAATGAAGTAAGTAAGTACCTTAAAGCGGCGGCTTGTATTCCGGACGTACTCCGTTCGGTTCCTGACACGGGCATAGAATATCCTGACATTTTCATGGTTTTCCTCCGTAACCTCAGGCAAGTGCAAGGATATTACATCAAAATATGCCAGTATAAATGCCTTCCACATACTTCCTAGTGCGTTATTAGAATCTAAATATTCAGAGGTAGTGAAGCAGTCTTTAAATAGGCAACAAAAATTAAATATAAAATATAAGAAGTAGATTCCTTTAAGATATGTAATGTTCTTGTAGTTTGTGTGGTATTGTGGCTTAGCAGTAGTGTCGTATTTGTACTGCTGATTTACTGAGCGTATTACAGTTGTATATGTGCAATAAAGATCAGCCAGTCTTCACAACGATACAGTAACTCAGTTTCTGACAGAGAAGTAACATTTCACCACAGCACATCCTTCCATGCAAATTTCTAACACAGGAATTTGCAACTTACAGATCAACCACACTTTGAAGCCATTGCTCCAACTATTGTTACCACAATAATGTTTTCTTAAATTTGTGTGTAAAGTTGGTTACAACCCGTGCTTTACCAACAAGTACACCACGGGATATTTACAGAGTTTGAGCACAGATTAAAACTAATGTACCATATTGCCTTTGAGATTCTAGTCAATAATTTAGTCAGTACGTTGTTTCGGAGGTGTTACGGAGTTTGATTGCCTTTTAGTTGCTCTTGAAGCGTGTGCAAGACGTTTCGGAGGAAGCTTGTGACGACGACGGTATTTATGCGATACTTCAGAACCAGAGGTGGAGGGAAGGGTTTGAAGTACTGTTGGACTTTCACTTGAGAATAATGTTAGCTATATATCCAGCATTCTGGTTTGTGGCCCCGTGTGAATTGGTATATAGCTTGCTGAATTAACTTTAAGCCTTTCTTGGATTACACTTAAGGTAGAAGCAGCTAGTTCTAAAAAAGGTTTGTACCGCGGCGTAATTTGCAAGAAGTGCAATCCCGGAAGGCTGGAACCTTCATCAGTACCGCTATGAGAATCTCAAATCGTAAAATAATATACAGCTGTTGTGAAAGACAGCAGCACAAATATACAAGGTACAACCACCTAACGCTGGCTGGAAATAGACAACGTCACACCGTTAAGTCGAACGGTGCCTTGAAGTGGTGCTTCAGAAAGCCGCGTTAACTCTCAATAAAATGGCGGAGTGTGCAGTAAGGGAGGGGATATTGATGGAGCTTATTTTTGACGACTTTCAGGATGAAGAAGACTCACCCAACAATCCAACATAGCCGAATTATTATTACATTGTTACTTGTATTTTAATAAAGCTTGTTGAAATGTTACAAGTTTCATGTACATATTCAGTACGATACCAACAAATCAAAATTCAGTAGGCTTGTATGAAGAAATTAAGTGCAGGTTAAATTCGATTAATTCCTGCTGCCATTCGATCCAGAATATTTTATCTATCCCTTTGTTATCTAAAGCCATATTGATTAAAATATAGTGCAGAATTGCAATTTGGTTCTTGGTACATACGGGTAAAACGTACAGCAGCCCCGTTACAGGCCTGGAGTGGCCCAGAGGTTTCAAGGAAGTTAAGGTTCCCAGATTTCATGACAACGACACAGGATGATGGTAAGGTTGTCAGCCTTACGCACCGGCCGCCTTTACCCCCAGGAAATGCTCCTGGTACTAATTTCTGTTAGAGGCTGAGTCGACCCTAGGGCCATAGTGCGATCGGAAGGATTTTATGTCAATAAAAAATTCCAAAGACACCAGCTGGGATCGATGGTGTGTACGGGTGCGAGACTCTTTTTTCATATAAAGGGAAGAACAGAAGTTAAAAAAGTTTGAGAACAGCGTGCTGAGGAAGAATTTTTTTGATCGAAGTCATCTCGATGTGTTATGAAGCATTAAAATAATAAAACAATACACGTCAAACACATCGATTTGCTATACAAGTTGGCTACATGTTTCGACCCTTATAGGGTTATCATCAGGCCTTCTTATTCTATCGTGACATTAAAACGCTACGTACATTTTTGAATGGAAGCATCACTGTGTGCTTATAAACGTAATATAACATTAAACAGTGTAGGTCAGCACAACTACTTTATTACTCAAGGTAATTACATAGGCTACATGTTTCGACTATAGATTAGTCATCTTCAGGTCTATTTTTCTCATTTGAGTCACAAGATGCTATGCACACTTTGGGATCCCGTCGTGTTTACATCCATGGAATACATAAAATTAAATCATTTGTCTCAAAGGGTGTCACGTGTCACGTGACAAATGATTTAATTTTATGTATTCCATGGATGTAAACACGATGGGATCCCAAATTGTGCATAGCATCTTGTGACTCAAATGACAAAAATAGACCTGAAGATGAATAATCTGTAGTCGAAACATGTAGCCTATGTAAGTACCTTGAGTAATAAAGTAGTTGTGCTGACCTACACTGTTTAGTATTATACTACGTACATTATTGGGATCCAAATTAATGTTTACAAAATGTGAAATTATACCTTGTTACAGAATCGCGCAGCATTTTAAAACTTTGATAAGTTTCATGTACTGATTGATGCAACGAGCTTGTCAAGCCACAAATTTGATCGAAGTCATCATTCCACATTTTGTAAACATTAACTAAGTTTCCAATTATGTACGCAGCGTTTTAATGACATGCTACATTAAGAAGCCCTGATGATGACCCTATAAGGGTCGAAACATGTAGTCAACTTGTTTAATAAATTGATGTGTTCGACGTATATTGTTTTGTTATTTTAAGGATTTTTTCCTAAGAGGTTGTAAATAAGGGCTGAGGAAAACTGCATAATGAAGAGCTTCATGATTTATAATCCTTACCAACTATTATTACAGTAATATAAACAAGTACAATGAGATGGGCGGGGCATTTGGCACGTACGGAAGATAAAAATGCCTACAGGATTTTGGTAGGAAATCCTGAAGAAAGGAGATCGCTTGGAACAGCTAAGCGTACATAGTAGGATAATATTAAAATGACTCCTAACGAAACAGGGGGAGGACAGCTCAATCAGGATTGGAATAACTGGCGGGATTTTATATAGACGGTAATGAACTTCCCGATTCCAGTTCTTGGCAAGATCAGAAACGCTCACATTCTCAAGAAGGACTGTGCACCATAGCGTTAGCTATTTAGTATTTCTGCTGTATCTCGCGAAAATTTGTGTTTTTATCAGCAAATTCCATGGAAAAGTTAAAGTCAAATAACATTTTGAAAAATTTATATTACAGTCTCTGTCACAGTAAACTGCTATATTGACACAAAGTTGTACAGGTTTCATATTATACCTACTGCAGTGCCAGGAACGTGATGCGGGCAGATAGCATGTAGCTTATTGTTGCACTACGCAAAGTTATAGCCCACAAATCTGGCGTTGTTGAAGTATCGCTTGTACCTAAACTATCTACGATTAAGCATACTAGTTATTATTATTATTATTATTATTGTGGGCACTTTACAAATTCGCGACTTCCTCATATTTTTAATTTTTTGGAAATAATAATTCTCACAGATCTTCTATACGTTTAGTCTAGAAAAACTACCAAATTTTATACATCCAAATTTAATTACACGTTAATTATGACAATAAGAACAAAAAGTCTATACAAATTTTACTTTTATAAAAGTTGAACAGTTTTCGAAGATTAATTACCATACATTAATTACCATACATTCCTTCCTTACTTGACATTACGCTGTATCAAGTGGCGCTGTTTTCATTCTCACCTCAAAAGTTTGTGCGGTCGCCATCTTGTTATTACTGATTGTAGGAAATTAAACATGGCGTTTTGTGGTGACCTCCAGTGACACGAAACTCATACCAGATTTTGTGAAAGTAGGCCAGTGATTTTGAGAATTGCAAGTGATGTAGAACCAACACATACAGCCAGAATATGGTGACCTCATGTGCTTACTTTTTCTTAAGGAAAGGAAAGCAGGGTAATTATTAGTGGAGGAGAAAGCACACCATTTTCATTTAAAATTTTATGAAGTACTGCCACCGAAAAAAAAAATGCAAAGATTTGCAGAATTTAAGCAACAGACTATCAGGGGGCGTTGTGTAGATATTGCGGACTAGCTCAATCTCTGACACAACAATGGCATTCAAGATGTTTCGGCAATTATTTTCTCTCACATCATCAGTTTACTGCTTAACATTAAACAGTGGACAGCATTTCTGTGTGCTTGCATATCATTTTATATTTTCGGGATCTGATCTCAACCGTCATCAGCAATCGTAAAACAAGAAAGAGCAAGCTTATAAAATTTATTGCGTTGTAGACAATCAAATGTAGATGTGAATACAGCAAACTCCAAAAATGTTATACGTCACAAATTGTAGACGAATAATTCAGAGAAAATAGAGGAAAAAGAGACTACAGTAATAAAGTGTTCTTATATCGTCAACACAATTATTATTATTATTATTATTATTACTTCGTTACTTGCTAGAGGCAATGTGACAAATTGTAGCTACTATTGGGACCTTCGCCGTGACGTTCTAAGGCAAGCAACAAAAACAGTCGTTCAGGACAGCCATTTTCTGAGCCGAGATTAGCAGTCACGGCTTTACGAACACGAAGCAGAAATATCTCAACCATAGAAATAGTTAGTCCTAAAATTGAATCAATAAGCCTTAAAGAGAACTGACCAAATGCTGATGCATATCCAAAAGAATATTATGTGAATGCAGGACTAAACGAAAAGGGACGTGAAGTGACCATAGAAGCGATGGAGGGCAAAATATAAATATATATTTAGTTAAATTTACAAGAATTTGAAAATAATAGACAAAACTGCCCTTTTTTCTTTAAAATGGAAAGATGAACGTAACTGATGTTGGTTATGGTTATGATGATGATGATGATAATGATGATGATAGTGATAGCGACGCGACATATTTCATAAAAAGACGCCTAAGGAAACATATTTAATTCCGAATAATTCACGATAAGAACACTATACAATTCATATTTTTCCACAGTGTACCCCGCTACATGTCTAGGCTATCACTAGCCATCTGCTGGGATATTATTAGCACAAAGACACTAACATTTTTATATACACATAGGAACATATCAACTCTGCTTAACAGGTAATTGCACTTTCGGATGGTTAAAACATTAATGAATATTGAGTGTGTGTGTGTGTGGACAAAAAAAAACAAGTTTAGAAGTTAAATTTCAGAGCATGCATGTGTCTTGACTAGGTTTGTGGCTTCTATATACACATAATGTTTACCCGGCGAATACCCAGAATTTTTCATTGGAGGGGAGGGGGCTTACCCGGAAATTTCTGCTGGGACAACTTTATCATCATCATCGTCGTCAGCGTCGTCATCATTATAATCTTCGTCATCATTATCATCAGCAGTAGCATAATCATGACAAACACTCTAGACTTGCAAATTTAATATTGCACGTTTTCCGTGCAACTATATTACATATAAACTCCGTGGCCTTAGTCCGCACGCGAACTATACCGACAGAGCGGCCGCCGCCGGTCGGCGAAGTTAGTGCCAACTTTTGCGGATAGAGGGGTGTCACGTGGTCAGCGCAACGGGT
>Ga0131853_10024890_pt1 | contig 10792 bp, 9 predicted proteins | sample TergutLab28metaG_FD_92764 | JGI IMG/M metagenome (GOLD analysis project Ga0131853, IMG submission 92764) | Labiotermes labralis P1 segment gut microbial communities from Petit-Saut dam, French Guiana - Lab288 P1 (version 2) (version 2) | ecosystem: Host-associated > Arthropoda: Insects >... | reverse complement strand
GCTTCAGAGCCAACGGGTTCGGCGGTTTTCACATAAAGTTCCACAACCGCTCGCAATACTTCTTTTGTACGTTCACTGAGACCCATGAGAAGTCCTCATTTACCCACGTTTTAGCACTCGACGTCGGAGAGTGCTAAATAAATATAGCACTAGTTAAAATAATTGTCAAGCATATTAGGGAAAATTTCATCTATGTATTTACGCAAAAACAGTTTCCAAAAACAGCGCAATCAATTGCAAGGCAAGAAGTATCGGCGTGTGTGGAAGGGAAAAGCAGGAAATTAAGATAAACCGCGGATTTTAAATGGGGAGGATCGGCAAAAAAACTTGACATCATAATAATGATATGTATAATATGCATATGAAACAAGTTTAAGAAAACAGTTTATTTATTAGGGGTTGACATAAATGACGATATTTTACCTAATCTTTAACGAACAAACATACAATAACGTTATTTTGCGGTGCAAAAAAATCAAAATCATAATTCAAGATTTTAAGCGGTCACATGATGCGATGTAATGCGTTGTGTGTCCGTTTTTCAAATGAAAGGAGATGATACGGCTTGTTGTTAAAGTATGTGATAAAAAGGTCGATTCAAATAGTGCCACTAATAATAGCTATCAGTGTGCTAAGCTTTATTATCATCCAACTCCCTCCCGGTGACTATCTTACAAGACATGTCACACAACTGAGACAATCCGGCGTAATTCTGAGTGAATCCTCCATCGAGGCGTTGGCGAGGCGCTATGGTTTGGACAGACCGCTCCCGGAACAGTATCTAATTTGGGTGAGTGGGATAATTTTTGAAGGCGATATGGGCACTTCCTTTTTATGGAACAGACCGGTATCGGAAATTCTGGGGGAAACGATAGGTTATTCGATTTTGCTTAGCTTTCTGACTTTGATATTTGTATGGGCGGTGGGAATCCCCATAGGTATTTATTCAGCTATCCGACAATACTCTCCGCTTGATTATACATTTTCATTTTTTGCTTTCGTAGGACTTGCCATACCGGGATTTCTATTGGCGTTGTTTGCTATTTTCCAAATATTTAGACACACGGGGGTGGTGTTTACAGGTTTTAACTCTCCAGAATATATAGGTGCTCCATGGGATTTCAGTAGGATATTTAACATGCTACCACGTTTAGGATTGGCAGTATTCCTTATTGGAATGCCTCAGCTTGCGGGGTTGACTCGAACTACCAGGGCAATGCTACTCGACGAACTTCAAAAGCAATATGTGGTTACTGCCCGTTCAAAAGGTCTTGAAGAAAGAAAAATCCTGTTCAAATATCCGGTGCGAATGGCAATAAATCCGTTGATATCAACCATCGGGTGGACAATCCCGGCTTTGATATCCGGTGAAATTCTCATTTCCATTGTTTTAAGCCTTCCAACCACGGGGCCTATGCTTCGAAGAGCCTTGGAATCTCAGGACATGTACCTTGCAGGTAGCTTTTTACTTATTGTCGGAGTGCTGACAGTTGTAGGTACGCTGATTTCAGATATATTACTTGCGATTTTAGACCCAAGAATACGTTTCGGAGGTGGGACCGATTAGTATTTCATTTAAAGGTTTATTTAAAAAAAAGAAAAAAGAAGAAGAGCATCTGGAGAACTATGAGGTTGCGTCTCAATGGCAACTTATATGGTGGAAGTTCAAAAAGCATCACATGGCGCGCATATCATTACCCCTGCTTCTCTTAATGTATTTGATGGCGATTTTCAGTGAGTTTGTGGCACCATATGGTCCTATGGAGCGTTTTTCGGATTTTAGCTTTGCACCTCCTTCAAGGGTGCGCTTTATCTGTGAGAACGACGGGTTTTCGATTCATCCATTTGTTTATAATGTCGTTGGAAGAACAGACCCTCTGACACATAGGCGGGTTTACGAAGAAGATAGAAGCCAGAAATTCTATTTACGATTTTTTTCCGAAGGCTCTGATTATATGATGTGGGGACTTATTCCGGGTAGCCTAAGACTGGTTACGGTAGCGGGCGAAGGGAGACCATTCTTTCTGTTGGGGACAGACAGGCTAGGGCGTGATGTTTTCTCACGTATTGTATATGGGGCGCGTATTTCATTGTCTTTTGGATTTATTGCCATATTCTTCACATTCATAATCGGAATAACATTAGGAGGTTTGTCTGGTTATTTGGGTGGAAAAGTAGATACTGTTGTTCAAAGACTGATTGATTTGCTTCTGTGTATGCCTACCATACCATTGTGGATGGCATTGGCTGCCGTTATGCCAAAAGATTGGGACTCCATAAGGATATATTTGGGAATGGTACTACTTATGTCTCTTGTGGGCTGGACAGGACTTGCAAGGGTAGTGCGGGGGAAAATATTGTCGTTGCGGGAAGAGGACTTTATCATGGCAGCCCGTTTATCCGGAGCAAGCCATGCCAGAATACTGTTTCGTCATTTAATACCATCGTTTTACAGTTTTATCATTGTTTCTATTACGATATCCTTGCCGGGCGCGATTCTAGGAGAAACCGCGCTTAGTTTTCTTGGGTTAGGGCTCCAACCGCCTGTGGTGAGTTGGGGTGTGTTGCTACAGGATGCGCAAAGGATCGAAGTTTTGGCTTTTTATCCTTGGCTTATGGCTCCTGCGGCTTTTGTTGTCGCCACGGTGCTGTTGTTTAATTTTTTAGGAGACGGTATGCGAGATGCGTCAGACCCGTATAAATAGTCTTTGGAGGCGAAAATGACTGATACAATCTTGTTGAAAGTGGAAGACTTAAAAGTGCATTTTCATTTGGATGAAGGTGTGCTGAAAGCTGTGGACGGCATTAGCTTTGAAATTCATCAAGGACGTACTTTAGGTATAGTCGGTGAAAGTGGTTGTGGGAAAAGCGTTTCCTCTTTCGCCTTGTTGCGGCTGCTTCCAGATACAGCAAAACTATCGGGAAGTGTGGAGTATTTTAAGGAAAATGCTCAACAAACGGAACAGATACTGGAATTATCGGACAGTAAGTTGCGCGATATCCGAGGTGGTGGTATCGCAATGATTTTCCAGGAGCCGATGAAAGCCTTTTCCCCGGTTCATACCATAGGGAATCAAATCAGTGAAGCGGTAATGTTGCATGTGGAGCCTAATCCGGAGAAAGCACGGGAAATTGTGCTCGATGCACTGAGAAAGGTAGGTATGTCAAATCCGGAACAACGAATAGATGAATATACTCACCAATTATCCGGAGGAATGCGTCAGAGAGCGCTCATTGCCATGAGTATTGCTTGCCGACCGCGTATTCTGATTGCGGACGAACCTACAACCGCACTGGATGTCACAGTTCAGGCACAGGTCTTGGATTTGATTAGTCAGTTAAAAGAAGAGTTCGGATCTGCTGTAATATTCATTACACACGATCTTGGGGTTATTGCGGAAATGTCCGATGAAGTGGCAGTAATGTATTTAGGGAAAATAGTTGAATATGCTGACGTGGATACATTGTTTCACGATACGATGCATCCCTATACCAGAGCATTGATGCGTTCGATGCCGGATTTTCATGACAGTGGGGATAAGACAGACCGGCTTGAGACGATCGAAGGGACGGTGCCTTATCCAATGAATTTACCACCGGGTTGCGGGTTTTACTCACGATGCAAACAAAGGGTTGAGGGACGTTGTAATGTTGAAGAGATACCACTAACCGATATGGGTGAAAAACATGGCGTCAGACATTTAGTGCGTTGTTTATTCACAACTCGGAAAGAATCAGGCGGTGAGAAGAATGATGCATGAAAATAATGTACTTGAAGTACGTGATTTACATAAACATTTCCCAATAAAAGGAAAAGGGGTTTTTTCCAGAATTACGGGTCATGTAAAGGCGGTCAATGGCGTATCCTTTGACTTAAAGGCAGGAGAGTCCTTAGGTCTTGTCGGTGAAAGCGGTTGCGGAAAAACAACTCTTGGGCGATGCCTGTTGCGGGCGATTACTCCGACTCAAGGTGATGTGATGTATAAAAGTCAAAATCAACAGGAATGCAATATTACTAAGCTGAAGTATAAAGAGTTGTGGACTGTGCGCCCAGAAATGCAGATGATTTTTCAAGACCCTTATTCATCGTTAAATCCGAAAATGACAATTCAAAAAATAGTAGGCGAGCCACTTCTGTGCAATAAAATTCTTAAAGGAAGGGAGCTTAAGGACCGAGTAAGCGAGCTTGTTGAAATGGTGGGGCTAGATAGCAGGCATCTTGAACGTTATCCGCATGCTTTTAGCGGCGGTCAACGACAGCGTATAGGTATTGCCCGTGCTTTAGCGACAAATCCGAGACTGCTTATTTGTGATGAAGCAGTATCTGCCCTTGATGTATCAGTACAGGCGCAGATTTTAAACCTGTTACTGGATTTGCAAAGTCGCCTTGGATTCAGTTATATCTTCATATCGCATGATTTAGGGGTCATAAGGCATGTTTCCAACAGAATTGCTGTTATGTATGTGGGTAAAATCGTAGAACTTGGGGATACGGAGGACATTTTCAACAACCCGCTTCATCCATATACACAATCCTTGATTGGAGCGCGACCTGTAATAGACCCTCGAAAAAAAGCAAAAAGAACGCCCTTGAAGGGAGAGGTGGCGAATCCTGCCAATCCACCGAGCGGATGCTATTTTCATCCGCGATGTTCAATTTGTGTGGATGACTGCAAAGAAAATTCGCAGACATTTCGTGAAGTCCGACCCAACCATTTTGTTTTATGTGACAGGGTGTGAGTAAATGGGCTTGATTATATTAATTTCATTGATAATACTCACAGGCATAATTATCGCAAGTCATTTTTATTCCGGATGGTGGATAGAACGTTTGATTGGCAAACGCCATAAGGACATACAAACAATTTATGAAACGGGAAAAATGCCTGAGCATTGGGCAAACCCTGAAAAAAATATGATATCACTGATGAATTATGTAAGAAAATCAAAGCTTATGGTGGACGAGGATACGCGAGAGGAGGTGTATGAAAGCTTGGAGAGTGCATTGACGGCTTGGCGAGGCGAAGACGAAAATAAAAACAAAGACAAAGACAGCTAACTATTGAATTATAAAAATGGAGGATTAAAGCACAGATGAATAAACGCATTTTAAGAGTGATATTAGTTTTAACAATGATTCTTGCAACTGCATTGCTGTTCACAGCGTGTGCCACTCCTGAAGATGTTGTGGATGAGCAACCCGTAACAACTGAAACTGCCGAAACACCGGCGGCACAAGACGATGTAGAGGACGATGACAATGGTAATGACGAACCGGGCGAGTTGTTTGCAGCAAACCCTGCGGGAACGCCGGTAGAGTTGGCACCATACGATCCGTTCCCAACCTTTGATAGCTTTCAAGAAAGCCCGTTTTTAGCAGGGAGAGAACTTCCTCCAGTAGAAGAAAGGCTGCCAATATATCCAAAAGTTCCAAACACTGTCATACCGGGACGCGTGGATGTCACCATAGGTCAATATGGCGGCGAATTGCGTACAGCGACTCCAAATGCTGTGTGGAATGCGAACGTGTGGGCAATCAACAATGAGCCTCTTTTGAACACACCGGGGATTCTGGGTGAGGAGATTACCGGAAACGTATTGCACCGTTTTGAAGCAAATGCCGATTACACGGAATTTACGTTCTATATGAGAGAGGGTATGCGTTGGAGCGACGGTGAACCCGTGACAACTGAAGATGTCCGTTTTGCGGTTGAGTCATTTTCATTTCATGAAGACCTGAATCCGTGGCCTCCAAACTTCTTAACTTCATCGACCGGAGAAAAAGCGAGTTTTGAAATAATAGACAGATACACCTTCAAGCTTTCGTATGATGCTCCGTTTGGTGGCTTGCCAATCCGTCTTGCAATAAGGCAATGGACGGGTTATTCGGACTTAATTATTCCCTCGCATTTTATGAAGAATTTTCATATTGACTATACGGATGAAGCTACGATTTTAGCTAATGCGTCCGCTCGCGGTGCAGACTCTGAAGACTGGATCACCGCATTCTTTGCAGTCCATGTCAGCAGTTGGGAAACAAATGAAGCAAAAGCAGAAGGCTATCCTACCCTCAGGCCTTGGCTTCATATGGGTACCACTGCCGGTCAGATCACAAGATTCGAGCGCAATCCTTTCTATTGGAAAGTAGACCAAGAAGGAAATCAACTGCCTTATATCGACACCATCACGAGCCATCATTTGCAGGATACTGAATCAGTAACAATGATGATGATCGGTGGAGATCTGGATTTCAATGTTTTTGAAACCACCTTGGCGAACATGCCGTTATACTTGCAAAATGCTGAAGCGAATGGTTATAAGGTCATAATGAGCGACTGGCATGTAACTCCCGCAAATATCTTCTTCTTTCATTCTTATCCGGATGCTCAATGGCAAAACGTAATATCAGATGTGCGTTTCAGGCAAGCGGTAAACTATGCGTTTAATCCGCAGGAAGTCATTGATATTGTTTACGGAGGATTTGCGAGACCATCCATCATAATCAGCCCCGAGTATAACCCGGATAGAGCTGCGGAGATTTTCGATGAAATGGGCATGACAATAGGTTCAGACGGATATCGCACATGTCCCGATGGGCAACCGTTTTCGATCAGCATGGATTTAACTGATCGTACGCCGGATATGGCTATGGTTGCTGAATTGTTTGTGGCGTTTATGGATGATGTAGGTATTCGCGTTAACTTAAGGACACTTGAACTAAGCTTATACAACGAGCGTGTGGAAGAAAATGATGTACAAGCAACAGTCATGTGGGCGGAGATAATTTGGTACAATGTGGGCGAATGGGTGATAAGGGACGGTGTAGGCGGTACATACTTTGACTATTTTGAGTCCGGTGGCATAATCGGCATTGAGCCTCCGCCACTGATAAATGACCTTTTTGTCTATATCGACAATGCGTTTTGGCTACCACTAGAAGGAGCCCGTGGAGAATTTGCCAACTGGCTTGCGAGCTGGCAAGAAAATGTCTGGGGCTTGCAATACTTGGATAGTGTCCAACAACCTATAATTGCCAATCGGAACCTGATGAATTTAGACATCCTTCAGCCTACCTGGGGTATTGGATTGGCATTTGGCGGTGAAATATTCTATTTTGCAGAAGAATAGAAAAGGAGTGTTACAAATGGCTCAGAAATTATCTCACCGTGAACGTTTTCACAACGTATTCAACTTTATGCAGGTTGACCGTATCCCTTGTTACTTTTTCGGCTCTTGGGCAGAAACAAAAGCCCGCTGGGTCAATGAAGGCTTCAAGGAGATTGTACCGGGTACTACCAACTGGCGGGCGGACGCCGGACCTCAACTAGAGGGTATGGATCCGGATTGGGAGTTGGGTTTATGGAGTGCCTACGGGCTTGTTAATTTAGCTCCGATTGGGAATATTGAGCCGTGTGCATTAGAAGAAAATGAGGAGCGCAGGATTCTGCGCTCCACCATAGGCGAAGAGTATGTAGAACGGAAAGACGGCACGTCAATTTCCCACACTATAAAATACCCACTAAAACCTACAAGAGATTCATGGCAGAATTTTAAGACATTTCTAGATGACGACACAAATCGATTTCCCGACAACATAAAAGAAAAAGCAGAAGAAGTCTTTAAAGAGGATCGTGTATTTGCTTTTATGGGTGGCAGCTTGTATAGCTGGCTTCGCAACTGGATGGGAGTTGAAGAAATTTCTTATCTAATGTACGATGATCCTGATTTGCTGGAGGAAATGGTTTCTTATATAACAGACCATTTCATCCGCTTGACAAAGCCCATATTAAAGTATACGGATTTTGACTTTGTTTATTTCTTTGAAGATTGCTGCGGGGCGAACGGACCTTTGTTTTCTCCGGAAATTTATAAAGATATTTTCGATAAACATTACAAGCGAATCTTGAAGCATTATAAGGATCATGGGATTCCTTTGGCTTTGGTTGACTCAGACGGTTTTTCAGAGCCTTTGATTCCTTGTTGGCTAGAATCCGGTTTCGATCTTTTCTTTCCGATTGAAGTTGGGAAATGGGGTGCAAATCCAACGGATTTGCGCGGTAAATTCGGTGAAATAAAGATGTTTGGAGCGATTGATAAGACATATATTTACGGACCGGAGAAAGATCTTCGACAACATTTGGAGAGTTTGCGTCCAAGCGTAATGGAAGGTGGGTTTATTCCTATTCCTGACCATAGAATTCCACCGGAAGTGTCCTATGAACAGATGACACGATATATAAAAGTATTCCATGAGGTTTTTAATGGATGAAAATAAAAGATGGAGTAGCATAGAGCGTCGATATCAGCAAATATAGTTGTTGGCGCATTAATTGATTGGAGTTGAAATATGACATCGAAAGAAAGGTTTAAGCGGACTTGTGAGTATTCATCCCCAGATCATCCTCCTGTAAACTCATTGATCGGACAATCTGTGCTTTGGGAGAAGTTATATAGGTATTATGATATTTCCGTGCCCGGAGGATTTCCCGCCCCCGATGCGCCAGGGACGCGTTTCTGTGGCTTTGGAGAGGAGACACATGAGGTATTTATGCGCCGTGTCGGACAGGATTTTCGCGTAGTAAGTCCTACATACACCGGACCTCCGGAAAAAATTAATGATGATGGCTCTTGGATTGATATGTGGGGGATTACGTATAAATGGGAACCTTTTCAGGATGGGTTTTATGAAACAGCGGTTGGTTTGCCTTTTGCCGGCATTGAAAGTGTTGAAGAACTGAAGAATTATCCTTTTCCCACTGCAGACTTGTATGATTATGATACAGTTCCGCAAATATGTGAGAAATATAAGGATTATGCGCTTATTGCCGGCAGTCCCGGTTGCTTAGACTTTATCAACGGTGTTGCCTTTGGGCGTGGAGTAGAGCAGGTTCTATTAGACATTGCTCTTGAGAACCCCGTTTATTTATTTATTGTGGAAAAGCGTTTTGAGTTCTTTTACGAGCACATCAAAAGGGTGTTGGAGAAAGCGCAGGGTGCCATAGATATAGTGCATGTGGGGGAAGATTTGGGAACACAATTAGGTCCGATCATCAGTCCTGCCACATTTAAAAAACTCCATGTGCCGTATTACAAACGCTTTTTCGACATGGTTCATTCGTATGGTGCAAAAACCAGTATGCACTCTTGTGGAAGTGTGCGTGATTTTATACCGATTATGATTGACATGGGTTTGGATATTCTTGATGTCGTTCAAGTGGATGCTGTTAATATGGACTTGAAAAGTTTACACAGTGAGTATTATAAAAAGCTGATGTTTTCCGGGACACTTTCCGTGCAATCTCTTTTGCCGAATGCAACTCCGTCTGAAATAAGGGATGTAGTTATGGAAACACGAGAGATGTTTAGGGATGGGGGCATTATACTAGGTCCATCGAATATAATGCAAGTAGATATGCCGGCAGAAAACTTTGAAGCCATGATTGAGGCCATTAAAGCGCCTATAAACTCAAAGTGAGATAATCCTGTTGTGTTTGATAGGAATTTATTTATAAACATAAAATTAATTGGAAAGAAAAGGTGATATTATGCAATTTGAAATTCCTGATGGGTGGATTCGAATACCGAAAGTTGACACAGAAACAGTATCAAGTCTTATTAAGCGATTAGAGAAGCCGAAAGGATCCGTTGATGTAGTGCTCGACACTGATACATATAATGAAATTGATGATCAGTTCGCTCTTGCTTATCTAGTGAAAAAGAGTGGAAAGTTCAATCTTAAGGCAATACATGCGGCTCCGTTTTTCAACGACAAATCGAGTGGCCCCGGGGATGGCATGGAGAAGAGTTATGATGAAATCATGCGCATTCTGACTCTTATGGAGAGGGACGATTTAAAGCCCATTGTTTACCGAGGATCGACCGGCTATCTCTCATCTGAATCAGTGCCTGTTATATCTGATGCTGCGAGTAATCTTGTAAAGCTGGTCTCGGGTTATTCCATGGAAAAACCGTTATATGTAGTTGCTATCGGCGCAATAACAAATGTGGCATCTGCGCTATTGATGAAGCCGGATATAAAAGATAAAATCGTTGTCATATGGCTTGGCGGACACGCTCATGACTGGCATACCAATGCGGAGTTTAATCTTTATCAGGATGTTGCGAGTGCACGAATAATTTTCGGTTGCGGCGTACCTTTGATACAGTTGCCTTGTATGGGTGTGGTTTCGGCGTTTACCACATGCGGCCCGGAACTTGAGTATTGGCTTCGTGGAAAAAATGCACTTTGTGATTATCTGGTAGATGCCACGGTAAATTACGCGCTTGAGCACGGCGGTTTATCCACATGGACTCGTGCAATATGGGATGTGACGGCTGTGGCGTGGCTGTTGGATGGTGACTTTATGTTTGATCGAATTGAACCCAGCCCTATACCTGAATATGACCACCATTACGCTTTTGACAAAACACGTCACCCTATACGCTATGTCTACCATATAAACCGTGATGCACTTTTTGAAGATTTGTTCCGCACGCTATCGGAGTGATTGCTATGGGTAACTTAAAAGAGAATGTGCGAAGAAAATAGTATCTGAACTCAATCGGATAACATCGTGCTGGCGATGAATTTTGATGTGGCTATGGGTGGGAAACAGAGTGTTTTGAAATTAAGCACTCTGTTTTACTTAAATTTTCTTTAGTTAATCGCTTGGGTTGGCGTGGCTATTTGTATTAATTTGTAATTATATTGTTGTTGAATGGTTGCCTCATTAGGAGTATAAATGGTTGTATCTGTGGAGGTTTATTCATGAACAATAACGAAAGCCAAAAT
>Ga0131853_10024889_pt1 | contig 10792 bp, 4 predicted proteins | sample TergutLab28metaG_FD_92764 | JGI IMG/M metagenome (GOLD analysis project Ga0131853, IMG submission 92764) | Labiotermes labralis P1 segment gut microbial communities from Petit-Saut dam, French Guiana - Lab288 P1 (version 2) (version 2) | ecosystem: Host-associated > Arthropoda: Insects >... | reverse complement strand
GCCTTGCGCGATGCGCATTAACTTAAAGAGGACGCGTACTGAGGCAGTAGTGTCAGCCTGACGTCCCGCTGCTCGCTCGTGATTTTACTTTTAATATTGAATGGGTTTAGCTTAAATTTGAAATTGGGTGTTAAACCCTAAGCTGTCGGACGACTTTAATTTTCGTTCGTGACGGGTTGGGCTAGTTGGTTCGTCTCCAGGCGCAGGCAGGAATTTGTTTCTTCTCTGTAACATCTAGACCAAATCTGGTGTCCAGTTCCTCTCCTATCCAGTAAGCGCCGGGACAAGTAGGCCAGGGATTAGACACCTCGATCTCAAATATTACCACTAAATTCAGTTTGCTGCACAGGTGAAGAATACACTCACACGAATATTCATAATTTGGTTATTAAGAGAGACGGCGTCTCTATCTTTGTTGGTCAGTAAGCTACTATCAGGCGAAGGTGTGACAAGAATATATTAAGGATGGAAGAAATGATGATATTAAAAGGGGTCTGTGTCTTGCACAAAGTTGTCATGTTAGTAAAAACTATAACGATCAATAACATGGTCTGAAGTTGTATAAATTGTGAACATTTCTTGGTCGAGCAGTTGCGTTACTTATAGTCCATTCTTGTCGACTGGATTGTTTGTGGAATAACTGAGTTACGATCACACAAGTGGATGTCATCTCTGTCATACCAATCTACGGAGAATATAAATGGCATTTAAATTATCTAAAGGGTGAAGTTTGTAGATGGGTTTTACTGAGTTGCATTTCAAATTAAATTTGAACTCACCCGAAGTGCTGTGGTGGCTCTTCTCAAACGGCGACGCAGTCTGGTGGTGACCGAGTGAAGCTGTGCTGAAGGTCTTTGAGTCATCGCATGGCCACCTGTTAACACTGCGGCGTTCGGTCCAGGCGCTTCCTACGGAAATGAACGGAGTGAAGTGTTACGAAGTACACTCCGTATAAAGCATTTTGAGGTTATGTCATGCCTTGAGTAGGTACTATTACGGAAGGAGGTCTCCCATTTGGTGTCGTTTCATTGTGTCACAGATTAGTATCAAACTTTACGAAATCGTAACTTGTTCCACAGTACAGGCAGACATTCCATGATAACTAAGAAATTTAAATTTCTTATATGTTACAAGTGATCACAGAAATAATAAAAAAATTGTGTGATATTTTTATTAGTTCATAATGACCACAGCTCGCTCCTACTATTCTTCGTTCTCCTCTCATTATGATGCTAAGTGTCCGGCCACGATAAATTTTTTAAGCGAATGTTGCTGTGGGAATTCAGGTCGTTGACTAATTTTACGGCGCAAGGAAATGCGCACTGCAGTAATATAGAGTATGTCTGAATTCTCCACTCTGCAGTAAGGTTCTAATGATGACGTTAACGGCCTAGGCCATAGGATTATGACGCAGCTTCACAAACACTTAGCGTATAAACGTGACAAATCTATGCGTCTAATCCTGTTAACCTACCACGTTTCGAGGAAGTTCGACGGCAGGAGGGATCTGTTGGAATTTAGAGGAGCAACGTTAGGCCCCAGGCAGAGGTGACAATGAGCGCTTCGACCGCCGTCGGAAAATGCACTTAAAATTGTGTTCACGAAGAGGTGGTGATAAGTCCTTAGCCCGACCTACTTCCCTAGTTACCGATGTCGTAGGACGGAATCGATAGTGTCTTTGGAAAGAGAGGTCTGTTCATGTGCCGAATTGCAAGTCTTTTCTTGTTACAGAGGTTGAAAGGAAGCATGTTGGGCGACGCGCGCGATTTCAACAACATGGAGACACGAGTTGTCATCAAGTTTTTTTTTTCCTGCAAGGCAAGGCGCTGAAGGAAATTCACGCCATTATGATAGAAACATTAGGGGAACATGCACAATCGTATGCCACCATAAAAAAAAACTGGGTGGCCTAGTTTAAACGTGGTGATTTTTCCACCTGTGAAGCACCTCGTCCTGGACGACCCAATCAGTGACCACCCCGGAGATTATTGATCAAATTCGCCAGCTAATCTTGGAAGACCGCCGGATTTCGGCTAAATCAATAGCTGAGCAACTGGACATCTCACGTGATCGGGTTGGGTCCATCATTCATGAAGATTTGGACATGCAGAAGCTCTCCGCGAAGTGGGTCCCGAAATGCCTGAACGGGGATCACAAACGTCAACGATGCCAGTCGTCTGAGCAACTTTTGGAATATTTTCGGCGCGATCCAAATGATTTCCTGTCACGACTGGTGACCATGGACGAAACCTGGTTATATCACTATGACCCAGAGACAAAGCAACAACCAATGGAGTGGCGGCATAGCAGCTCACCCCGCCCCAAAAAATTCCGAGTGCAAAAATCCCCTGGAAAAGCTCTCACCTCGATTTTTTTTAGATCAAGACGGCATCCTCCTCATTGATTATCTTCCAAAGGGCCAAACTATCAATGCGGAGTATTACTTATCTCTGCTGGTGCAATTGAAGGACATTTTGAAGGAAACACGCCGCGGGAAGTTCACCAAAGGGGTCTTGTTCTTGCACAACAATGCCCCGGTTCACTGGGGGCGCTTGCAACCCAGAAGATACTGGCCTACCTGGGCTTCCAGTGTCTTGATCACCCACCCTATTCTCCGGATCTCGCCCCGTCGGGCTACCACCTGATCCCTGGACTGAAGACACAATTGAAAGGTCACAATTTTTCGTCCGACGCGGAGGCCATTCCTGCCGCGGAGATCTGGTTGAACGGACAACTTTCTGAATTTTTTTTTAGTGGCTTGCAAAAGTTAGAGCAGCAGGCTAATAAGTGTATTGAACTGCGTGGGGAATATGTTGAATAAATCCCGAGTTTGATCGCTGTAGCTTGTTTCCTTCCTGGTCGGGCTAAGGACTTATCAACACTCCCTCGTATCAACACTCATGCTTACAGTCCCTTTGAACCACACCATGAAGACGTGTGCCTTAATGTAGGGAGCCTACATCTTTATTAACTTCACAACTACAGTAGGTGGGAGTGAAGAGTTAACTTCAAACTGCAGCCCTATACCGCTGGGAAAAGATCTCAGTTCATATCGAATAGGTGGTTCAGTGGACACCTGATCTAGTTTGGACAGGCCACGAAAGGAACAGTCTCTGTCTTCTGCCGGAAATGTCTCCGAATGTTCACTTTGCGAGTACACATGTATGTGGTGTGTATTGTATTACTGCTGCGGCCACTACGTCGAACTGCTTGTGTCTTTTGTCTTATTGTAATTGTATTAACTGCTCACAGGTCCAGAAGTTTCGAACGCAGGGATCATAGGCAGCTTGATGTAACGTTTACGCTCTACTTGTATTCAGGAGATGCCCCTTTCGAATCCCCGCCAGGACGCCGGATATCTGTAACTTTAATGTGGTTTTACATATTAAGTAAAAATTCCGGGCTAGTAGTTTCATTAGTCCAAGAGAGCTTCTCCATAACTTTTCAATTTATCATACATACATCATCCTCGTATTTTACGTAATATACAGTCCTATGTACTGACAGTTACGCAAAATAAAATACTAACTGCCGAATGGAAATTACATTTGATTATATAATCGTTTCTGTATTCTCAATGGATTCCTCGGCCGTCAGATATGAATACGCATGATAAAGCTGCTGACGAATATTGCAGGCGCACTATGAAAATGTTCGTACACAATCGTAGTCCTTACCTGTACTCAAACACAGATGCGGGTACCGATTACGTTTCTCTTTTTTTCCGCACTGCGACCCATTTAGTAATTGTATGAGTGCTACCTGGGGCATGTGGCTTAATTTTTATTGTATCGGTGTGTACTGTTATGCAAGAGTGCACCAGGGCTGTACTTGGAAATGATGTATCGAATTACATAATTGTCAATTTTTTGTAAAACTTACAACGCTCTTCTACAAGGTTCTGGAAACCTCTTGTTTTCGTCGTCAGGCTTTCCTATGAATGGGGAGCCTAATGGAACGGTCCGTTACAGAGAGCTGATCTCATTCAAGAAAGTCAGTGATTGAGTTACACTTCTGATTGAATTCCCTCGCCCTAAGGCACGCCAAAGGACGGAAAGAGTTCCATTTTTCGGAACGTTTAGTTTTTATAAAAAGAGAAAGAGACGTTGGGAGGTTTCTAAAGTAAATGTAAGTTCACGCACGGCACACTTATAAAAGGCACTCTAAAATAAAAGAGTTAAAACTGTCCCTGTGCTCACCGTGATAACTTATAGGTGGCAGTAAAATTATAAACCCACTGATTTTAATCTTGGCACTAGATGGAGCTAAGTGGTCAACTTCACATATCCGGCCGCTTTATCCCCTGGAAAGAACCCCGGTACTCGTTGAATAGAGGTGTGACTGAGCCCCAGAGCCGGTATGGACTATACGGTAAGGAGGAAGTTTTCTTGTCTAGGCCGCTTTATGTGCTGTCATTCTGAAATATTTTCTACAGGTTTTAAGTATATTGTTACAAAGGGTATATTGCTGACCGAAACGCCCATACTACCAAAAAAATAATAGATATAAAAATGTGGTATTTACATTTATTTTAACTCACATGAATAAAGACTCAAAACTAAAATTAGGGAACAGAAAATTGGAAATTATATGCTACATGAAGTACAGTATTATCAGATGTTCTAACCCAAATTTATTGCAGTTTATGTTTACTTGCCACCCATTAAATGAAATTCATTAGATATTTATGACAAAGTGGCGTGCTACTGTCCACTTAAGGCATTTGAAAGTAAAGTGGTATTATTTCGGTCAGTGTGGCTACAAATCGTCATTGCGTGACAAAGTTTATTGGACCTCTCCAGATTTGAATTTTAAAAAAGAAAACCTGTTAAATTTTGACACTGTGTTGAAGACACGAGCAGACGGATGAACGGACATGCAGACGAAGAGAAATACCTTACATCCATAAAAAGTGCTGCATTCTTTATTCTGTAAAGAACATATTCCCAAATGGGTGGTAAATTTAAAAAAAAAGTTACACTGGACCTCCAATAAAGGAGGAATTGTAGTTAGAAATATATTATTACTTATTTGTATATAAACTTGGATGAGATTAACACCTGACAGAATACAGCAATTCGTTTACCTTAATTTTAGCCATTTGGATTAAAAATAATGGTTGTGTAGTGGTAAAAACCGGGTGTTACCAGTTACATCCAAAATGAGACAGAAACTCAACTGATAAATTTGAATTTTGAAATTTATACCGGGCCTGGACTGTGAAGTACGATTGCGTCGTAGGACACCTAGTGGGCCGGGACGTTCAGTATTGAGTGTTTCTTGGCTAATTGAAGAAACGTTAGATGCAAATACATTAGAGAGATACAGAAGTAGCATTTTGTCTTCGTACTGGGGAGGCTGTGCAGTTTCTTGAAATAATTACGTCAATTTACAATTAAGCTAGAGCTACTACTGATTTCTAAGTTACTGGTATAGTGAAAAGGCTAAGGGATCAGCGGCCGAAATATCGGAATTTGATTTTCGGCCGTATCAGAAGATTTGTCTCTAATCCAGCGCGTCCGTGCTAGCCCTTGGGCTCCCCCATCCTCCGACCCAGTCGTTACTGTGGGGCGCTGTTTCGCCGGCTTTAAAATGACCGGGGCGTGAAAGTGATCATTTACTTCACCTACTTCCGAGTTTAAGAATGCGTGAAACCATTCCTCCACTCCTCACTTATCTTCGTGATTCTTGCTCAAGGAGAGAGACATATTGCTTCCTAGATCGCCTTTGTGTGGCCGTTTACATGTGCATTCCCTCTTTTATATTTTTCAAAAATTGGTCGATTTGCTGGTATTACTTTTAGGAGTAACGCCGTTGCATGAACCCGTGCATCGGATTTCTGTAAGTTTTCAGGTTTTCACGATGGTTATTGATCAAATGATTGTCTCGTCTAGGGGTTCTGGATCGCATAGTAGTTAATTTTGCATTAATAACGGCAGTACATTAACATTTTTTCATGTTATTGCTACCTAACTGATTTTCTATGTTATTGTCATGTAAAACCAAGTAAACCGAACATTTTGTACTGACTGTTTATTCTCTTCTATTTTCGACAAAAGGGACTTGCCATCTTAGGTCGGAAATAACCTTCATCCAAAACATTACGGCACAAAAGCAATATTGTGTTCTGTATTACAAAAGTAAGAATAGTATCTCAGTATGGATTACGAAGCACAGAACTGTTAGTTGAGTTGTTTCGCTGTTCACTGTTATTTTCTCTGGCATACGGTGCAGAGCATCCGGTTTCTTTTATGGATTTGAACCTACTGTATTTCGTGATGATGTATTTTCGTCTGACGTCGCAACTAATGAAACTAGTAGCGCATAAAAGGCATGTTCCAGACACTTAGTTATATGCAAGAAAGGTACAAAGTAAGTAAATTTTTTATAACATTTTTCATTACAAGCCATTTCGTTTTTTGTGATTCATTTTAGACGCTGCCAGTATGTCATTAGCAGATGGCAAGGTAAATGTTGGGTGACGAACTCAAAAATCTGTAAGGAAATGTTCGCGGTTTAAGAGATATGTCCCGCGTCTGTTTCCTGAACGTCCTGAGGGAAACCAGTCTTTTGCCCATGTAATTTCATATTATCGTATATTTTGACACTTTGGTCGAATACTTGTTTTATTTCTGTCAAGAATCTGAAGTCTTTTTACTACAAGTTGTTTCCCCAAAAATATATGCAAGTATTGTGATATATCTCTTTACACTGGTCGTCCACAAACAAATATAGGCCTAACATTAATCCATATTGCTCGTATTAGCTACGTTGTTGTTGAACTTTAATTTGAACAGGTAATATGAATCCACTAAAACGTAAAGAAAGTTTTATAAAAACCCTTCACCAGCAACCTTAAGAAAATTAGGCAGACTTTTGAATGCCTGTCTAACATTCATTTTTAATATTGGTCTAAAGGTTGCATCTAGCAAACTTTCAAGATCTCTTGACGTTTTCCTTGAAGATACGCCAAAATGTTTCAAATAAATACTTCACCTTAATTTCTCCAGAAGAAATGCTCTAAAGAATGGAATCCACGATTTTTCTAAGAGGAATTTCAAAAATTACTGAGAAAGACGTAACTGCACAATCACACGCATTATAATACGCACTTATCAGCGCGTTAGTTGACACCTTCCAGCCACTAGGATCATTGGAATATGACTGTCAGACCTTGCTGATCGACGTAATGTTAAGGTAGGGGTAGGGTCGCTTCCTACGTGGATTGGGTTCCTGATTAGGCGACTTTAGTTAGAGTTAATGGAGCATGATCAGGGAACCACAGTAGCGCTGTTTCCGGTGACGTGATAGGGTGGCTTGATGGATTATTGAAGATACGTGTTAGACGAATATGGTGGCTTAATTATTATTGTCCGCTATATTGGGTTGTTCGTGGGAAAAGATGCGTGCGCCATCACAGATATTTTAACGCCTCGGAGGAACAGTGACTCAACACTATAATTGACCTTACTTCAATGAATTTTAAGACTTATCATTTTAAGGAACAGAAGAACATACCAAAGTGTGAAAAGTGTTTTAAATTCTCATATTTGTAAAACTATAAATCTAATTGATAAGTTCATCAGTCTTTCAAGACGCATACATGCTGAGTGTTGAAGTTTTTAAGATTTTAAAAATTTAACTGATGGACCTACATTGATAGGTTCATGTATAATTTCAGAAAATACGTTAGTTAAGATATTAAATATTGAGCAGTTTATTATTTAAATGTCTGAAATTCTACACAGCTAATGTAAACAATATGGATCCCACACTGTAAGCACTGAACATGTCATGTCCATGTACTGAAATGTCTGCCTGATGATGGGTACTTGTAACCGAAACGTGTAGCAGCTTCACATTATTGAATGTATTGTTGTGTTTTGACTGAATGACATTTTAGTTAGTACCACAATACAACGGGATGGCTCCTATCAAACTAGGTTACTTTATTTTTCACAAGAAAGCAAGGGTTGTTATGTTCTCGAGTGTGTGTGTGTGCGTGCGTGCGCGTGTCAGTATATTCCACAGTAATTATGCGTAAAACCTGATGAAACTGTGTACAAAGCTAATGCCACTGCGGTACATCCTCCCACAAAAAACGCGACGAGCTTGTAGACATTTAAGGCAAACTCAACTAGCTTCATTCGTTACTCGGTCAATAAACCTTGACACACTCCTCTACAATTTTACAAGAACAAAACATAACACTAACTTTGTTCACGACATCTATGGAGTGAGAGTTACGCATGCCGATCAGCTAGTGTTGAAACACTGCTCCCTATTGGCCGCCAACCGAGGAAAGTCCCTTAAACACGGACCACATAATGGCCCTATTTCTTGCAGTAGATCAACAGATGAGAGAATTTAACTCCGTACAGTGACTTACTAACTTAAGGACTAAGTAACACCTCTTAAGCTAATAGTATCATTAAGATATTCAACGAATTTTATGGAAGACGAACCTAAATTGCCTTGTTCAAGCGAGCCCGCCGCTGGTCCCTATTCAGAGCCAGATGAATCCAGTCCACAACCTCACATTTTTTTCTACAAGTTTCATCTCAATATAATCCTCCCACTTACGCCTAGGTCTGGCAAATTTTCTTTTACTTCAGGTTGAAACTTTAATTCACCGCCGGATAACAATTATGTTACTGCGTGCCAGGGTCTTACCTGTAAAAATGGCTTCTTCACGGGAGAGGGATTTTGTATTATTCGGTTTGTGAAAACAAATCCTGTAACAAGTGTATGACGAGTTTCATTCAAGCTACAGAAAGGACTTACATCATCCCAAGTGGCAATCGAAAAACACTGGCTAGCGGCTAAATTTCCACTCGACATTCGACGATTGTTACGGAGTTTTGGCAGTCTCCCTGGGTCACTTACGGCGCATCCAAGGACGTTAAGGTCAACATAATGTGTACGTCACAAAAAATCTGTCAGCTTAAATAAGTTTTTCCCCATTACTTTGTCTGCCCTCCTTGTGCCTAGGACATCCAGCACAAGAGCAGGAGATGAATCTTGCCCGCCGATTAGAAATGAGAACCACAAAAAGGCTCCATAAATTACTGATCCACTTTTTTGGTGACCGTTTTACTAGTGTGTGTCTGCCTATCAAAAAAAAAATAATAATTTCACCCCTGTGAACAGTGTGGTAAGAAGCATCGAGAGTGAAGGAGTTAATGAAGATTGTTACCTGAAGTGAAGACGATTGCTGGGCCGCCGTGCCACCTACAGGGATCATGTTACTGTCCCGGCTGTGTTGCGGAGATGACGACGGGTCTGAACGATGAACCGCCGCCACTCTACCCACTCTACGGCGTTCCAGCATCTGCGGTAGCACCTGTTGTAACCAGACACACACACACACACACACACACACGCTTATATAAACTGGTTAGAAAATCGGAATTCCTGTACTTTATTTGATATATCAGTTAACAAACAGCCGGCAAATCGTCCAGCCATCCGATAAACCAAACAAATATCCAGACAGCTAGTTATTGAACTAGTTAACATGACGGTGCAACCGATGGAAGAGACAGTCAACCAACGGCTGAAAGAAGCAAACAATCAGCTAGCCTGCCAACCGACCGGCCCACCAGCTAACCAACCAACCAGCCAACCAACCAAACAATCGATGAAGCAACCAAGTAAACTGGCAGTTATTTATCCGACTAGGCATCGAAATAAACAGTGAACAAAACAGCGGAACCAGCCAGACACGCACGCAACCGTCCAACCGACGAAAGAATCAACAAAGCACTCAGCCAGCCAGTCAGTTATCTTGTAACCAGCCAAACAACCCGCAGTAAGTAATCCCAAACTATCGACCAAGCAAGAAGTCGATGAAACTTCCAACAGAACAACGGACAAACCAATCGTCGCACCAAACAACCATTTCGCCAACTAACCAGCCAAATGACCAGTAGACAACCAAACAATCAATGAGCTCGAACTCCACGCAGTGGTTGCATTAATAGCAATATGTAAGTCGTTAAACGAACTTTGTTATTTTGATTCGTTTTCACCCACTGTACATTTCTTAACTTTTTAAGAGAGAAACACTGCTGTGTGTGGGTATCTTTTTGTGTACCCCAAACCCCCTTCAACGCCATAAACTCTTAGTCCATATTTGTAGAGACGCTGGCTGCTGCAGGAACCACAACTACCTTCACACACGTATTCCGATTTTCGTACAAGTGGTAAGAACAGTATGGCGGACTAACTGATAGGGTAAGTCTTAATGACGTTTTTAATATAGAGTCATGAAGTGGTGTATGGTAATGGTTTTCCAACAGTTATGCAGTTTCTATTAAAGTAACTTTTATGGAATGTAAGAAACAATGGCTCCTGAATATTTAGCTTTATACAGGGTGTCCCAGGAAGAATGTGCCAGACTTCGGGAGAATGTTCATTATGTTAAAGTATACCGATATAACCCAAAACACCTATATCCAAAGTTGAACGGTTACGGAGATAATGGCCTGAGAAAATTGGGGTCTTCTTGCGGTTCCAAAAACTGCAACCTGCACAGGTGATGCGTCGCGCGACAGCGTTGATGACCTTGAGAATGGAATGCAGTGTTAATCGTGCCTGCGTGACTGTTAGTTGCTTGTACGGGAGTTGGAAGCGCCATGTAAAGTGCTTGGAGCCCTAAGAACGACCACGGCGTTAATTCGAGTGTTTATGTAGTTCAATTTAATGACTTTATGTCACTCATACGTTAATTACATGTTAAGTACAGATATTAACATTATAGAAACCACATATTCCTGCCAGTTTTAATATG
>Ga0131853_10024888_pt1 | contig 10792 bp, 9 predicted proteins | sample TergutLab28metaG_FD_92764 | JGI IMG/M metagenome (GOLD analysis project Ga0131853, IMG submission 92764) | Labiotermes labralis P1 segment gut microbial communities from Petit-Saut dam, French Guiana - Lab288 P1 (version 2) (version 2) | ecosystem: Host-associated > Arthropoda: Insects >... | reverse complement strand
GGGGCATAGATGTCTGTCTGTTGTGAGTGTTGTGTGTTGTCAGGTAAAGGTCTTTGCGACGGGCGAGTCACTTGTTCAGAGGTGTGTGGTGTGTCTAACAGAGTGTGACCTCGAAACCTCAACAATGAGGAGGCTTAGGTCCACTACGTCTTTTGAGCCACGAAAACAAAAACAGCAAGTAATAAATTTCCTTTTTTTCAGTACTGTGACGCCCCATCAGAATGACTATGGACGTTAATATCCAGCAGCGCATACGTGTCGAGCCCAGCACCACCCTAATCAACAGCAGCAGCTCTACCACTAACAGTGTGAGCACTAGGAGGTCTGTGTCGCCGGACAACAACCGCTCACCCGCACCACCATCGTATTCCCCTAACCTTCCCACTACGACCACAACGATCCCTCCTCGAAATATCAAGCGATGTTTCGACGTCGCGTTCCTCATGGCTCCAGATGAGAACTTGGCCAAAAAGCAGACACAACAGGAGAAACAACTCAGACTTGTGACTACAGGTTGTCTCACGAACCGCACGTCGCCAGTACTGACTCACAACACATCGCCACGTTCACCTATATCGCCACACAACATGCTGATCACCACCAATACGCTGTTCGGCGGCATCACAGAATCCACTACACAAAGGACATATGCTGAGCATCCGCTGTTAGGAGACATGACTGACTCCTCACTGAGAAGCAGCAGCCAAATTGTTGGTGGCGGCGAAATCATTCCAAGGCAACACAACCAAAGACTTATGACAACTACACAACATAGTAAGGTGGGGCTGTTTGAACATTCAGGTCTCTTAATTCCAAAAACTATTTATAATCATGAAGACCTCGTTGATAGAGTAAGTAAAAGTCAGAGCAGCGTGAGTAAAAATCAAGACTTGAACCTTATTAACATCAGAACTTCAAGATCTGGTTTCCATCATGAAGATATTTTAGAAAAACCTTGTACAGATCTCACAAACAGCAAAAAAAGCCAAGACGTAAATTCCACATGCAATACAACAGGAGTAATGGTCAGAAGTGCTTTCACTAAGGTTACAACTTCAACAAAATTCGATCCTAGTAACCTTCTAAACATACCACTACCCACATCTCCTTCTTCTGTGTCGTCCATATCCGAGGGTCTTTCTCCAGATCACATTACGTATCAAGAGAGTATGAGCCCTCCCGCACTGGGGGCTGGCCCAACTACATCACCAATCCCAGCGCATTTCATGCACTCAACGCCAAAACACTTTCAAAGTCCCATGCCATTATTATCACCAGATCACCACCTCTCGCCTAACTCTGTCCCCGGTACGTCACCGTCAGGAGGGAAGACTCTTACGTCATATTCGTCAGCAGCATTTCTACTCCAGCAAGAGAGCAACAACACAAAGCATATCAAAGCCAGCAACGGACTATGTTCCAGTGGAGCTTCCGTAGGAACTAGCAATGGGAGTTTTCGAAACGACATCGACAGTTATCTCATGAAAGCATCCATAACAGCAACGAATCACCATCATCAACTCTACAGCACCAACGAGAAGGAACTCTTGGCTGGCTTTCCGAATACTGGAACCAAGTTACGACCAACGAGTATGCTATATCACCACCCAGATTCCGTGGCGGCCTATTCCACGTTGGCAGCGGCCGCATACCCTTTCGCTGCTAATTTCTCCACGACGGCCGCCGAACTTCTGGTCACACGCGCCCCGCCACCGAGCCTCTTGTCGGCAGCCGCAAACCCTGCCGCTGCAGCAGCAGCGGCGGTCGTATCAGCGTCACTCCTACCCCCCTCATTCGCAGCTTTGTCATTACCAGCGCAAAACGTATGTGCGAAATGTAATATTAGTTTTCGTATGACTTCCGACCTCGTTTACCATATGAGATCGCACCACAAAGGGGATCACATCAACAATGACATGATGAGAAGAAGACGGGAGCAGGAAAAACTTAAGTGTCCGGTTTGCAACGAGAGCTTCAGGGAGAGGCACCATCTCACAAGGCACATGACGGCACATCAAGACAAAGAGGGGGACCTGGTGGACGAAGTGGAGGATGGCCAGAGAAACGACACAGGAGTAGAGGTCGGAGGAAGGCGGAGGATGACGAACTCATCAATGATGATAGCAGGACACAACGCTGCATCCAAATGACAGCGACCGCTACCCAGACGTCAGCACCAACAGGCGAGAAAGTTATTCGGTACGCCTTTGACTCAACAGGAATTATTTGTAATGGGGAACTGCCGTCAGCAGAGTCAGTGATAAAAAGAAGAAGAGAAGCTAAGCGATCAGTCTACTGAATTAAAAGCCCTATACTGAATAATGTGTTAACTGATAAGATTTCAGAAATCTATCGAAAAAACTAGACAGCGGAATACAATTCTATCCAGATAACATTCATGATCATAAAGACACAGACGGTCTCAGAAACATTATACATTTACTCTGAACTGGCACAGCTGATATTGATCGATATGTCGCCATGAAAACTTCACTTTAATAATACTGTTTCTCCAAGTTTAATAAATAATTCCCTCGCGAGTATAAATCTACTACGACGCCGTAAAATCTAGTTCGAGAATACAGCGACGGTCCGTTAATTGGGTGTTTCTTTGTCGTAACAGGGTGAATTTTTTTTTTTGGTGGCTGATATTGCTGTGCTGGCTGCAGAGCGGGAGTTAATTTCGGTCTCAGGTGAATAAGCAATACATCCAAACAAAAGTAATTATCGTATGGCAGTTTGATCATAAAATATAATGGCATGCATATGAAATACGTAAGAAGTCCATTATTTTAATAGGTTCACCGGACTTGTTCTAATGGACCATTAGTACGGTTATTTTTTCCTTTTCTAAGCGCGCTCGAATCCCCGCTGAGAGCCTATTAAAATCACTCCTTCCGTCTCTCCGTCCCATACTTCTGCACGCATATAACAACTCCACAATCGCTGAATTAAGCGTCATAAAATTTGATATTGGAAAATATCTTCCCATTTCACGTTTATGTGAAACCGAATTAATATATATGACATTCTGAGGACGGCTCATCGTGATATAGTCTTACACTAAAACCGACGAGATGCACTAACTTCTCAAATTTATTTTTGGAATAGAACTCTACATGTTTCGGACAGTTCCTCTGTCCATCATAAGGAGTCTAGCACTGTACACACACAGCAATACATAGAGGTTATGCTGACTGCTTGCTAGCAATCTGTATTAATTGCTGTGTGTACAGTGCTAGACTCCTGATGATGGACAGAGATACTGTCCGAAACATGTAGAGTTCTATTCCAAAAATAAATTTGAGAAATTAGTGCATTTCGTCGGTTTTAGTATAAGAATACGAAATAATATAATGGGCGTTTTACACAAAGCATTCCAAGCATTTAAGCACGCATGAACAAAAAACTCAGACCCAAACACCAAGTCACGTGACAAACAAAAGAAAGTGGTCGTTGTTTAAAAACTGCACCACATAGTGTTTTTTTTTTATTTCAATACAGTGAAGTATTAAATCAAGACTTGTGTGCCTCATCCTTCACTGTAGTTATACACACTGTACCATATTTCCGTACTGAAGCAAAAGCATATTGCGACGTGCCCGACTGTGAATCTGTTGCCAAGAACAACGGACACTTACAGTGCGTGCTATACCGTATTACAGAAGAAGTGTACCTCATATTTAGAAGACACGAAGGAGCCTTTCCCTGCAAATCGTCAGCCATAAGCTACTGGCAACAAAGCAACAAAATTTACCATTCACGAATTGAAAATTCAAAAGCAAAGACACAGCGAATAACACTGAACTGCCACGTAATGTGTGCGTTTCCAATCGTTCCTTTCTTTCTTTCTTTTTACTTCAGCTTGCGTTTACGGACGCGGGCGGAAAAGTCGGACGCACCTCCAGTCAAGTCAGGCCGAACCGTAAAGGGCTCCATACACTCTAAATTAAACTGCGCAGTTTAACTGTGTTAAAAAAAACTGCACGAAAAACTGAACCGAATGTGTGTGTGTGTGTGTGTGGGATTCCCTGAGTGAACTGCGCAGTTCTCTGCGTGAAAGACGACCGGAAAGGACAGTGCTGTGGCCTGCGCTATTTCCTATTGCCTACCGCGTAGTTTACTCAGTTTTACCGTCAGGTATGATGTCACACAGTAAAAATCGCTCAGTTTAACTGAGAGTGTATAGCGCCGTTAACGCGTGACTTGCCATAGCTGTGCTGCGTACAAACTGCAACGTATTAAAGGATGCCAAGTCACATCGTGTAACTTTCCGTGTTGAAATAGGTGCCGGTGACTTCTTACGGCATCCGAGCGGCAATAAATAGCGCAGACATTCGGGAATGCAAACAAACGCAGGTATCGTCACAGTTTGAACTCTTGCGAGTAGTTTAGATGTGAAATAACGAAATGCTAATTAGAATATCGGAAGCCGTACCCTTCTGTCGCTTTTCACCCCTCATCACCACCCTTGCTTCATTCAACCCGTTCCAACCGCACCGCACCCCACCCCCCCTCCGCCGCCGTCCCCCCTTTCTCATACAAACCCTTATTTAATCTGTGTGTTCGAAACTGTTAAATTAAATGGACCGAAAAGGTGCGATAACACCCGAATATTCCCGATTGTTCCCAGATGTATAGTTAAGTGTATTATAGAATGATTATCAGACGTACAGTCAAATGCAGAAAAATGTATCCAGAAACTTTACTAACAATTAACAGCAGGTATTACAATGTTAATTTCAGGCGTATGAATTAATTATATTGTAATACTAATGTAAAATGTGTAGAAAATTGTCTGAATGTAACAAGTTTTACGGTACCTTGTGTGTACTTGTTAATAATTTTACTCAATAGCGAACACAGATACATACAAATATGCTTGCTTCTACTGTCCCTAGGTTTAATTCTTCGTTGTACTGCTGTAAACGTTAACCTGCGCCATACTGAACATTGTGAATATAAACAGGAACCTGAAGTGTAAAACACAATAGTCTACATTAATCGTATATAAGGTTACTTGTAAAACTGAAACAAAAAACAGATTTAGTGACATTAATGGAATATTCATCTCAGTAATTAACCAACTTGATGCACAAAATTTTTGTTTTACAATAAGTTTATTTCATGCCTCTACATGTTTCGAGCACACGTGCTCACCATCAGGAGGTCAAAATTGCATTACACAGCGTCTGGTATCATCACACCTATAGGTGGCCGTCTCGTGCACAGGTTGAGAGAGAACTGCAGTCCTCTCTCAACCTGTGCACGAGACGGCCACCTATAGGTGTGATGATACCAGAGGCTGTGTAATGCAATTTTGACCTCCTGATGGTGAGCACGTGTGCTCGAAACATGTAGAGGCATGAAATAAACTTATTGTAAAACAAAAATTTTGTGCATCAAGTTGGTTAATTACTGAGATAAATATACTGAGATGCACGGTCAGCAAAAAGGTCAAAAATTAATGGAATAGTTACCCCCGTACGAATTAAACTATAAATCCCGTAAAAAATCAAATTTATGTAAATTTATGCTGTTATTTTTAATAAACTGAGTGTTAAAGTGAACATCACGTGTTACTGTACAATTAACCAATCAGCTAACAACCTCCAAGAGCAAGGAGCTATTCCGGTGTCAGTTCATTGATATGAATACATATGCCTGCCCAGTACATTAACCTTTTGGCGCCGGAATTATTTTTTTTTTAAATTTTAGCACACCCTGTATATAATATGTGAATAATACAGGAACCAAATATGTTAAAATTATGAAACAAACTGCATTTTGAAGAGAAAAAACCGGAGAGTATATACCATGTTTAAAATATACAGTACCTATATTTGTTGAATAAATATATAAAATGAAACTTTAGAGGTTAGCGGTGCGGTACGACCACTATAGTTGACATTAGGCGTCAAAAGGTTAAGACTATTCACAATTATCCTTAATTCTGACAACAGGTTTTAAGTTGATGTGCACAGCAAATAATCAGATTTGTTTCTGCATTATATCCAAGTTTAAATTATACGAAAGTTTTAGAGAATTATTTAATCAGCACACCAACTAATGCACATACATAAAATTTCACATTAAAACACTTAAAATCGCTCCAACATGTTTCGATCCTAAGATCATCTTCAGGGAGCTACGCTTTTCCTTGCTAAAGTCACATTTTAAAAACACTCACAGATTAATTAATGTTTTAATGTGAAATTTTATGTATGTGCATTAGTTGGTGTGCTAATTAAATGACTGTACGAAATGCACGGTGCAACGATAGATATTTTAGAGAATCAATTTAGATTAAATCGTATTTGAGAGAAGGATATAATTATCTTCACCTAAACATTCTACCATCAGAACAGCTGTTAAGAGGAAAGTCACAAACTAAACGTTATTTACACCAGACTGGTATGAGTATCCACTACATGATGATGGATAACGGGAGTTGGAACTTACAGCAAACATAAGTGCAGGCTTGGTAAAGGCTACGAAACTTTCGGTTAGTGCGAATGTGTTTTACTGTAACCATTCATTCTGTTGTCTTACGACAGGTCCATAGCCTCTTGCACAGCGAGTTCAACACAGAGTGCGATCTACTGCTTCATCCTTTATTTACAGTATCCTCTCTTCTACTTAAGGTCATCCAGCAGCTGCTAATGTCTTCAAACTCGTCTTCCCATCATTTCTATCCGTCCCTCTCCGTTTCCTTCAATAACATGTATTAGAAGGCAGTTCCTATGTATCATGTGACCAATCAAGACAGCCATCCTTCTATTTATTGTATGTAGAATACTGCTCTCTCCTTCTTGTCCCTTTGCAATTCTTTTTCATTTAGTAGATATTCGTAAGTATAAGAACAGGACGCGATGTTGAGTATTTTGTAAGCAGTTGCGTTTCGTCAGAAGAATTTTCGTTGCGTCATCCGACAAGTTTGTGTAAAAGGGTGGGAAATAAGCCACTTACAGTGTATAACCACCTGTTGAAAGCTTCGAAACGTCGGTAACCGACCAAACAGTGGCGCGACGTCATGTCCCAGACGAGGTCCTCTGTGATGTCCACAAGACTCGCACAACAATTAGTTGGTAACGTCATTTTTAATCATTTAATAGTCGTTTTCTCTCATTACCTATGGAGAAGATCTCGTCTGAGGTGCATATTTTAAAAAAGTTTACTGAATTATGTACCCAAATGGCAGAATAGTTGTAAATAAGCGGTTCATCAGATTAGGTGTTTCACTGACCTGAAGATGGAATCACGTTCGACTTGCAAAAGTACTAAAAGCAACCTCATTACAGGCCTAGACAGGCCCTGAGGGTTCCAGGAGGTTAAGGCTCCCAGATTTCAAGACAATCGGCACGTGAAGGTGGTACGGTTGTCAGCCTTCTGCACCGACCGCCTTTACCCCCCCAGGAAATATTCCTGATATTCATTTCTGTTGGACTGAGTTGACTCCAGAGCCCTAGTGCGGCCGGAAGGATTACGTCAATGAAAAATTCCAATGACACCATCGGGAATCGAACCCGCGACCTTCAGCTTTGTAGCGCAGTGCCTTTACCAACTGCGCCACCGCGTGCCCTTGCAAAACGTAGTACCCTACTGAAATTAAGATGATGGACAAAGACCAAAGAAAGAAGCTTAATGCACTAACTCATGTGCAGTCGTCAGAACTATACAGATATGAGCAGGTATTACTACATTCATAAAAAAAAATTCTCTACAACTAAGTCTTGAGTTCTCAGGTTCTTTTTTTGGGCGTACCAATGATTCTCCGTCACTGATGTACGCTTCTGAGAGGTGATGGGTTTCCTGAAGCTGAGAGTGATAAGTATGTGTAATACGCACAGACCCAAAGAACATCGACACACTGTATTCAGGTGGCCATGACAAAACACCTTGACGTTAGTAACAAGTTGCAAAATATTTCTGTAGAAGAGAAATGAGTCATTGCTCACAAGGTGATGATAATTACAGCGCACATTCCGTACCAGCAACACTCTGAACTGTTAAAACTCCACTGTACGCGAGGGGGTAAGAAACTTGTGTTCAATGAACATTCCTTGACAAGATGATACTTATCCAGTTCCTCACAAACCTGACCCTCGAACGCACCCACAGTTCGTCAGCATTGCAGACACGCGTCAGAGGGCATTATGAACAGCCAGCTCAATATTATATTTGTGTGACCGTGCATCACTGACATAATAATAAACAGTCAACTAGATGCAACAATAATAATTGTATTGATAATTTCAATCAGCTTACCGACGATGCTGCTAGCAGGAAGCATCGTGGGTGCATTATACCACAAGCTGTAAACACAGTCTAGTGTTCCTGAGGATGGGCGAAATTATCGACCGAAACATGTTGAGCTGATTGAAATTGTCAATAAAATTGCTACCGTTGCATCTAGTTGGTTGTTTATATTATTTATCCAGCTCAATATTTATCACATGCGCGCGCGCGCGTGTGTGTGTGTGTGTGTGTGTAATAAGTCCGGTTGAACATTATACCCCTACGTCTGAATTTCCCCAGCAACCCATTTCCACGAAATATTCCCAACCCCACATTGTACAAGCATCTCTAGCATCTAGTCTAATTAGGTATAGGTTTACGCGTGCTACATGCACCAGTTGCTCGTAATGCCATTCCTAATACCACAGCATATTACACATTAATTTCATTTTGGTAATAAAAGAAGGTAAAGCAGTCCCATTACAGGCCTGAACAAGTCCAAAGGGTTCCAGGAAGTTACGGTTTCCAGATTTCGTGACAACTTCACAAGATGATGGTAGGTTGTCAGCCTTACGCACCGGCCGCTTTTACCCCAAGGAAATGTTCCTGGTACTCATTTCTGTCAGAGGCAGAGTCGACCCCAAGGCCATAGTGCGATGGGTAGGATTTTATGTCAATGAAGAATCCAATGATACCAGCTTGGATCGAACCAGCGACCTTCCGATTTGTAGCACAGCGCCTTAACCACTGTGCTACCGCGGTCCCCCCAATTTGGTAATACTTACTCTGAAAATAGATAGCCATTAAATAGAGTAATGTGAATTAAATCTGCCCTACGCTAGCATAATAAACTAAAATGTCGTTCAGTCAAAGCACAACAATGTGTTCAATAATGCAAAGTGCGCAAACTTTACATTATTGAATATACTGTTGTGTTTTGACTGAATATTTCAGTTACTATTACAACACAACGGGATGGCTCCTATCAACAAATAGCATAATAAAAGCATATCGACATATAATATTGAAACAGATAAAATTTTTATGTTAATCTCCCATATCCACAAAATTCCCAGTGGTATTCCCCTGACAAATCATGTTTTACACGTTTTAAAACAAGAAGAATCCGCATATTAATAATTATAGAAGTATAAACAATATGCTGTACCAAGTAGCTGTTCCTTCATAAAGGACTGCAAGAATTGGCCAATGGTTTTAAACAATGTTGTTTATGTAAGAGCAGTACAGATTGTAATACTTACTTACTTACTTACTCACTTACTCCATGGCGCAGAGTCCTTCTTGCGAAGCTAACTGGTTTACAGCTAGTCAAGAAATTCCCCGCATTTCACGGAACCCGAAGGTTCATTACCGCACTCACAAGCGTCCGCCACCTGTCCCTATCATGGGCCAGCCCAATTCAGTCCATATACCCACATCCGACCTCCTGGAGATCCTTCCTAATATTATCCACCCATCTACGCCTAGGTCTACCCAATGGTCTCCTTCCCTCCGGTTTCCCCACCAAGATGCTATACACTCCTCTCTCCTCACCCATACGCGCCACATGCCCAGCCCATCTCAGATTATAATGGTGACGGAAATTGTCCACTGGCAGGTGGAAGAAGAAAACAGTCACTTAGTGTTTTCAAGAACCAAAACGAAAACAAATGAAGAAACAAATTCTGTAGGGGTGAGTTGAAAGGACTTACCAAGGCCTAAAGGAAGCCCTTTATTTACTGCTTTTAATGTTACTAGTTTATACTTAACTTAAGGCCTTCATTTAGTTAATGTTCGTGATGATCACGCAAGCTGCTATTCCTGTTAGGGAAAATGATGATAGAATTAATGTTATAATGCTTTTGGTTGATTTATTTCTGTGGAACTTCAAGTTTCATTTTGGTTCTGTGTTCAGAATTATAAAACTTCAGTAGGCGATTTTTAGGTAGTAGTATAGGGTGATTAATGATGTTACTACGACAATTGTTGCTAGTGTGGCTATGTTGTTTGTAAATTATGGCTTGCATAACAATTCATTTTGGTAGGAACAAATGAACAAACAAAAAACATTTGTAACTGAAATATTCTGGACTCTCTTCATTGTAAAATAAATATCCGTCCTTGTGGATTTCCGTGTTACTTTATCGCTTACAATCCGCCCCGGTACCAGAGTGTCTGGATAACGGTTTATGGGAAATAAAATGAAGCATAATCTCAGCTCCACGGAGAAGTTCATTTCCATATCGGTTTAGGAATCGCCATTCCGCTGTGTTGACTGGATCCGTTTCGACATCTGTTGTTATTGTTATCAGAATGAACACAACGCTCTGTAAACACTATGCATACACTCATCTTCAACAACATGTTTCGGCCGTTTGTATCGGCCATCATCAGGTTGAATCACAGTAACATAAATGGAAAAGTATACTGAATTTGAGAACATGGTGTTGAGGAGAATATTTGGACCTAGGAGGGACGAGGTAACGGGGGAATGGAGGAGATTGCATAACGAGGAGCTAAATGATCTGTACTCCTCACCCAATATTGTGCGGGT
>Ga0131853_10024887_pt1 | contig 10792 bp, 6 predicted proteins | sample TergutLab28metaG_FD_92764 | JGI IMG/M metagenome (GOLD analysis project Ga0131853, IMG submission 92764) | Labiotermes labralis P1 segment gut microbial communities from Petit-Saut dam, French Guiana - Lab288 P1 (version 2) (version 2) | ecosystem: Host-associated > Arthropoda: Insects >... | reverse complement strand
TGAAAAAAGTAGCGGCTCCAGGTCTAGAAAACAGAGATTAACGGCTGTGGGGACCCGTTGCGCTGACCACGTGACACCCCTATATCCGCAAAAGTTGGCACTAACTTCGCCGACCGGCGGCGGTCGCTCTGTCGGTATAGTTCGCGTGCGGACTAAGGCCACGGAGTTTAGTTTTATGCGTCGCGTAACGATGTTTCAGTCAACGACGGACCGCATATACGAGGTTGGTCCCATAAGATTAAAATAAAATATTATAACACCATTGTGTTACAGTTGCCTACAGTATTCAGTAAGTTACATGCTGTACAGGTCTGTAGCCTAGAGGCAATAGGCTGTACTACATAGACTATGCATATAGTAGGCTACACTATCTAGGGTGGTGTAAGTACACTTTCGCACAACGACGAAATCGCCTAATGACGCATTTCTCAGAACGTATCCCCGTCGTTAAGCGACGCATATTTGTATTTATAAATCATTCTTTCCTCTACACTCGATTTCGTCTAAATCCCCCGAACTGTTAATTTTACTGACCCATAAAGCTGTAAGCTGTCTGTCGGTTTAGCCACTCGCTACAGCAGACCTAAGGACAGACAGCCATTTCCTACTACTGCCAATACAGAATGCCAGCCACGTAGTCAGAACTGCTGCTGTCAATGTGCCAATACAATGGCGCAGCTGCTGCCTGTTGCTATTCCAAACACCATGCCGCAGTTTTAATTGCGTCCGTACACATTTGTCTCTTGAAGTCAGTGTTATTCCTCTTTGAAAGTTCCGCTGGTGCAGTGTGGTCTACATTTTGACAGTGACACGGGACAACAACTGTAAATACACGAAACGTGAAGAATTTATGAAGTTCCAAGTGAAGGAAAGAACATTCACAGGCACAAATATCGTGACTGACATTTCGTGTATTTCCCAGTTCCATGGCTAGGTTCACAGACGAGTTCTGTTCGGCGAAGGGTGGAATATCAAGGTAAAGTCCTGCAAAGTTACATAAGTCGAATTTTTAATGTCAGCATATATTGCCAAAATAAAAACAGAGACTCTATTTAAAATATATATGCAAGAAAATCGTGCGTTACGATTCTAAGTAAGGCATTTCGGTGTTTGATTTGTGATACGAAATGGGATAGGTGCATAGCGAGAATATTTCTTTTTAGGAGGGGGGGGGAGGGGGGTGGTTTTGATGTGGGTGGGTGAGGTATTTAAGTTTTTTTGTGGAATGGCAAACCGGAGGCTATACATAATTTGTTTCATTTCAATAATTGTTATAAAAACATAAGTGCAACTGTAGCATGACACTGTTTGCAAATGCACTGTGCACACACAAACAGAACTCCTCCATATTTCCGTGAGTCAGTCACCTAATTTAAACCTTAAGGCCTAAAGTTCGTGTTTTTTTTAATTTCACATAAGAAACCCTAAGAGTTTTATTTTATTTTTCTAAATTCTACTGAACAAGTCACCAGCCGATTTCTGTGGCTCATTCTAACTAAGTTAGACCACATAAAACATCCAATACTACCATTTTCACAAAATTTTTTATTCTTCAGCTTCGACTGGGGAGGGGGGGGGGCAGACCCCGTTGGGTGCGCGCCTGAAACCGTCTGTAGCTCTTTCCATTATTTCGCGAAATATTCGGTTCTTTCTCCATTATTCTATCGCGTCTCAGCGCTCGGTCGGACGATACTTTGCTTTCACTGTATAAGCAGATCCAATACTGACCAAGAAATCTCAATGCGCAAAGGTTACAACGGCGCTTTGTGCAACTCAAACAAGACACAGAGACGCCTGGCAGTGGCTGACTACTCTCTGCTCCCTTCTGCTTAGCGTCGTCACTTATTTACATGCCGCCAAGTGCAGCGCATGAAATGGCGCCTCGGAGAAATATCTGTAGGACAGTGCATCGTTTACCAAGCAATGGAGAAATATTTCCAACGGAACGCAGCGCATCAAGTTCTTAATGCCCCAGAAGAACAGCCGACAGCAGTTAATAATCCAGCCTGAATGCGCCAATCAATAATAATTAGAAAACATAAATTTGAGAGCTTTAAGCGGAATTTTACAGAGTCTCATCAATTATAATATTTTAAATTAATTTTTTGAAAACTCTTCAAAGTAATTGAAGATTTATTTTAAAACTTTCTGTAATGTAGTGCGTATTAAGCAAACTGTCACGTGACATGTGGTCTTTGTTTCTATGGTCACGACACGAAAGACTTTTAACCAGACATAAACATAACGAAGAGGACTCAGTCAGTGATCTTGCATTTTTTACATTCACATAGTGTGAGTATGCAGAGGTGCAGCACGAAGCTGCCTTGTGTCTGTTCTGTCACCGAACTGTATTTACTTTCCTTTTAGTATTTCAATTTTTATCAGTTTGTGATAAAGGAACTCAGTTATCAGAAGCGTCCGGTTTAGTCGCAGCTTGAGCGACGCAGTAAAAATAGAATTTTCGCCTTGAGACGGACCCATCGTCACGGTGTCCCTTACAAACAACTCCTCTCCTGCATTTTGGTAATCGTCGGTGTTTAGAAACAAAAATACTGAACACTGGGGTTCCGGAAAAAGTTTCGTTCTCCACAAGACGTTAAAAACGTGATGCAAAGTGCGTATTGGAGGCGGCTACTTGCAGCTGGTGCCAGTTCACTGGTCCAGTGACCACAGCATAAGGTCAGTATTCAGGCGTGTTAGCAAAATTGCGAGAAGCGAATCTTAGATTCGTCATGCCTGTCCTTATATCCACACTGAACAACTTGTCTCCCACTGGGCGGATTGTCATTAAATTTCGCATTTGAGTATCGTTCGAAAGTCTGTCGAGAGTTTTCGAGTTTCATTACATGTGACAAGAAAACGGCCAACTTACATGAAGACAACAGACATACATAAACACATACATACGTACATAGAGAAATAATACATACATACACACATACATACATAAACATACATATACATACATACATACACAAACACATATACATACATACATAATACATGCATACATACATACACACACACACACACAACACACACACACATACATACATAAAAACATACATACATACATACATACACATACATACATACATACATACATACACACATACATACATATAAACATACATACATACACATACATACATAATACATACATACATACACATACATTTATCATATTATCTTGCTGAATTATTTTTAGAATACGAAATATATTTCAGGAAAAAGTTTTAGGCTAAATAAAAACACAATTTTGTCTTCTGCAATTTTTATCTGAAAATCGCGCAATTTATGAAATGATGTTGACAGTGCGGTACAGGAAGACAGAACCACAGATGACATATAAAACGGCGGATGCACATTGCGTGCTGGACAAGTAAGGCTAAAAAAAACACCCTCAGAATATGCAACAATCATTGCTTTTATATGGTAACAATTTTTACGCGAACGCGCCTCAATATCACGTTATACGTACATTGTCTTGTTGCCTGCAGAGTAATACTCTTACATCCTACCAAATGCAGCACACAGGAACCAAAGTGTATAAATCATGAGTGAGGGTCTGCAGGAGGTTTGGGGTCCTGCAAACTGTGAACACTAAAATTGCGGTCTTCAAGGACGACACAATGTAGTTCCGTACTTTAGATTTTCAGGGATGACAGTCGGTTGTTCCCAAGTGATGCTATCGTAATAAAGGGCATAACGTCACACTGCTGCAGATCCTAGCCTCTAAGTACAACTCTTACATCCAGCCATATATTAACAAATGTACATTCACTGATAAATCCCTGCTGAATCATCTATGAAACTCCATTAGGAGTGTCCTGTGGTCCTATTTAGGCACAGACCATCGATGATCGAAGACACGTCTGTACTACTTACTCACTCCATGGAGCAGAGTCCTTCTTCAGAAGCTGACCGGTTTTCAGCTGGTCAAGAAATTCCCCACATTTTATGGAACACGAAAGTTCATTACCGCATTCAAAAGCTTCCGCCACCTGTCCCTATCCTGAGCCAGCTCGAACCAGTCCATGCCACCACATGCCACTTCCTCGAAGTCCCTCTTAATATCATCTTCTCTTCTACGCCTGGGTCTCCCAAGTGGTCTCTTTCCTTCAGGTTTCCCCACCTAAACCCTGTATAGGCCTCTCCTCTCCCCCATACGCGCTACATGCCCGCCCATCTCATTCTTCTCCATTTTATCACCCGAACAACATATATGGAATCCTAATGTTTAAACTGGAATAGTCCAGAGGCCTTAGTTCGTCATGGCTGTAAGATTTTGAAGAAAAGATTAACAAAGAGCACAGGTCTATTACTCAATCTGTACACCACCTCAGCCAAAATTCCTATATATCCTACACATCAATTATTCCACCTAGTCACCCTTTCGTCCATTTCAGTATTATTTACGTAACTACTCAAAAGTATGGCCATATTCTAAATTCCAAGAATGGCCTCTTGACGGGAGGGAGGTGGAATTAAGGTTGCAGGAAGTAGCAAACAGTATGTCTTTTAAAAATTTAGCCTCAACAAAATCTGAAATATAAGTGAAGTTGCGATATATCACTGCGTAACAAACATAAATATTATCACAATCTCACTACAGTTACAAAAATTACTGTCTTATAGGCTGTGACACCGTGTAGTTTGTTAGCCAGGTACTAACATTGCGAAGATTAAATTTTTCTCGCAATTTTTGGGGCCAATGTCATTCCGTCCCAGTCACTGATTTTGTACCCTCTCTACATGTGTGCGTTCCCTTCTCCGTGCTACGTGGCTTTTTCTTCCACCCTGAAGAAGGAGGCAGAATATGTCTCAGGAATATTTATCAAAATACACATTGTACAATTACTTTAGTGTTCTAAACAATAGGGAATTACATAAAACCCACATTCTTGCCAAGCGGTTGTAACTAGCGACATATTTGCCAGCACAGTTAATGTCACCGAACCTTCTAATCGCCTCTCATTCGACGTATGAAAGCAGACAGACAGACACACAGCCGTGTAACCTGTATTAATTATGATCATCTAGTTACTAGCGCTTAAGTGGTCGTTAGAACGCCAGTGAAGATCCCGGCACACTGTGCAGAAGACTAAATTAACACAGGAAACACGCGCATGCGCGCGAGAAGGAAACGGAAGACTGAAACAGCCAACACCGGAATGGATATTACCCTTCGTGTTTCGCGCGCGAGAAAGAGAGGTTATGAGAGAGAGATGATAACAGCCGGGGGAGGAGGGAGGCAGTCATTCAAAGTGCTCGGAGACATCAGTGCGTGTGCCCATAGCTACATTCTGGAATTGTAACTGCACTAGACATTACAACAGCAAAGTGAACTGTGCTAAATGTACAAGACAGGTGACAGAGTAAAACATGTGGTCAACAGCCCATTGGAATGATAAACAGACCGTCTATCACAACTCAATACTTTCAGGTATTTAATATTTCATACATGTTTCGGCCTGTATGACGGTCACCAGGTATGTGTAGAGAAAACTTAAGTGCACCAGTCAGGTGAACAAGAGAATGAAACCTCATTTAAAAGTATTCGACTTTTTATGCTCAGTAATTTGTGTTTGCTGTATTCATCTGTTATTGCACAATCAATTCTGCAGAGAAACGTTTAAAATTTACATGAAATATATCTCAGTTTTCATCATGGTTACGTGTCTTGAAATATTTACTTGGTCAGCACAAAACCTACCCAGAACGATACTGTCAATATTTGATATAGTTATAAATAAACACTCCACGAAGAAGAATTCTTCTTGAGAAGTTTATAGTTATCGAGGAAGTTAAGAAACAGCCCGTATTTTAAGAAACTCGCGTGGTCACTACGTAATTCAATACAGCCCGCCACCCGCCCTTATCCTGAGTCAGATCAATCCAATCAACGTTTTCCAAATTTATGACTCCACCATATATTTTAATATCATCCTTCCATCTACGTCTTTCAACAAATTCCGTTCGAAATGCCGTCTGGCATGCTTTAAATGAACCTGTTTGCCAGTATTCACGAAAGACAAATCCGCCCTGTTCGACTGTATACACAGACAATAGTTTGGGGCCTCTAGCGACACTCACCCTGTAAAATCAACACAGTTTACAGACAGAAACAACTTTATCCTTTACACAGGTAATTATTAATGTATCAGTGACACGAAGATTGACATGTGTGGGCCACAAGAATTAAGGTTATCATAAGGTACAATGCTCTTATACGGCCCAAAACAAAAATGGAAAGACCCTATAAGAACAATGAACCTGATGAAGGCCTGTGTGCTTACGGCCCAGAAATGTCAACATTTCTCTTATGGTTGACAGGGTAATGTATATCTGAGTAACGGATAATTTCTTTTCTAAACCCAGTGTATCACAGAAGGAGATGCCTCTCGCAAAGACGTCTTGTAGAACAGCGCCGTAACATGATGCTCGTTTTTGATACAAGATGTGTTGCTGGTGTACACAAACACAACTCACTCAGTTCTTTCCACATTCTTGTGTTTGTCACTCATACACCAACTGTCAAGATTCCTCGGTCAGTTTTTATTGCAGTTTTATCACGAAATAATAACTTTTTTCGGGTTCTGTCAAAAGTGAAGTTTACCTCAGTCTTCAGAGGCAAGTGGAGTTATAGTATTCTAGAATGGAAGAGGAGAGTTTCTTCAGACCCATTTCCAAACCAACATTTTAGAACCAAATTTCAGTCACTCATATTTCACTTGAAATATCCTAATCTTTAAAATCAGAGTCTAATGCTGCATGGAGCAATTTATTCCTGGAAATCTATTAGTTTAGCGACGTATTTAGACACAATAGTGTAGATGATGACCTTACAATAAGCTAGAAGCTCTTTATTTCACAAAATAGAACCATAAATTAGGGACATAAAAGTTTATATATAAACAATATAAATTCTATTAACTTTAAAAAAATAAAAGACATGTCCTTCCTGGCTCAGTTCGCGGTTCAGAGAATAAGACACGTTAGATGAAAAAAAAAAAGAAACAGATAACAAGTCGCATTGGAATTCAAAGTGTTTACCGACGGGCAATGAAAATTTCTGCATATGTTCTGATGCATTCAGTGGCGTCTGTCCTGTCGTAAATGAAAGTTTCAGTGTCGTAAATCGATTCGTCTACAACATTACATAAATGCTGTAATTTGGACCGTCACGAAGCTGGCCGTTCTACTTTAATACTAACATAAAACGCCGATTGGGTCCAAAACAAATTAACATCAATCTTTAAGCGCCAATCAGCAGTTACCTTGCTTCGTACAAAGCACAATAAAATTTGCAAAAGCCCTGTTGCCCTTCCCCACGACCAAACATCACAAAATAAGAAGTTGTCTTTAGGAGCGGTCAGTTTCCTTACATATACCTTCCATTGTGACAGATAAAACTAGGTAAAGGAAGGCAGTAATGCGGTGTGGATGTGTGGAACAGAACATCCGGTAGGTCACAAAACTTGCAATGTGCCAGAAACATACAACAAAGAGCACAGAATATAGTTATGCCTTCAACATAAATGCCATTATATACTAAGAAGAAATTAACATTTGTATATATATATATACATATATATATACGTTTCATCTCGTAATTTATTGCACACAAAAGGTAAATAATGACTTCATTTTTTTATGTAGTATCGTACTGCCATCTGTAGGCTACTCTTCAAAACACGAGTATTATTGTTGAAACCTACAAGACAATCGAGCTGTGGTTCGAATTTTTATCGCACTTTTAAGGTTTTCATTTGACTCTCCCTCATATATATATATCTGTCCCTGTAGTGACAATGCAGATCCTTACGACATATCGAAACGAAATTTTTGTCGAAAAGCAATGAGCATTTTCTGAAAAAACACATTGCTTTAGGGCTAGCAGCATTTACTGCGAGGACAACATGCGTAATGCAAAAGTATCTGAAAAATACACTTCACTGCATCTTGCTGAGAATATATGATGATTATGATGATGATGATTATGATAATAATAATAATAATAATAATAATAGTATAAAACGATGGGAATTGGACTTTCCGTATGGACCACTATGTAGTACAGTTTGTGAAGTCGGGAGTTTAACAATAATGGGCTAATAACAGCAACAGTACTAGCAGCAGAACACGCTCCATCAGTACGGTTGCTACCGAACGTATCAATACCACTCGTACTTTTCAGTGTAAGAAATGTTTTACACATAACATCACTCATTTATTACAAACATGTCTTTGCTTTCCCCGGTGATCCTGTCACTTTCAGGTTTGTGGGCAAAGTTACGTGTATTGCAGTACAAAGAACATTCATTAACATGAGAACTAACAACAGAATGTACAGAAGGTATTAACCTTGTAAAGTCTTCTTCAATCTACGCCAATGGGTGTGTCCAAGGTCGTTAGATTTGAAGAATTTAAAATATGAATTTTTTTTTTGCAATTCCTCGGTAGTGGCCCACTGACTGTGTGGTAAATTCATACAGCTTTTCTAAAATCGCTCTGCCACACCCTGTGCCATGTGGTCATATGCAGGGTTGTCTCAAACTTGTAGAATGGCCTCTATCATCTCGTATATAGTGACGGTTTCTTAGAGCGTTTAGGGCGATCTAAGTTTTGCCTGTATTAGTCGCACTTAATGATAAGTGCCAAGCATAAGGCAGTCCACACAACTGCTTATTACTAAAGCACTTTCTGTTTTCATATAAAATTGCTACATCTTTCGAAGGTGAAGCTTCATCATGTGGAAGGTCAATGATAAACATCTTAGGTGTTCACTTCCTTACAATTATTCGTTCAATTATATCATCCACTAAAATCACTTATCAAAGGCCTTCAATGTACTTAACGTAAAAATTTAGTCTTCTTCCTTGTGTTTTAGTTGTTTCAACGTAATCAAATTATGCTTCTGAAGGCGTCAAGTTTGTTATTGCAAAAATACCAAAATCAATACAATTCCCTTTTTAATTTACTGAATTACAAATTTAGTAATTTTCTTTTTTCCTCCCCTTATTATACACGGTGAATGATTTTACTCAGTTTCAGGTAAAATCGACTTTGTGTAAGTGATTATAAAACTACCCGGTACGGCAGTGTCATAACGATGATTGTCAACAACTCTGGCACTAAGTCCAGTGTACAGCTGCAGTTATTGTTGCTATGAAAATCAATAACAACCAGATATACTGTTACAGACATGACGAAGCTAATAGTCACTTTACGCGTTTTTCGAACGCGACTAAAATTATTCAATATTACTTGATTAATAGATTTATAATTACCTCCGCAAGGTTGATCAATACGTATCAAATTGAATCAAAATAATACAGTCAAATAAGAGGAAACAAGAAGAAGAAGAAGAAGAAGAAGAAGAGGCAGAAGAAGAAGAAGCAGAAGAAGAGGCAGAAGAAGAAGAAGAAGACTATATTTTTGTTACTACAATAAATTAAGGAAGACAGAGTTTGTTATTTGCAATCTGTTTACAACAAACAGAATACGACGCCTTGCAATACATTGCATTATGCTTGATTGCAGGCTTCCGCCGCGATGTAAATGAGATATTTGCTGTTCTGAGATGTCGCACAGCGTAGATTGGTAGTTAGTTGGCGACGTTTCAAGAAAACCTCTGCTGCCTAACGTTCCAGGGGTGGCAAGATCTCACATTCTGTTATATTAACGCAACCGAAAAACGAAGCCACAAAAGATGAATGTAGGGTTGGTTTTTGTTGCGTGGTTTTAACAGTAAGTGGACATATTTGAAAACTGGCGTAATTGTAAAATTACATAATTGTAAACTGATATAATTGTGATGTATAGCTGTACAGGATGGAACTCTTTCACAAAAATGAAAACTTAAAATATTCTCTACTGACTTTCAACATTCTTTCACTTCTTGATGATCCTTTTGGGTTAAAATATTTAGCAATTTTATACGTAAACAAATATTGTTGTTACAATAAACAGGTTTGTTGACTGCTTCACTCTCTGTACTTAATTCGCGCAACTCCTGTAAGTCATTATTTATTTTTTGTAATCTAGGCAAGTGATCGTAGTTTCGGTAGTATATATTAATCTGTGAACATTGTAGACTCGTGGCTGTAACAGCATTCCGTTCCCACGTCACACTGATTGTGTGCAGACAGGTGCAAGATCCTTTTTGTGAATAATCTGCTCAGCAGCCTGAAGAGAAAACGACGGTGACAAAAGGCTTAGAGTACTGTCGGTCCATTTGGGCAGTTTAATGAAGTCGAAAGTTAGACCGAAACATAGGTTTATAGTACCAATCGACATTGTAACATGAGGTGGCAGTAACGGTCCCAGAATTTCCTTCTCATACACTCACAGCCTATTTCTGTAAACTGTAATTATGTCTAGTGCAGTGTCACTCTTCTGTCAAACGGTAGCTTTCCACGAGACTACTTCACGTAAACTGCGTTTTCTTTTCAAGCTAGCCAATCGGAAGTACTGAACAAAAATATCTTGCATCTGCTATGGTCACTGTTCTGTCAATTCTTCAGCACGCAGATTAAAGCAGAAGCTAATTACCTAACTGATTAGGCAGACCCACCTTGCGGAATACGACTTTCGCTCGGTTCGAGAGTACGACACAGCGCCTTTCACGAAGCAACAAGTTTCATAACCAATTCCCAGGACCACGCTGAAGTACTCTGTCATTGCAGTTCAGACGAATCCACACTCTGTATCACGCTGAAGTATCCTGTCATTGCTGTTCAGACCAATCCATACTCTGTACCACGCTGAAATACCCTGTCATTGCTGT
>Ga0131853_10024886_pt1 | contig 10792 bp, 19 predicted proteins | sample TergutLab28metaG_FD_92764 | JGI IMG/M metagenome (GOLD analysis project Ga0131853, IMG submission 92764) | Labiotermes labralis P1 segment gut microbial communities from Petit-Saut dam, French Guiana - Lab288 P1 (version 2) (version 2) | ecosystem: Host-associated > Arthropoda: Insects >... | reverse complement strand
TCTAAATTTTCTTTTTCTTATTTCTAAATTTATATCTTCTTGTCCTGTTACTTTCCATAGGTCCTTATTGGAAACGATGTTTGCCCACCATATTCTTAATATATGTCGTTGACATCTATTCACAAAGGTTTGTATTTTATGCTGGATATCGTTTGTAACAAGCCAAGTTTCACATCCGTACAAAATTACAGATTCATACAGGCATTAAATATCTTAATCTTGGTATCTTTGCGTAATGATTTATTTAGCCACACTTTTCTCAGTTTGCAGAATGATCCCCTAGCCTTCTGTATTCTCCAGTTAACTTCCTTACTGGTACCTCCATTTTCAGCTACAGTACTACCCAAACAGCAAAAGTCTGATGATCTTTTAATGTCCTCTCCATTTAATCTGAGCCATTGGTTTACTGTTGTATTAACGCGTATCTCTTCTGTCTTTAAGGAATTAATTTTAAGGCCAGCCTTTTTGGATTCCTTCCAGAGGTCATCCAACTTCCCTTGCATAAGCTCATATTTATGGTACACAAGATATACTTCATCTGCATATTCCAAATCTATAATGATTCCCGTAACCTCCATGTTAATCCTCTTTTCTTGCCATCCAGTGCTCTACGCAATACACCAACCATAACCAGCAGGAACAATAATGGTGACAGAAGGCAACTTTGTCGAAACCCTGATGACGTCTTAATTAAGTCAGATACCTGATTCTCATGCAGTACCCTACAGTTGAAGTCCTCGTATCCTTACCTGACTTTTTTCTTTATCTCCTTACTCAGGGTTGCATATCCTTTTTCCAAATCCTTGCCTTTCCTGGTTCGTGCATATGTCGCACACAGCTTAGCCTTTGTTTGTTTCCTTCTCTCTATCATCTTCCAAGTGCTATCAGATATCCAATTTTTTCATTTTTTCTTGTATTATCTTCCTGCCCCAATGTAATTTCACTAATGTGTTGGAAGGTGCTCTTTATTCTTTCACACTTTTCTTCTACTCTCTCATGTGTCTCGTAACTTAAAGCGGAAGACCCTTCCCACAGCTTAGTTTTAAATGTCTTTTGACATTCGATGTCCTCTAGTCTCTTTAGATTGTACCTCCGTCTATTTATAGTCCTTTATATAACCTTTTGAGTTCTAATCCTGAGTATTCCCATGATCATGTGATGGTCCGACCCAATATCTGCCCCTTTCTTATTCCGAACATCTAGGAGTGTTTTCTCCAATTCCGGCATATACATATATGATCAATTTGGTTTCCCCCCTTGCTTGTCTTTGTCCGGGGATATCCACATCACTTTGTGTCCTTCTTTATGTGGGAAGATCGTACTGCCAATAACAAGGCATTGCTTCCCACAAAGTTCAATCAAACGTTGTCCGTTCTCATTCTCCTTATCACAAGGCATTCCATACCTACCCTTTACATGTTCAATGTCCTGATTATTGTTCCCCACTTATGCATTGAAGTCTCCCATCATTTCAATTATATCACTTCTCCTTATACTCATTAAGGTTTTATCCAGAAGGCTATGGAAGGCTTCCTTCTCGCTACGTTCGGTATTCTCCGTAGGGGCATAGCATTGCACTATTATGAGATGCAATATGAGTCTGAAAATCCACTTTTTGGAGACCCACTTGAATTTTTTTTCCCAGAAAATGTCGACGAAGTCAGTGACGAACACGGTGAAAGATTTCATCAAGATATTTTGGCTAAGGAAAAGCGGTAACATGGCAAGTGGACGTCAAGTATGTTGGCAGACTGTTGTTGGACACTGAAGAAGGATGTACCTGAAGACAATAACAGGCGAAAGTCATACGCCTCTACATTTTAGAGGTAAGTTTCTGCCTCTTTCATTAGTACGTAAAGTACTGTTTTACACAAATAGAGTCCTCTGTGTCTTTGAAACTCTGCCTGATAGAAACATTCTGTATAAATATCTGAATTCAGCATAAAAAGTACTGCTAAGTTCACCTATTGAAGTTCGTGGGTCAAAAAAAGTGAAATTTTGTTGTCCAGTATTATCAAAAACTGCTGTTTGTGTTATAGATATGGTATGTAGGGTTTATAGTTTGTTAGGTAAGAGTAAGTGTAGTGCTACATACTGCATGTATGTGGTGATGTTAGTCAACCACGCATTAAACTACTACTATTACTACTACTACTACTACTACTACGACAAACACCACTACCACCACAACCACAACCACCAACACAACCACGGTTACGGGATAGATTTTCAGCTTTAAAACGCTGTAAGGTAATAAGTTTCAAGACATTTTCTCTTTTAGAATATTAGGATTAATTTCAGACAGCAGTTCCACTGAAACGTCGCAACAAACTCACACCCCTTCACATTCCAATAACACACAACACTGTCATTTGAGCAAAACCGGCTGTGGAATTTTCAAAACTGACAGAATTATCAGCCATTTGAGTGACACTAAAATCTGTGGGGGAATACAGCATAATGCAATAAACTGCAGTTGGTGCAGGCTGTAAAGGGAATACAGCATAATGCAATAAACTTCAGTTGGTGCAGACTGTAAAGGGAATACAGCATAATGCAATAAACTTCAGTTGGTGCAGACTGTAAAGGGAATACAGCATAATGCAATAAACTGCAGTTGCTGCAGGCTGTAAACTGAATACAGCATAATGCAATAAACTGCAGTTGCAGCAGGTTGTAAGGGAACATAGCATAATGCAATAAACTGCAGTTGCTGCAGGCTGTAAAGTGAATACAGCATAATGCAATAAACTGCAGTTGGTGCAGGCTGTAAAGGGAATACAGCATAATGCAATAAACTTCAGTTGGTGCAGACTGTAAAGGGAATAGAGCATAATGCAATAAACTGCAGTTGGTGCAGGCTGTAAAGAGAATACAGCATAATGCAATAAACTGCAGTTGCAGCAGGTTGTAAAGGGGATATAGCATAATGCAATAAACTACAGTTGCTGCAGGCTGTAAAGTGAATACAGCATAATGCAATAAACTGCAGTTGGTGCCGGCTGTAAAGAGAAAACAGCATAATGCAAAAAACTGCAGTTGCAGCAGGCTGTAAAGGGAATAGAGCATAATGCAATAAACTGCAGTTGCTGCAGGCTGTAAAGTGAATAAAGCATAATGCAATATACAGCAGTTGTGCAAGCTGTAAAGGGAATACACCATAATGCAATAAACTTCAGTTGGTGCAGACTGTAAAGGGAATAGAGCATAATGCAATAAACTGCATTTGGTGAAGGCTGTAAAGAGAATACAGCATAATGCAAAAAACTGCAGTTGCAGCAGCTTGTAAAGGTAATACAGCATAATGCAATAAACTGCATTTGCTGCAGGCTGTAAAGTGAATACAGCATAATGCAATAAACTGCAGTTGGTGCAGGCTGTAAAGAGAATACAGCATAATGCAATATACAGCAGTTGCAGCAGGTTGTAAAGGGAATATAGCATTATGCAAAAAACTGCAGTTGCAGCAGGCTGTAAAGGGAATAGAACATAATGCAATAAACTGCAGTTGCTGCAGGCTCTAAAGTGAATAAAGCATAATGCAATAAACTGCAGTTGGTGCAGGCTGTAAAGGGAATACAGTATAATGCAATAAACTGCAGGTGCTGCAGGCTCTAAAGTGAATAAAGCATAATGCAATAAACTACAGTTGGTGCAGGCTGTAAAGGGAATAGAGCATAATTCAATAAACTGCAGATGCAGCAGGCTGTAAAGGGAATACACCTTAATGTAATAAACCGAACTTCTGCTAGTCTATTTATTTTTAAAATAGTTCTAGCCTCATTATTCCGTCTGTGGCTTCCAGAACTTCTCTTTTTTCATGATAATTTTAGGTAAACAATTAATTGTCGTTTCTTCCTCCATCTGATCTGTTATACTTTCCCTACAAACCCTTTGCTCATACATTAGTGTTTGTTACTATGTATGACATATCTTACATGGTCTGGTCCTGGGTTCAGTTCCACACAGCCGATGACCAGTAGCGAAACAAGCACTAAGAATTTGACCTGCATGTACCCGATATGGTGAGATGTTGGTGCAATATGGTGCTGTACGATCACACCCTTCCGTTGTCTTCCTCCACTCCACTGGCCAATTGTGGCCCTCCACTTTTGAACACTGTCACCCATATACAGTTCCTTGTGTTCCACAATTATAGGACTAAATAATTCTGTATATCAAGATGGTGTGTTGGCTTGAAAGTTAAGTTGCGTTAGTGTTTATTCTGCAGTTATTTGTGTGCCGAAGTTCCAAACATTCGTTTCTTTAATTTGGAAGACACAACATAGAGCAGAGAGAAACAGAGTTTGTTCAAAGTTTCAGTTGATCAAAGAAAGAACAATATGAAATGAAGTCTGGGAATATAAAAAATACACGGATCGGTTATCACTTATTTAATTCCCTACTGATGGTATTTTTATAGAGCCAGTTGTTCTATCCAGTAATTTCAAATTTGAAATGGAATGATTATTTTGAATTGGACGGGAGAGAGTTTTCAGACACGCAATATACTGTGTAAAGAATTTAACTGCAGTAACAGTAAATGTCCTTCTGATAAAGAATTCTCCGATTCAAATTGCTCGCTCTGACATTTCCACAATTTCTGTATATACTGTACTAGTTTATTTATAAAGCCTTCAAGTGTAAACATATTTATGGAAGTACAATATTAGTGTTTTTAGTCACGTACAAATTTATAATTCTGTATGCAGCAACAAGTGATCCTTATCCTGCCAATAAGTTTCTATAGGCACCCACCGCACAACATCACACCACACAACAAAACAGCAATTAACAAAGGCTCCAGTACTCTATGAAGACACAATAAAAACAGAACAGCCTCACGTCGACAGATAATACCCAGGTATATAGGGTGATACCGTGATAGAACATGTGCGAAGTACTTGAAACTTTGTGATGAGCAGTTTCGAATGTCGTCAGAGAGACAAAAGAAAGCGGGTATTTTGTTGGCTTCCTTAAGTATATTACTTTAATGCGCACAAATCCACCGTCACTATAATATGATAAAGTTAAATTTATGCCTTTCTCTCTGAACAACATTATCCAATCCATGCAAGTGACATATCTATGTGGGGCATAAATATGTTTATTGAGAGACAGCTGAATGTGAAGAGAACTCAGTACTTCAGTAAGAAAATTAATATTTGCTTACATAAATACAAGGCGGCATATGTCAGATAACACGCAGTTGCACAAACTAAAATATATTCGTTGTTGAAAAACATTAAATCGTCTAAATCAGAGTGATATGGATACATGGACTGACCGTAATGTTGTTAGTACAGGATAGAGGGGAATTGGCGGTTCTGCCTGCAAGTTAGTGCAGTACAGTTATATGACAGTGCTACGGATTCATGGATTGACTGCAGTGATGTTAGTACAGGGTAGAGGGAAATGGCGGTTCGGCCTGCAGTTACTGTAGTAATGGTACATATCAGTGCAATGCGTACACTGACTGAAAGTAATGATAATAGAATATGTTAGAGGGGAAATTGTGGTTCTGTCTCCAGATACTGCAGTACTGTTATACCACAGTGCTATGGAAATATGGACTGCATGTAATGTTGTTAGTACAGGGTAGGGGGAAAATGGCGGTTCTTCCTGCAAGTTACTGCAGTACAGTTATATGACAGTGCTACGGATTCATGGATTGACTGCAGTGATGTTAGTACAGGGTAGAGGGAAAATGGCGGTTCGGCCTGCAGTTACTGCAGTACTGTTACATAACAGTGCTATGGATATATGGACTGACAGCAATTATCTTAGGACAGGGTAGAGGGGTAATGGCGGTTCGGCCTGCAGTTACTGTAGTACTGGTACATATAAGTGCAATGCGTACACTGACTGAAAGTAATGAAATAGAATATATTAGAGGGGAAATTGTGTTTCTGTCTCCAGATACTGCAATACTGTTATACCACAGTGCTATGGAAATATGGACTGCATGTAATGTTGTTAGTACAGGGTAGGGGGAAAATGGCGGTTCTGCCTGCAGTTACTGCAGTACTGTTACATCACAGTGCTTTGGATAAATGGACTGAAGGTAATGTTGTTAGTACAGGGTAGAGGGGAAATGGCGGTTCTGCGTGCAGTTACTGCAGTACAGTTCAATCACGGTGCTATGGATAAATGGACTGAATATAATGCTGTTAGTACAGGGTAGAGGGGAAATGGCGTTCTGCCTGCAGTTACTGTAGTACAGTTACATTACAGTGCTATGGATACATGGACTGCCTCTAATATTTTTAGTACAGAGTAGAGATGAAATATCGGTTTTGCCCGTAGTTACTGCAGTACCGTTACATCACGATGCTATGGATAAATGGACTGACTGTAATATTGTTAGTACAGGGTAGACGGGAAATGGCTGTTCTGCCTGCCGTTATAGAAGAACAGTTGCATTACTTTGCTATGGATACATGGATTGACACAAATATTTTTAGTACAGGTTAGAAGGAACATGACGGCTCTGCTGCAGTTACTGAAGGACTGTTACCTCACACTGCTATGGATACATGGACTGACAGCAATGTTTTTGATACATGGTAGAGGGAAAATGGCGGCTCTTCCTGCAGTTATTGCTGTACTGTTACATAACAGTGCTGTGGATACATGGAATGATTCTAATGTTGTTAGTACAGGGAAGAGGGGAAATGGCGTTTCTGCTGTAGTTACTGGAGTACTGTTACATCACAGTGCTATGGATGTATGGACTGAGTGCAAAGTTGTTAGTACAGTGTAGAGGGGAAATGGCGGTTCTGCCTGCAGTTACTGCAGTACAGTTACATCAGAGTGCAATGCATACACGGAGAGAATTCAATGATTTTTTACATGATAGAGGGGAACAGATGGTTCTGCCTGCATTTACTGCAATACTATTACATCATATTAATATGGATACATGGACTGACTGCAATATATTTGATAGAGGGTAGAGGAAAAATGGCGGTTCTTCCTGCAGTTACTGCAGTACTGTTACATCACAGTGCTATGTATGTATGAACTAACTGCAATGTTGTTAGTACAGGGTAGAGGGGAATTTGCGGTTCTGTCTTCAGTTACAAGAGTACATTCACTTCACTGTGCAATGCATACACGGAATGAATGCAAAGATTTTATTACATGTTAGAGTGGAAATGTTGGTTCTACCTGCAGTTACTGCAGTACTGTTACATCACAGTGCTATGGATACATGGACTGACTGCAATTTTGTTAATACAGGGTTGAGGGGAATTGGCGTTTCTGCCTGCAGTTACAGCAATACTGTTACATCACAGTGCTATGGACACATGCACTGACTGCAATATTTTAGGACAGATTAGAGGGGTAATTGCTGTTCTGCTGCAGTTACTGCAGTACTGTTACATCACATTGCTATGGATACTTGGAATAATTGGAATGTTGTTAGTACAGGGTAGAGGTAAATGGCGTTTCTGCCTGCCGTTACTGCAGTACAGTTACATTGAAGTGCAATGCATACACGGACTGAATGCAATGATTTTAAAACATGTTATAGGTGAGTAATGGTTCTGCCTGCAGTTACTGCGGTACAGTTACATCACAGTGCTATGGATACATGGGATGTCTGCAGTTTTTTTGTACATACTAGAAGGGAAATGGCTGTTCTGCTGCAGTTACTGCAGTACTCTTGCGTCACAGTGATTTGGATATATGGAATGACTGCAATGTTGTTTGTACAAGGTGAGAGAAAATGGCGGGTCTTTCAGCAGTTACTTCAGTACAGATTCATCGCATTACAATGTATACACGGACTGAATGCTGTGATTTAAAACATGTTAGAAGAGGAATGTTGGTTCTGCCTACAGTTACTGCAATACTATTACATCACAGTTTTACGGTTACATGGACTGCCTGCAATATTTTTAGTACAATGTAAAAGGTAAATATCGGTTCTGCCTTCGATTACTGTAGTACTATTACATCAAATTATTATGGATACATGGACCAACTGCAACGTCGTTGGTACAGTTTGTTGGAGAAATGGCGGTTCTCTCTGCAGTTACTCTGGTACTGTTATTTCAGACCATTGTAGATATGTGGACTTACTGCGTTATCCTAAGTACAGGTTAGAGCGGAAATTGTTATTCTGCCTGCAGTTTCTGCAATACTGTTACTTCACATTTCTATGGATACATGGAGAGCCTGCAATATTGTTTGTTCACGGTTGAGGGGAAATGGCGTTTCTGTCTCCAATTATTGCAGTACTATTACATAAAATTATTATTGGTAAATGGACTCACTGCAATGTCTTTGGTACATTTTGGAGGAGAAATAGCGGTTCTGCCTGCAGTTACTGCAGTACTGTTACATCACACTATTATGGATACATGGACTTACTGCAATGAACTTAATACAGGTTAGAGCGGAAATGTCTGTTCTGCCTGCAGTTACTGCAATACTCTTACATAATATTGCAACGAATACAAGGACTGTCTGCAGTGCTGTTAATACTGATAAGAGGGGAATTGGCTGTTCTTCCTGCAGTTACTGCAGTACTGTTACATCACAATGCTATGGAAAAATGTATTGACTGCAATGTCGTTACTGCAGTGCAGAGCGGAAATTGCGGTTCTGCCTGCAGTTACTTTAGTACTGTTACATCACAGTACTATGGATACATGGGCTGACTGCACTGTTGTTAGTACAGGGTAGAGAATAAATGGCGGTTCTGCCTGCAGTTACTGCAGTACTGTTACTTCACAATGCTATTTATACATTGACTTACTGCAATGTTGTTAGTACAGGGTAGAGTGGAAATGCCGGTTCTGCCTGCAGTTACTGCAGTATTGTTACATCTCATTGTTATGGATACATGGACTGCCTGCAGTTCTGTTAGTACATGATAGACGGGAAATATTGTTTCTGCCTTCATTTACAGCAGTACTGTTACATGAACCTGCTATGAATGCATGGACTCTCTGCTGTACTCTTACATTAACGTGCAATGAATGCATGGACTAACTGCAGTACAGTTAGCGCAGGATAGACGGGAAATGTCTGTTTTGCCTGCAGTTACTGCAGTAGTGTTCCATCAACCTGCTATGAATGCATGAACTAACTGCATTACTGTTAATACAGGATAGACGCGAAATCGCATTTCTGCCTGCAGTTACTATAGTAATGATACATCAACCTGCTATGAATGCATGGACTAACTGCAGTACTGTTAATACAGGATAGATGGGAAAGGCAATTCTGCCTGCAGTTACTGCAGTACTGTTACAATACATTGCTATGGATACATGAACTGTCTGCAATGTTGTTAGTAATGGGCAAAGGGGAATGCCGGTTCTCTATGCAGTTACAGAAGTAGGTTACGTCCGTCATTATCCTTCCAAACAATTGGTTATATCACAACAACTTACAGCGTTTTCCCACTGACTCACCATTAAAAAATACATTCATCTCTTTATCTCATTATCTTAACTCTTATACCTTTTCCAATAAAGGAAATACACAGTCCATAATTAAGGATTATATTATGAGGGCTTGGTAACATGACATAAGGACAAGCATTGTGCAATTGATTTGGTTCTTGTGGTTATTTGTTCACAGCTGGGTAATTGAAAGTTGTCCCACCTCATGGCATTCAGCCGAACGGAAAGGAAAAGCTTCATACCCTGACTGAATGCTGCAATAGTGAATGTGAATAATACTGTTATGATTTATAAATTAGAAATTTCCTGCTTTATTATATGTTTTGGCGTTATAATGAAATTCATTCATTCATCCCAATAATGGAGCAGAATTCTTCATTATTCAGATACTCAACGCCACTTTCCTACCGTATATTATGTTGTGTTCTTCGATCTGAGAGAATATTTTCCGAATTAAGTTTTTCTGTTTAAATTCTTCTGCCAAAATATGTATTTATTCCTCATGCATGCATATTAGTGGCATCGTCACATCCCACAATTTTCCCCCTTATCCTTACTCTGTTTTTTGCCTTACTATTCACAAAGATCCCTGTTATACCGTTCCATCTAGTGCTGTTGACACTTCCTCTATTTACGTCCAAACTCCCGCCCAGTAACTTATTTCTCTCAAACACACTCAGTCTCACTTGGTCTCTCAATATTCCTTACAAAACTCACACTCGTACATAAAGCAGTTATGTACCACTTAAACACCTGTTATAGATGAACTGTAGGCCTGGGGAAGGAATGGATTTTTTCCAGTCTTGACAAAGTTGTGTTTGGTTGGGCAGTGCGTGTAGCAGTTGTTCAACTGTCGCCTGGTGCGATGAGGACAACTAGCAATTTGTTCTGTATGTACCTACAGTCGGTTACTGTGTGTGCTGCGATATATCGGTAGATTGATAAGACCGGCTGATTTATGGGCTACATGTCATATAGGCTTATGCTTTGACATGTTCTATTCGACATCTCTTATCCTCCTTCTTCAGTGTCCCATTATGTTCTACAGTTTGCAAGCAGTCTCTAAGCACCTTGTCCCAACAGGATATGTCACTACTCTAGGATGTCATAGTATCTGCCATTCTAAACAACAAACTGTATATGATCAAGTGTTCTGTTGCGAGCGGTTTGTGAGAAAGAGCTATTTCATTGTACAGGATTTTGGATTTGGCGTCTAAATTGTCCTTCACTCGCTCCATACTTCACCCTTTCAGGTTTTTGTTAATGGGGCTGTACGAAGAGTGAAGTGCACAGAACAAAAGTGGATACTCGAGACAATTTGCTCAATCCCGTAATGGATGTTATAGACAGCATAAAACAAAGGCAATAAGCAC
>Ga0131853_10024884_pt1 | contig 10793 bp, 5 predicted proteins | sample TergutLab28metaG_FD_92764 | JGI IMG/M metagenome (GOLD analysis project Ga0131853, IMG submission 92764) | Labiotermes labralis P1 segment gut microbial communities from Petit-Saut dam, French Guiana - Lab288 P1 (version 2) (version 2) | ecosystem: Host-associated > Arthropoda: Insects >... | reverse complement strand
GAGTGGACCCCGTTCCAGACCCACTACTACTCAGAAAATCTGGTAGCGCCGGGGATCGAACCCGGGACCTCTGTATCTGTAGCCAGAAACTCTGACCACTAGACCACAGAGGCGGTCGCATTCCTGTATAATCTTTTTCAAATGAAGCCAAACAGTTATTTGAATAAAGGTAGACCAACTTGATGATACTTGCTTTATTGTGTCAATTTACTGCTCAACATGTTTCAGATGTTAATATATCCATCTTCAGGAGCTTGCGACTACTTTGTGTGTTATTGTGTAGGCTGTATTGTGCTGACTTGAGGACTTGACACCAACACACCTCAAGTCAACACAATAATGCACAAAGTAGTCGCAAGCTCCTGAAGATGGATGTATTAACATCTGAAACATGTTGAGCAGTAAATTGACATAATAAAGCAAGTGTCATCAAGTTGGTCTACCTTCATTCAAATATCAAGATGATGCACGGTCCAATACGCATAAGAAGCCAACTAGATGCAAACTACTTCTTAGTATACTTATTTCAACTTCTCTACATGTTTCGGGCAACTATGTGCTCATCATCAGGAGAACTTACTGCCTCATCCCAACCAGCAGATCAGACAGCTACCCATACAGAGTGAAAAATACCAGTGTCGCATAGCTACAGTAAATTCTCCTGATGATGGGAACATAGTTGCCCGAAACATGTACAGAAGTTGAAATAAATGTGCTAAGAAGTAGTGTGCACCTAGTTGGCTTCATTTGAAAAGGGCTTGGTTAACATTTAGTCGTTCAAATATCTTAATATACACAAGTGTGGAGACCTCAACTGTTATTATAAAGAGTGGATTTTGTGCAAAAATTGTTATTTTAGAATCAGTAAGTCCCTTTGTCATTTCAATGTGTTACAAAAACAGCAATAACTCCCTGAAAATGGCGTAGACAAACGCGGAAATGCCTCGGAGTTAAATAAGTGATTAGTTTACAAAAAAATATGCACTAACTGTTGGTAAATGAAAAGTGACTTGGCCACAGTTTGTTTTGTTCTCAGCTTGTCTCTCATTTGCTTCAGTCACTTTTCCTGTTGCGTTGATATCAAGCACTAACTTTTGCTGTGGAATCCATGGCTATAATTGAATAAAAAAGTAAAAATATTTGGACATTTTACCGCAAACGGCATGTTCGTCCTTTTCTATACAGGGTAAATCTTCCGCCATACAAACTTATGTTGCAGTTTGGTTCGAACTCGGAAACATTTAAGAAATGCCGCTGGTAGCGACGTGACGGAGCGAAGTTTGGGCCTGTGACTACCACTACCACTACAAAACACACGCGCAAAAGCCACCTACTCTAAAGGAGGGGCACACCCAAGGGGTGGGCTGCCTGGCTGCTGCTCCTCGTCACACCCACCCCCAAAAAATTTAAATGTAAAAACATGGATTTTGTAGACATGATGACATTAGACTTTTACGTGATTATCTATCAGCCGAAATTAGCCGCACAAACCGGCTGATTAGTACATTACAATTTTGAACAACTAAATAAGAACGTTTTGGATATCTCAGATGAAATTTGAAAAAAAAATACAAAAAACCTCGTGATTTAAATTAGGTGAGTGAGTAATGACAATTGTTACATTTGTATATATATAAATTCAGCTGCAAACAGTATTATGGTACAATTATAGTTACGACCTGATTTCTATATACAAAAGTGTACCATCGTTTAAAACAATTTATTACCCAACAGATAGACAAATATATTATTCGTTGATACAATTAGAATTATTATAAAATATTTTAAAATATTTAAAATTGCTCCAACATATTTCGGATCACAAGGGATCCATCATCAGGGAGCTTTATACAGTGCATCGCTAAAATTACAGCAATGGTTCTATCTCGTCTGTTGACATGGACGTAGTCGGTGTTATGGCAGCATATTTGCCCGTGATGCTTGTGTGTACTGCACAGTCTAGAGAGGCACAATTTGTGCATCTGTTGGATAATAGTGTTTTAATTGTCATTGAAGGACGGTGCAAACATAGCAAATGATAGACCACCCTTCATAATTCGAATACTGTTTATAGCACTAGCGCATTCTAGGTTGCGGAACTAGCAACTACTGACGTGTAATCATGTTCAGTTTTTTAGTTTTGTACGTGAAAAGACCACTGAGAAACTTAGTTCAAAATATGTGAGACTTTTAGTTATTTTTGGCTTCTACCTTTACGTTTATTTATCATCACAGAAAGCAATGACAGTATTTTTCTATGCACGTGGTTACAATGTGTTTTCTACTGTAAAATTTATTGTGCCGGCTTTCTTAGTTTTTAGTTTTCATGGAACTTCAGAGCGTTCTAAAACAAAACATGGCAATTTGCTGTTGATGAGCAACCACAGGGCTTCATGATTGGACCGGTGGACCATTCATAGTATCGTGCATTCTGTTACAGATTACCAGTACAGTACAAACTCTTCCGGCTATTATTTAGGGGTTAATAATTCTACGCCTGTGTTTGTGTCTTATTCTATAATTACGTAGGTTATTCGGAGAGTAAGTACGGCCTGCGCATATCTCTCGCGCATCCTCGAGACTGTCACTTTGCGCGCGTGCAGTGAGTTCCTCTATCAATTGAGAAGCCACAGACGCCATTTCGTGAAATTCGTGTTATGTTTATGTTTGTTCCTGTGCGTTAAACATGTTTAAGACAATTGAATGGGCCGCCGACTGTGAAATAGGTCTGTAGTTCCTTTTTCTTGAACTCTAGGAATGTGGTACCAAGTGTGACTCATCACCAGATCTGTCAAGTTTATGGTAACATTGCGATGTGTGATGGCATGGTTAGGAAATGGGTTCGGATGTTCAATGAAGGACGAGACAACATGCACGATGAGGCGCGAAGTGGGCGTACATCTTTGGTTAATGATGATTTGGTGCGTAAGGTCAACGAAAGAGTGCGTGACGACAGACTTTTCACAATTTCTGATCTGTCCTTGTACTTTCCTCAGATTTCAAGGATTCTACTCCATGACATTGTCAGTAGTCATTTGGGTTATCGGAAAGTGTGTGCACGATGGGTGCCCAAGATGCTCACAGACGAGCACAAAAAAACAGCATGTTGCATGTGCATCGACATTTCAGATGCGCTATCACAAGGAAGGAGAGGGGCATGTTGAGCCATATTGGTCAGGAGACAAGACATGGGTGTCCCATATCACACCTGAATCAAAAACAGCAGTCCTTACACTGGAAGCATACTGGTTCGCCGGAAAGGAAAAAGTTCAAGCAGGCGTTTTCAACAAGGAAGATCATGTTCACTCTATTCTGGGACACACAAGGTGCTTTCTTGGTAGCAATTTTGCCCCAAGGGACACAATAAACTCTACTGTTTATTGTGCAACTCTGAAGAAGCTGAGGCGTGCAATTCAAAACAAAGGGCGCGGAATGTTGAGTGCCACCATTCTTTTGCCTCACGATAACGCTCGGCCGCACTCTGCTGCTCAGACCCAAGACCTCATCACCTCATTTAAGTGGGAACAAATGGACCACCCCCCGTACAGCCCTGATTTGACCCCAAGTGATTATCACCTCTTCGTACACCTAAAGGGTCCTGGTCGACAAGCGATTTGACGACGACGATGGCCTGAAACATGCAGTGCAGAAGTGGCTAACATAGCAGGCGGCTGCATTCTATGAGGAGGGTATACAAAAACTTGTGCCCCGGTACAATAAGTGCCTCAATAATGGCAGCGAATATATGGTAAAATAGCTTGAAGGATGTAGAATCTGATAACAATAGAATTTTGTACGAAACCTCATTTGATTTTTTTTTACAGCGAAACGGTACTTACTTTCTGAATAAGACTCGTATGTGCAACCAGCACGGAATTTCAAGCGAAAATCTGGTAGACGTGCAAGCCCAATGAGAAATGAATTTTCGGCTTTGAAGATGCGAAAGGTGATTAGGTATGGAAGGCGTGGGCCTGGAAGTATGGAGATGGCTCTTGAAACCCTCAGAAATAACGTCTCTCTTTTCTCTGAAAACATATTTGAAGAGACATTTAGATGGGAAAAATTATATTGTGGTCGTAAACATTATTGCCGGAAATGGAATTGGCTAACCGTTTTCACAATTGGAGCAATACTTGTTTTGTACAACCATTACTGATTTACTCAGCCTGGAATTTAAAGTTGTTGAGCTAAATCATTTTACTCACACAATTTAGTATATATCCTGTTATACGGATACCCGAGACGCACCAGTGGGATTCCCATTTCCGTTGATGACTAACTTTTGGAAACTAAAGATGTAACAACCGCTCTCCGAGAGCGTGGGATTAGACGGGTCGCTGAATAGGCATGTTGCATACGACAAGCTGACAAAAAGTGACCAAAACTTTCATCAGTTAAATTAAAGGTTATGTGCTACTATACAGATGATGGATACTTAATAAAAGTGACTTTGACTCTGGTTCATTGATTGAAGATTCATCACTAACGTGTACAATTATACAGCGTATAAGGTTACCTGTAAAAACATCCAGCTCACACGTTTTGCTTTCTGCGAATATTCATATAAAGTGTCCCGTATTACTGCCTGATTTTAACCAAAGAGACATGCGTACAATATTTCAGCTAAACTCTGAATTACTAGAATTCAAGAAAGTCGATTGATCGGTCGGAGTTCTTTCAAGCGTAAAGACGTAGAGACGGAAATATTTCAACAGACGAATATGTTTGCCAGGGCTGCTGAAAAGATCACTTTACACCGCAATTACGTTGATTGTCGGAGATCACTGTGCGAAACCATGTCGGTAAATAACGGACAGTTAATTAAGGGGACTTATATATTAACAATTTTCTCATAATTATTAAGCGTATGTATTAATTTGGTTTTTTACTTTACGATAACAACCGGTCGAGGAATAGAAAGTTAGCTAGGTTTTTATAATTTTTACTGACATAACACACGACTGATTATTCGTGCATACTGAACTTCCTTCAGAACAGAAAAAATACATACATACATACATACATACATACACACATACACACACATCATACCACGGTTAACAAACAAATGATGGGAGACCTGCTCTGCCTTCATCATAAAGGTCGACTGTAAGAAAAATACCTTTTAGCCTTGTGCTGCAGTCCTTTTCCTCTTTCCGACTAACGTCAAGATCGTATAATTAATGATGACATTCACCACATTCAATTTGTAGGGGTCATCATCTTATTTAGTCGCAGGTCTTCTAACAATTCAATGTAGGTGCAGAGTGTTATTTCGGTTTGACTCCCCTGGACGATGGATCCGCCCATCGCAAAGACCTCTACCTGCACAACACACAGCATTCACAAGAGAACAACATGCATACCCCCGGCGGTATTTGAACCCACAGTCCCAAGAAGCGAGGAGTCGCAGACCGACGCCCTAGCTTGGCCACCGGCGTCGGAAACGTCATTATCATGCCCGAGAAAAACTATTTTGTGTGCGACCAGTTCTACGCATATAATTTATACATACTGGTACTAGATGGCAGTGATTTCTCATGTAATAAACACTGGTTAATCTGTGGTAATGAAATTCTGGTTGGGCTGTACATAAATACCCCTCTAACATGAAATGACACTATGTAAATTCTGTAATTGCGAAATTCTTGAAGTATAGTTTATTGTGGGATGTGATGTCGCTTTGGCTGTTAGAAAGTCACTATAAGTCATCGGAAATTTCTTACAAGACTACGCGGAGTCATGTAGCAGAGCGCTTCGTTCACTGTCACCGCCGTGAGAACCGCAAATTTCATGTAGAACTTTACACGATGTAGTATATATGGCTTAAATATCTGAATAATTCGTTCTTATTAGTGTGACTGGAATATATGTACTACTGATCCACTTCCCATTAGCTGCAATTTGTGTACAGTCCAGCCCGAGACATTAGGCGCCCAGGGCCTTTTTCGACATAGGACAGTGATGGTGAAACATTTTCAGGACACGTGCCCAAACAACTATTATTTTTCGGAGACTTTTTTCCCACTTGGGGACTTGAGTTTTCTAGCACCGTATTTCCGATTATGCCAGTGAAGTCCTAGCGCCTAGGTCAGATATGTGTCTGGTTTGTCGATTAGGTCGGCCTTGTGCGTGTATGTACCGTTGTGCTGATACTTTGCTGAAGATTCACGTTTCTGTGATTCGACTCCACGTAGTTTGGCACGTAATTATCGACGTTCCGAAGATGCTCTCTACTTTCACTGATGAATGACCTATAACGTCTTCTTGGGCTAAGTCTTCATCATTGCTGTGGGAACGTGGTGAATTGTCTGTGACATTGATTTGTTGTGTTGGTACCTCAAATACACATATGTTGGTACTTGGTGGATGCAATAGCCAATGAGTTAGAACCGCTTGTGAATTTTAAATATTCGAAGTGAAAGGATGCTTTTGGCATGTGCATTTTAATTTCAGATTGTGCTTTAATTAGCCAGGATGGAAAATTACAAGCCTGTGTAAGTATCCAAAAATGTGTATGCCCTACGTTAGTGATCATGATAATTTATTGAGTCGTGGTTCGAATTTATATGTGTCGGAGAACGTTAACACCAAGTATTTACGAAGCTCGTTATGTTTACTGTAATATGTTTACATTGATATGTTTTCCGCATATATAGTTTCCTAATATTAATGCGCTACTAACCCAACCATTCCTTTCTTACCACAAAACTGACATTTTTTCCCCTGTAACTTCATACAAACACACAAAAATGGGGCCATACTGACTGTTCTGTACCATTTGCTTGTACCTTAAATAGGTATTTGCCAGCATATATTTTATCTCCGTTCCACCTGAACAGGTTAACGTTTTCAGAAGGTGCACCTTCGTTCACATTCAGCCATTGACTACATAAGTTTGTTTACTGCTTCTGAACATTTTCGTTTTATGTTTTACATTGTTGTTGCCTAGAGAGTAGGCGTTTTCCTTTCTCAGATCCTTTCATCCCTTGTAGTTTTCAAATTCATGCTTTCATCCATGTTGTTCCACTTCTCTCAGTTCATGTAGTGATAGCAATGTTCTGAACATTTGTACTCAAGCATCATGTACTATAGACTGTTCATAGCAACGTTTTGAACATTTATGTTCATGCATCATGTAGCACATATTGTTCATAGCAATGTTATGAACACTTGTACTCAAGCATCATGTACCACAGACTGTTCATAGCAGCATTATGAACATTTATATTCATGCATCATGTAGCACAGACTGTTCGTAGCAATGTTATGAACATTTGTACTCAAGCATCATGTACCACATACTGTTCATAGCAACATTATGAACATTTATATTCATGCATCATGTACATAGACTGTTCATAGCAACATTATGAACATTTATATTCATGCATCATGTAGCACAGACTGTTCGTAGCAATGTTTTGAACATTTGTACTCAAGCATCATGTACCACAGACTGTTCATAGCAACATTATGAACATTTATATTCATGCATCATGTACATAGACTGTTCATAGCAACATTATGAACATTTATATTCATGCATCATGTAGCACACTGTTTGTAGCAATGTTACGAACACTTGTACTCATGCACCACAGACTCTTCTGTTATGAACTTTTTTCAGCTCTTCTACTCGAGTACCTCAAGAAAATGAAGGCAGCACCGGTATTGGGCCGACATCGTCAGTAAGTGTTAACATGAAAATCATACACATTCTTACTGCAAAGTGAATTTATTGTTGGTCAGTCACTGTTACTCAGTACTGGCTGAAAAGACATCATCTGTGACAGACTTTATTAAATGAACACCAAGAACTGGCAAAGTGACCACAGATTTTGTATCCTTTAGAGGCATCCAAACTCCATTCTGTTACAGATATATACATGGTACAGTCAGCCTGCTACTCTGCTGAATGTGTATATGCCTGGTTAATGTGTATTTTTATCAAAACAGCTGGAGAATGTGCATATCATTTTACTTACGAGTAGGGTCATGCATATTTGTCGATATGTGTAAATGTATTTTGTGTTGTACAAGAATGTCAGTAAAGGTTCAGGGAAACATTGCTAAGAGTTCTTGTAAGGGTTGTGACTCTGGATAACACATTCAGTATAGTGATTAGGTTATGGGCTGGATGCTCCGAGAAATTGATTACCAGCAGGAGCAGAAGATTTCTTCTCTGCTAATCATCCAGATGAGGTCTTGGGTCCACCCAGTCTTCAACTCAGTGGTTAGGCCTATTGTAGGCACTTACCCCAGGAGTAGAGTGACTGGGGCATGCAGCTGGCCACTACCCTTCATATAAAGCCAAGGTTAAGAATGAATGGAAATATACTTCCAGTCTCCCCTGCATGTATGAGGTCAGATTTACCTTTTGTGCTCTAAGGTCCATATTTATGATAATTGCATACGATTTTCAATTAAAATTTAAAGAAAATAATTGAGATAGACTAATATGGTTAACTTATAGGCTTACTATTGATAATTTTAAAGAACTAACAGACAGTGGGAACATTTAATCAGCACACCAACCAATGCACATACATAAAATGTTGTACGTTAAAAAATTTAAAATCGCTCCAACATGTTTCGATCCTAAGATCATCTTCAGGGAGCTACACTGTTCCGTGCTAAAATCACATTATTAAAAACACCCAATGATTTTCATTTGTTTTTAATAACTTTAGATTGGTGTTCATGTAGTTGTTTTTAAGTTTTGCCTGTTGAGCATTAACTATCTTCATCGTTGCAACGTGCATTTCCTAGAGTCATTTAATTAGCACACCAACTAATGCACATAAATAAAATTTTTTTTAATAATGTTATTTTAGTGAGGAACAGTGTAGCTCCCTGAAGATGATCTTGGGATTGAAACATGTTGGAGCGATTTTAAATGTTTTAAAGTAAAAAAATTTATGTATATGCATTAGTTGGTGTGCTAATTAAATGACTCTATGAAATGCACGGTGCAACGATGAAGATAGACAGTGGGAGGTTTGCATTTCTTCCTGTATTGTAATTCCACACATATAGCTTTTTATGGACTTTGCTTCATCCTGTCACGTTAAACACCTTTTTTGATAAACTGCATAAAGCTTAATTTATCTGACATAATATTGTGTTTGTATCCATGCACATAGATTTTTTCTACGTGAACTAACCCTTGGCTTGGGCTAAGCCACTTGAAAATTTTCATCACTGTTTAGGTGCATTTGCAGAATTGGGAGAAGTGACCATGAGCTGCGTCAGGTCTATCTGTTCCTCTGTCTGCATGGAACAATTCTGCTCCCACTGGGCGGATTTTCATGTTACTTTGTACTTGAAGATTTTATGAAAATTTGTCAAGAAAATTCAGGTTTCATTTCAACCTGGCAAGAATAACTGGTGCTCCACATGAAGACCTATATTCACTTATGAAAATATCTTGCTGAATTATTCTTAGAATGAGAAGTATTTCAGACAAAGGTTGTAGAGAAAATCATAACACACATTTCATGACCACAAATTTTTTTTGAAAATTATGCCATTTGTGAGATAACGTAAAAAATATGGTAGACCCAGACAGGCCAGAGATTACAATATAATCAGTGCATGCGCTTTCCATGCCAGGTAGCTAAGGAAAGAATACAGACACACACTCAGAATATTTAATGTGTATTGCTTTTCCACAACAACAATGGTTATGTGAACGCAACTCAATGTATGTCATACTTATATTGTCTGTCTTGTTATGAAGAATACCGGATGTGCCAAAAGTATTTTAGACTTCTAACAGCTTACAGGTATGTGCCGCATAATGACATTTCAGTCAGTGATGGACCGCATATAGGACAGTGGTTCCATAAGATTAAAATGTTATAATGCGATATTATAATACCAATGAGTTACAATTGCCTACAGTATTCAGTGCAGTAGGATGCTGTACACGTTTGTAGCTTAGGAGCAATAGGCTATACCATATAGCCTAGGTGTGTAATAGCCTATACAATCTAGGTTTGTGTAAGTGCATGTTCGCACAACGTCAAAATCGCCTAACGACGCATTTGTCAGAAGGTATCCCCATCGTTAAGCGATGCATATCTGTATATGATTTATTGTTTTGCTTTTTATTCTAAGAATTATAGGCTTAAGTGGTCCTTATGTGCAAGAATGAATCAACAATGAAACAATATAGGATGTAGTACCACTAATTTGAGACTAAGCCCAACCTGAACAACTTTCATAAGCATAAAATTTATGTCCTTTGAGCATTGTGGAATGTGAATCTGAATGTGGAATATGAACCAGTTAATGTACAAAATCCTCACTTTCAAGTTCACACGTGCACACTCACTGTAACGTATAAATAAATAAAACTCGAAGATTGTTGTAAGGAAGCCAGAAAGGGCTGTTATATGCAGTCCATTGCATGATACATTTGAAATCAGTAAATCAGGCACAATCTGACCTGATAACTCTGGCTTCTCTTTGTCTAAAAAAAATAACCTCAAATATTCAAATTTATATGTCACAAAGAACAAACACCTGTATGCTTATATTATTTTATGGCCCATTGTTCATGTTCCCTTTGAAATTTTTAGTGTAGTACTCTTCCACACAGGGGGTACGTGGTGGCGCATTTGGTTGATGAACTTCGCTACAAGCCGGAAGGTTGTGGGTTTGATACCCAGTGGTGTCTTTGGAATTTTTCATTGACACAATCCTTCTGGCCGCACTATGGCCCTGGGGTTGACTCAGACTCTAACAGAAATGAGTACCAGGAATATTTCCTGGGGGGGGGGGGGGGG
>Ga0131853_10024883_pt1 | contig 10793 bp, 8 predicted proteins | sample TergutLab28metaG_FD_92764 | JGI IMG/M metagenome (GOLD analysis project Ga0131853, IMG submission 92764) | Labiotermes labralis P1 segment gut microbial communities from Petit-Saut dam, French Guiana - Lab288 P1 (version 2) (version 2) | ecosystem: Host-associated > Arthropoda: Insects >... | reverse complement strand
GGTGCTAACAACCCCTCCCTGTAAAACATTCATGTTAAGAAATACTTGCAGGCATGATGCTTCCTCTGGAGATAAAACAATCCGGAGGTAAACTACTCCCCCACTCGGATCTCCGGGGGGGGGGAGTGTTTCTAGGGGAAGCATCGAGTAAAATACACAGGGAAATGAAATTAGGCACGTGGAATGTTAGGAGTTTTTATACTGGATTGGTTTGGCCCAGGATAGGGACAGGTGGCGGACGCTTGTGAGTACGGTAATAAACCTTCGGGTTCCATAAAATGCGGGGAATTTCTTGACTAGCTGCAAACCAGTTAGCTTCTCAAGAAGGACTCTGCACCATGGAGTAAGTAAGTAAGTAAGTTTACATTGAGAAAATAGGCAGTAGTTATTTGCTAGTGTTGTCGGAATTTTGACAACTTAGTTGATTGAATAAAGGGACATAAAATTAGTACTGATTTTAGTCCACGGAGGCGTTGTTTCTCGTCACGTCCGGCTGTTCAGTTCAGTTCAGGAGAGTTCACTTATATTCTGATGTATTCTGTACCGAAACCAGACTTCATGTCCTATTAAGCTGCCCGTTGTGGTTTGCGCATTGTCATTTTCTGATAGAACCTAGAGCTGTGGGTGTGGTAAAGTGGTCAGATATATGAGGGATTTAATTTCCTTTCTATTATTTTCAACAGGTGTGATAATAGTAATGATGGCAGTGGTTTGATGTGGTGGTGTAGCTATTACTGCTACAGTGCCGCATTCCCTCCTACCGGAACACTGCAGACTACACCCGTTAGCTGTTGATGGTTGCCAACGTTCGCATGTGTTATGCAGTCTGTTGCTGGCCTAGATTATGGCTTTATTTAAGAGGAACCAAACGTATTTTCGTCTTCTATTCGTCAGAGAATTTGGTATTTTACATTCCTTAATTGAGCTAGAATACTTTTAAGTTTTTAATCTGCTGTGCAGTATCATGCAAAGAAGTCTTATATAATGGATAGGCTACAGAGAAGTTTTCAATTGTGGATAGGCCACACCTCCACGTAATTCTATATGCCTTCTGAGACGGGATGGCTCCTCTATTTAATAGTGAACATCACTATGACGGTACTGGATGTTGCAGTTCGTGTACTGAATTATTGCAGATAAAGCATAGCAAAGCGAAGGAATGCGCCTATCTTCCTTGCCTTCTTGAATTTTGACAAAGGCTATCTCCCTTTTTATTAGTGATTTCGAAACTGCAGTACGCGCGTCCTTTGAGGATGTTTGCAGCTGACCTGACAGTTGCTATGTCGGTTTCTTTATGATTCTGTTACGTATTTGTAAAGCAAATACAGTTGTGTGGCTGATGTTGGTCTGGGCACTAACATTTATCTCCTTCTGAGATGAGAATAAATGAGACAGTATTCTCCCGGCCATTAAGTGTCGCATATGTCTCCTACTGCATTCCTTTCAGAGCTGTACTTGAGCACGTAGTAATCTCAGCTTTTTGTTTCCCCTCAAGCTGCATGTCGCTCTGGGTCCTGTTTATATTCGGAATTAATTCTGTAATAGTACAGTTGTAGACATCTCGTAGGATCCCATTCATGGGAAGTTAGCCTGTCCCAAGGACTCTACCTACGCAGGGTAGCAGGCCTACTTCACAGAGTAAGTAGGACATGCATTCATTTCCCGAGCAATATTCGAACCGAAGATTCCAGTGTTCGGACAGTTCAGTACTGTATTTTCTTATAGGCCTGTTTTACTGTCTGTGTGAGTGGCAGGTTATTAAAAACGTCAGTGCAAGAAATTAAGTCTTCGCGGACGACAAGTCTTGTAAGTATAGAATGAACTTCTGACGTTTAGGAGAGTGCCTGTACTCCATTGTGTGGGGTTAACTGGATCGATTGATTGCATACAGACACGGCAGATCGTCCAAGATTTCACTTGATTGAGACGTGAATACTTCAAATCTTATTTTGCGTTAACTGATTAATGATGCCTTCTATGAGTAGCTCAAGAATATTCTGGCCTTTGCAAATGCTTCTCATTAACTCGAGAATTTTGGAGAATTTGTCGTCGTTTCTATGTCTACTATCGGGATTAGCGAAATTAAGTCAACACAGGAAAAGCCTGGCTGTGTTGTATGCTTGCTTCTTTGAACCAAACGAAAATTTGCTTTCTGATTTGCACCCAAATGCTGTGGCAAACTCCGGTTCACGTCAGCTAAATTCCCTGTATTGAAAGCTCGTTACAACGCTTGTTATTCTAATCGCGTCCTTCGAAGTATCGAGTAATGAAGGACACCGTGGAATTTGGAAGTGACTTCCTCTTCTCGTGTTTAAACGTTACTTGCCCTGTTTGGTTTGGTGAAGAATAATGCATTTAACGTAGCGCACTTTGGAAGATGAGCTAGAAATTTTTTGTACTCGGACGTCATAACCAGGCCGCCAGACTCTCTAGTACCACTTTGGGAAATTCATGACTTTGTTTCTCGTACAGAAGTGAAATGCGTTGCTCTTCGTGGTCTAGTTTCGGTAATTCTGGCCAGCAGTCTAACATGAAGCGTCTGTATCTAGTCAGGTTATGCAGAACTGGGCACTTCGAGACTGTTATAGCGGAGCGGACGTAAATGGTTAGCATGGCGGTAAGGATCTAGACGTGTGTTTAGGAAGTGCCTGTTTGGAGTCAGCGGGGTAACCGAATGAAATAGAACGCATGACGGAGACATGCCCTTCTTATATGAAATTAAATTAATTAAACTACGATATCGACTGTTACTTTTAAAGCTGGAGAAGAAAACAGTCGAAGTACGCTCCATTTGGCATTATATAGATCATGGCGTGGCTGCAAAGAAATCGGATAGAATGCGGGGAAGTTATGCATCACTCCGCGGGCCTGCTAAAGAGCGAGATACCTGCGCCACAAGGGAAATATATTACTGCAGTAGTTTATCTTCAAGCGAGTATAACCGCGATGCGCAAAACCGCTAATGAGGCGGGTCTGCTGTGTTAGAATATGTGATATTGAGGTCTAATGATAGAGGCACTGACTGTATATGCCTTGATTTTAAAACAAGTGACATGCAGTGAAAATGAAGACAGTTTTGGTAGATAATGTGGCCTCAGTTGATTTCTTATGGCCATTCAGCAACTGTGTAGACGTTACTCAGCGTCTGCGCTATCGGTGGGCTAACAGACGAAGAGAGGTCGTTAGTGAAAATTAGCCTTGAAGATTCTGGTCTTGTGGACTCCTGACACTGTGTCGTTGCGTGAGTAGTTGCTCAGTTTTCGTATGACCCTGGCTCCTTCAAATCGTAGCGACTCAGTGTCACATCCCTGAAGACTTGAGTTTCCAGCAGTACCCTTGTGAGAACCTCAAATCTCGCTGTATTTCTTTACAAGTTCGATTCGCCGTGACAGTCAGATATCGAGCACGGACATGCAGATGTGACATCTTGTCTTTGACCACAGATTTTGTGTAAAGAGAGTGCGATATTTTGTGCCTAGCTTAATTAAGGTACTTGCGATAAGGTGGGCGTAATGTCGGGTTGTTTCATTTCGATGTTAGTACAAGCGTGGAAATCAGTTGAAGCATCATCTCACCTTGGTCGCCTCATTATTGAGATTTCCATATCACACACAAATACACGCACCCTGTGGGACTCCCCTGTAGGTGTGGTGAGCCCCTTGCAAAGGCCGCCACCTACACGACGCAACAAACACAATAGAAATTCTATCCCTCAACGGGTTTCGAACCCGCAATGCCAACAGTCAGGCGACCGCAGGCTTGCGCCGTAGACCACACGCATGGTTGACCGATGTTTCTTGCTAACTTCAAATTTTGAGCTGACTGTGTGTCTCGAGAGCGCCGTTACTTAGGGCGGACGAACAGTCTGGAAAATAGCACTGCCTTTCTTTTATTGAAAGCATTAGTAAATGTTGAAGTTTCAATTATATCCCAGTCAGCTGAATGCTCCTTATCTGCTGTCTCTTTTCTTGCACCAAACATTGTGTCGTTAAACAAGATAAATAACTGTGATTACACAAGTAGGGCAGGCTGATTGTTGAAATAATCGCAAATGAATGGTGCTGTCGACAAATGTGTTGGAATTGCTGGAGAATACCCGGACTGTGTATGCGGTAATAAGGAAGCGTATCCAGAGCCAATGGTTTATTCATTCATATGTATCCATCAGAGTCCCCAGTTAAGGAGCCCTCCCACAAAAGTGGGGAAAATATAAGGTTACCGTCCACGGAGCCCCACGCGGACCCAAGGCCCACATACAATGGGGAGCGGCCTGGTTCCCCAAGGGGATCGTTTATGACACTGCTGTCACTACCCCAGAACCATGCAGCCTTCAGCACGATACCTTCCACCTTGGCTTGTGTAGACCAGAGCCCCGTTAACCATCGTGTGTTGTAGTAACCCTCAACAGGGTATCCCCTACACACCTGTTACCGCCTTCCACGAATGCACCTAACCCTGAGGTACGGCCGAGGGGTTGGATTTATGGGAGGCAGTAATAGTAGTAGCAGCAGCAGCAACAGTAGTTCTAATTACGTAAACAAACACATAAAATTGAGTTGTAATAACGGTATATCAGCAACCTGCTTTGACGGACGTCATAGGTCAGAAATTTAAATTACGTATAAATCGTTTGTGACCACCCAGTTTGGTGCTACTTTCTATTATCGCTGGAAACATTATCTCAGTACGAGATGGAAGCCTGCTTTCTGAATATTCGAAGGCCATACACCTGAGCGTTTTTTCTTAATGAATCTTTTCGGCGTATTTTTGTGGTACATAAAATGTTTTTTTTAGAAAAGTCCGACGACGTTTGAACCGTTACATATTTGTATGTGTTTCCTGAATTTCCATGTTTCACAACAGTGTCGTTCATATGTCTGTCTCTCTGACGATGTCTGAACCAGCTGACTAGTTGGCATGCAGCTTGGTATGAAGATCGTAATGTGAGCCCAGATCACGTAATGCCCTGCGATCTTTAATACCAGCGTAGCAGTTCTGTGAACATGCGCGCTCGGAGGATTTCTGTGACGATGGATTCTACAGAAGCATGCAAATGCTGTTATGGCTGAGCGTTCAGTAAGAATGCGAAGAACGGCGAAATTCGTCACAGAAATTAGTACCAATAAAATACACTTTATTTATTCGTCTTCTACATATTTTGCCCCTCTTGTGCCATTATCAGGGAGCTTCAGATAATTTCCACGAGAGTTATATAAAGACACAACACTTCATATGTCTGATCCTTGATAGTGGCCTAGAAAGGCCGAAACGTGTAGGAGACCCAACACAGACAGAGTTTTCTGCCTACGGAAAATTGTATTTTGTTGGTTTCAATTTCTGTGGCTTAAAAAAGCAATACACGGTACTTTGCAAGGATCTAAGATTGCGAAGTTCGAGTTTACTTTTTCATTTGTTAGGAGGTCAGCCCGGTATGGCCATTTTAGCCAAATTAGCGCTTAAATTATTTCTCAGCCTTAGTAGATGTTTAATAATTAGGCTAATTACTCCCACTAAAGCACCAATGCCTGATAGGCTCACAAGTGTGGCCGATGTGAATTGTATGACATAATTTGGGGCTGTATTTAGTTCAATTGCTACTGTGATATGAAGGTTCGACTAAAAGGTATTGGTGATATCGTAAACGCATATAATAGCAATTGCTTTTTTTCCCCATGGTTTTGAAGGTGAAAATATTATAAATATGTGACCACAAACGCAACCAGTCAATTAAGAAAGTTGAGCATATTTTCTTAGCATCGTTTCTCTTACAAATACTTCAGGCAATGGACAATATAAAACCATATCGTATTGAAGGAAACCCCGGGAATTTTACTGTATTTAAATTCGAGACAAAATGAAAGTGTTCTCCAGGGCAGCCAGTGTTCATGTGTATCTTTGTACATGTCTAAAATAACTTAATTACTGTGCCTTTATTGCCATTTCAGAAGGCCGTGCCACAGCTCAGGCGGTTAATCGCCGGCCTCTCACCGCGGAGGCCCGGGTTCGATCCCAGGTCAATCCATGTGGCATTTGTGGTGGAGAGAGTGAGAATGGGGTAGGTTCTTTTCGAGTACCTCGGATTACCCTGTTAGTACCATTCCTCCAGTGCACCATACTCGTCTTTTATTCGTCACCGACGCTGCATAATCTTTGCCGTTGACAGTGTCATTAAATAAACACTACTGTCGACTACCCTCGCCATTTCCAATTACGACAGTATACGCCGGCAATATTAACTGTTTGCTTGCTACATGTAAGTCGACAGGTATTGGCCCGAAGGTTGCAGACGGGGCTTTTATGTTCCAATCTATTGGTGTTTCAACAATGTCTGTAGCTTTACATTCAGGTAAAGTTTGTGGAAGGGCGTCTGTTATTTATTACTGTCGTTTAGTAGGTGTAAACAAGACGCGGCCTGAAGTCTGTTATTAGCCATTATGTGTGTGGTAACACGTGGAGAACTTGTTGTATTCTGTGAACGTAGGCTAGGAAACAAGCTGTCCACCTGTGCTGAATAGACTGGGTCCAGAACTGCTCTGTGAGTCTAAATAAACAATGTTCTTCACGTGCCCCATAGGAGGTATCATCCTAAACGATATCTAAGGGTTGTGAATGTGTGTGCAAAGACTGGGTGTTCACCAGTACAAGGTTAAACTGACACTATGTGTTTCGTTCTGTCTCTGTGACAAGCGGCAAGTCCACTGGTAAATCTTCAAGCTAACGCATGAAATATTTTGATTCGTTATCGTTTTTGTAGACACATCTATTAGTAGTGTGTAAAGCCATCGTGACCCCTATAAGATCTATTTGTTCAGAACCCCGAAGTGCCCAATGGCTAATGGGTTTAGTTTGTGCTTTCCCTATCCTGTAACACATGGAATTCTTTGATGTTATTCATTCCGTGCATTATTCTTACAATTAATCACATTCACCAACATATACACATCATAGGATTACAAACTGTACGTAAGTTTTGAAAGCTCCTACATGTTTCGGCGCCCAAGCACCATCCTCGGGGTGTCTCAAATACGAAGGAGTACAAGCACCAATATGTCAGTCTGGGAAATACAATGCCAAGTAGTAAGATATTTAAAAGTATTAAAATTGGAACATTTATATGAAATGTTAAGTATAAAATTACCGCGTTATTAACATTAGTTATCATAATTCTGACCCGTTCTGGGCCACAGTCCAGTGTCTGCTTTCACTATATTCAGTGCAAGTATACAAACATCTGAGTCCATGCTGTGCGATCCAATAGGATCTATTCCCAGCGGCGCGAGCCGGCGTGTATCGTGCCAGAAGGTGCTGTATTTGACAATCCCTGAGTGTGGCTCCTTGGCGCCGAAACATATAGAAGTTATTTAAAAATTATGTATTTTTAATCATATTGTTTGCTTTGTTTGTGAATGTGGCTGACACTAAATTGTTTTAAACGTTGTTGGGATTGACTGTATAGTTATTTTATAATCGCACTTTGCAATGTACAGATTTCTGTTGGAAGAATAGTTTTTTGATGCATAGGGTGACAGTCCTTCTTCAGAAACATACAGTATGTATTGTCGAAATAAATTATACGGTAATAATGAGTATTGAGTAGGTCTTAAGGATTTTAGTGGGTAAGACCGCGGTGTATTTGAAAGAACGGGTTGTTGTGGCATGTTCCTGTGTCGACGGAGGGAAACTGCGGAAGCCTCGGTTACATCAGTTGGGATTGAGACTGGCTTGGACCATTTATGAATGCTTGTTGATGATGGCGAAACGTAGTTTGATATTTTACTGTTGGTACTGTCCTTGTGTAACTTCATACTGAAAATACAACGTTTCGGAAGCTGGTTCTGCTTCCCTCTTCAGGTGAAAGGGCCTGTGGAACGAGCTAGTCTCAGTCGCTGTTTCACTGTGCATTGCCACCAAAAACAAAACGTGTGCACAGTGTGGCGCCCTGTTGTTAAAGTTTTTCGTCTATGCAATGATCGTGGCAAATTTCGAATTTCCCACAGTCATTCGGCGACCCCAGGCGTTATTGCGACACCAGGTGTGCCTGCCAGTGGTATGCACAGTGCCCAGAGTGACAAATACAACAACTCAACCCAAATTGCTCAGTGTAGGAGTGGTATTCAGTAGTCTCTGAGAAGTCTGTCCGTTCGGGCCGTGCTCACTGTTTTGACGGATGTCATACATTGCGGGAAAAAAACCGACAGTTTTCTTATGGTAAAGAACCTGTACGTAATTTTCGTGATAATTTTTCGGGGCTTTTCTCAAATAATTGAATGACATCAATGCGAAAATTATAAGTGAGCTAGACAATAATAATTACTGTGAGTTATTAATCCTACTTCCGCCTGAAGGAACTGGATTGATGTGGAGAAAACAGCGTTGGCCATGGACGCCTGTCTTATCGATTTGTTTTGAACAATGCAGTAGCGATCACCACCACAGCCGTTTGGTTCTCAGTGTCAAGTATTGCTTCCAAGACATGATGGTATTTATATTACATTTACGTCCTTATTCTTCTCCTTTCACGTATCTGGCCTTTCCTTCTGTTTCATCTCAAAGTCTTGTCGGAATTTAGCGAGATTCTTCGTGTGGTCGCGGATCAGCCCTGGTGCAAGCACTTTCTCATCACACGGCAACACACGTAAACACTGAAGAAAGGAAGACACACAGAAGAGTGGAGCCAACACTGACCCCGTGACCGCAGCATGCGCGAGGCGTAGACCGTTGCTATATACACCAAACGGGCAACGGGACAAAAGTGCGCGTTCGTATAATAATAGTAATTCACTTCAATTTATTATGTATAAACGTGCTAGATTAACAGGAAAAGGCCATCATAGAACTAGCAAAAAATATACAAAATTAGCAGAACTATTATACATAACACACTTACTAGCACACGGCCATTTTAGAAATAGTACAAAATGTACAGGGGACCGTGGTGGCACAGTGGTTAATGTGCTGTGCTACAAATCGGAAGGTCGCTGGTTCGATCCCAGCTGGTGTCACTGGATTTTTCATTGACATAAAATCCTACCGATCGCACTATGGCCCTGGGGTCGACTCAGCCTCTAACAGAAATGAGTACCAGGAGCATTTCCTGGGGGTAAAGGCGGCCTGTGCTTAAGGCTGACAACCTATCACCATCCTGTGCCATTGTCACGAAATCTGGGAACCTTAACTGCCTGGAACCCTCTGGGCCCCTCCGAGCCTGTAACGGGACTGCTTTACCTTTACAAAATGCACAAAATTAGCAGAATGTAATATATAAAACACACCTACAGGTTAAATTTAGTACAGGATCAGATGATGATGATGATGATGATAATAATAATAAGGACTTTAATTTTCATTTTTTGCTGCTTCTGAACCACCACTGGAAGTTGTAACACTTATGAGTTTTCGATTCGTAATATTACATGCTTTTACCTAAGTGTCGATATTTCACTGATTCCCATCTCAGCGCACTTATGGAACATTATGGATAATGGATATGGCCTATTTATACGTGGATCAGTGTTGTAATAAAGCTGTGGAAGACTCTTATGTATGTGCACGTCTTTTCTCTGATCTTCAGTTCAAAATATTGTTAGCAGGTCTCCTGGGACATGACACCGTTCTTGGGTGAGTGACAGCCCACGGTCCTTCAAAGCTTTGGTAGCAACCTTGTATTTATCCATTGCAACAGCGTCACATCGCAGGTGACCTGAATTGTTCTGGACAGCACTTTGTTCGGTAGAACATCCTACTTTCAGTCTGGTTTCCTAGGCCTACATGAACAGTTTCTTCTTTTATCATTGTGGCCATGTCTCTGTGTTTTCTCCCTGTCCACTAACCTGTGTACCGGTACACAGACTTCCATGAAACTTTGAGTGAACCTGATGCCATTAGACGCCACCCCACCTTAGCACTTTTCAGTTTCTTGCCATCAATAATCCCGACATGGCGGCAGCGCGAATGAGAGAGCGTCATTAGCGCCACATCTAGCATACTGATGGAGAACCCTAAAAAGTTTTTTTTTTTCGGGAAGTAGATCGTAAAATGTTAGGTACTTCTGTTAGAGCAGTTTTATCGTGGAATGCAGACCGTAATGGCGGCCTACGAAATCTGTATTTAAATTCTAGTAGGCTACTGAACCGTCGTAAACGTGAAATATTTTGTAGAGGTAGAACATACATGTAAACATTCAGTGTAGAAAGTTTCTATATCAATGAACAGATACAAAGGTCATGGAGTGTCGACATTTCGAGTTTATATTAGGCATATGTTCTACAGAAAATTATCCTTAGTGTAGTTCACTGAATAATGTACAAGTAATTGTCACTTTACGTTGCAGCTTGCCTTGATATAAAACAGACTTTTTAACTGAAAATTGATGTAATAGGTTCTTCCCTAACTTTATGTATTGTTCGCGAATCAGTTTCGAACTTCCTATAATAATAAAGTCCTTCGTTCCTTCTAGGAACATAGGTTGTCTATGAGTCCTTTCCATTTCTGTCTATCGGCTGCTAAGAACCTTAGTTCATTCCAGCTTCTACCCGCTTCCTTGATTACCAATCTTCTCCAGCTGTTTCTCGGTAATGTTCGGACATTATATTGTCCTATTCGTGTCTTCACTCGAGAGCATTGGTTCGTCAACAGATAGTCAGTCCGGCTTTTCTTTCTCATAGACTTAATGAAAACAGTAGAATTTCGGCGCAGGCAGGGTGTTAACCTACCTGTCCTATCCTGATGGTGGGGCTGCCACCTTCTTGGCATCAGGCTGCCACTTCTGTGAAACCTAAATGTCTATGGCATTT
>Ga0131853_10024882_pt1 | contig 10793 bp, 6 predicted proteins | sample TergutLab28metaG_FD_92764 | JGI IMG/M metagenome (GOLD analysis project Ga0131853, IMG submission 92764) | Labiotermes labralis P1 segment gut microbial communities from Petit-Saut dam, French Guiana - Lab288 P1 (version 2) (version 2) | ecosystem: Host-associated > Arthropoda: Insects >... | reverse complement strand
GTCCTCTGTCCTCAACTGAATTTGTTGAACCCCCCCCCCCCCCAACAAAATTCCTGGGTACGCCACTGTTATTCGTCAGGGCAGATTCTACTTTTAGCATGACTAAGACTTTCATGGTTATCCTCATTTGCACTATACAAATAATCTTTTAACAGCAATATTATTCAATGCCTGATGAGCTACTTTTCACCTTCTTCTCAGTTCACTCTACAGAGTCATTGTTCTCTTCAATTCGCTACAGTTTATGCGCTTCAGAGAGTTACTGCGTAAACAAAGACAGAAAGAAAAAGCACTCTTGATTTACGGATGCTGGCATACATGCGAGACCTGGAAGCAGTCGTAAAATTTTGCACCACTAGAAGAATATCCTGTAGTGAAGATGTGCGATATCTTTGTAGAAAACGGCGAAATTGCATACAGGTTAGAACATTGGCCTGCAGTGCTGTGAAGTACGATATAAGAACCTTTTCGTTCGCTATTCGACCCTTCCAGATAAGGCCACAAACTTCTCCCAAAAGGCCGGACGCCATTCATCCAGTAACGCGACGCCCTGCAACAGAAGAATTAAGACCCCCCGAGTGTTATTTTTATTTCAACTACGGTTAGAATACAGAATTTACCAATAGTGTGGCTATTAGAATATTGTCTGTCAAGGAAATGATACACATGCATTGTACCGCTTGGAGTGTAATTATAGAAATTTAAAACTAAGACATTTAACCGTATTCTACCCGAATCATTTACCTAAACGACTCATGTTGTTTCCTACCTAATTGTGGAAAAATAAAACTTTTAATTTTTACTCGAATATGTAAATATGCAACTGTGGAACAAAGGTAAGGACGAATGTAAGTGGAGCGATAAAATTGTGATCTTCGTTACTGTGATTTGCATCTTAACAGTATTATCCACTCCGCATCTCTCGCCCTACAAAGACAGCCAATTTTCTAGATGTCCTCATTTAATTGTTTTCAAATTTGATTTGTTAATTAACGATGTCATGTATTTCAAAGCCTTATGGAAAGCTGGTCTCATAACAAATGGAGATATTGTCCTGTTTGAGGTCTTTGTCCGACCCTGAAATGGGGCAAGACAGCATGTTGCAATTCTCACGGCAATACACAAGAGTTCTCCCTTACAAACATGAAAGGGAAAAGACCCATACATCTTTCGGTTTATGGTCCGATATGGATTCTAGAAATTGGCACTTACGTGTATAGTCCTATAGGGGCAGCAGAATGGAAAGAGGTGTAGAACATTACAGCTTGTGGGAGGGTTGTGGTACTGTGCAAAATGGTACCGCAAGGTGGAGTCCACGTATATGTGGCATACGTTATGTAGATGGCCTAAGCGACTGTGTTTTGCTGTTAGACGTTTTCTCTCGCTTGTTATGCCCTCTAAATATGCTGCAGTATTGTACCTTTGAAAATGGCTGCCGTTTGTTGCTGACTGTGTGTGTCAAAAGGTGCGTCGTCACGGCTTTGAATATGCTTCTTCCCTGCGATTCGTCTATAAACACTTGTAAATTTCAGTATATTCGTCCCTTAGATCTACATTACGTTATGAAACATAAAGCAGCGCATAGAAAAGGCGCGGCTTAGTAGTAACATTAGTAATTTTCGCACACTGAGTAGCGTAATGTGCTATACCGGCGTAAGTAGGCCTATCCTGAGTTTTGTACAGGCGGAGGTGAAAACACAGACAATCGGACAGTATATTGAGAAAAGCCTGTGACAAAGAGGCATTCACGGCCATTTACCGAGGGGAGGTACCGGCTTTGGCCACACACACAAACGTGTATGTATGTAATGTATGTATGTATGTAGACTATGCATACGGTGACAAGCAGCTGTGTTTACATAGCTTGGTCACAAAAGATACATACAGACCTGTAGGCTTACAGCGTCTTTTTTTTTCGAAAGTTTTATATTAAAACGGAATTATGTAATTGTTGTTTTAATTATCTCGTGATTATACCCTTTGACGCTGCTGTTAAAGTGTGATTGATTTTTAAAGCTACAGTCAGCATTCGATATAGCGCCACCCTCCCGCGGTGCCCATAGATGTCTGTGAACAGAAATTCCGTAGTATACAGGGTTTCGATTTGCCGCCACACTCGGTATACGACTACAAATTGAGGTGAACAAACCGTGGCGCTGTATCGGGGTTTGACTCTGCGTAAAATGTATTGGCTCTTACCATATTTTTAAAACTGCCTCCCGTCATTTTCAAAAATGTGTCACTAGTAGCTGGTCCTAGTTGGGCTCATTTATAAGTTTTATTAGTGCATCGTAACTGACGTGTAATGAGAAAGTGGTGCTGATTTTTCTTCTTCTTTTTTCTTCTTCTCATCGTCTTCTTGCTGTTTAGGAAACGTGTGTTAACACGCAGATATCTGAATATTACAATAATTCATTAATCGGTGTCGGACCTGAGATGTCTGCAATCAAAGTGTCAAGGTTGGTTTGTATATTTCTTTCACTTATTAAAATGTAGAGAAAGAGACGAAAGAAGAAACATTTGCAATGCGCAGTGCGGGTACTGGCATGAGAAAGCTGTGATGCTGGAGACCGTAAAGGCATTTCTTCCGAGGTCCGCTACTGTGGTTGAACCGACATTAATTTCCTGGTCACTTGTCTCTCTGCTGTTTATCGGTTTGAGATCATGGTTCACAATGGCGACAGCATTTCATATTCTTTCCTTGTAGTTGTCATCCACATTGTGCGACGCTGTTTACCTTGTAGTTAGGCTGTCGCCTTGTCTGTCTCTGACCTATCACACAAGCTGTGGGTAGCGTTACTGCAGCAGCTGCCAACTGTCCGCCACAGCGCATTAATACGTGTAGCAGTGGCGTGCAGCCACAACAGTCGACGGCGCAATAGCCATATTGCAAATGAGCCAGATCGAAAGAATGGGGGGATATGTTGTATTTGGTGGCGCCATATTTTAACTACGTAAATTATGTAACTTTTATTGTAAATGCTGTGTAATAGTTAAAGAAATGTCGAAAAGCTTTGTGGGGAGTGTTTGAAAAGAATGTTGCGTCTCACACGTAGATCAGTAAAATGATGTGAATCAGAGATGAAGAGTTAGCTTCCGCCTGGAGGTGCACCCAGGTTGCATTCTGCATCCGGAATCCAAACGAAGATTGGTGAAGGACAAGAGAATGTTTAATTTTTTCGTAATTCATTTGCTGACGGTGTATCACTTTAAGGGGAGAATACACAGTAGCGGTAGATCATAAGATACGGTCTCGGTAACTTCATTTATTATAGTCTATCCTTGAAGAAGTGACGTAGTTTCGACGTGGAAATTATAAGACCGTTATGAACCGGGAGTGTGTAGGGTTTTGGAAGGAAACCATTTGATGCTTAAGGGTAACTTCTCCCTGTAAATGACCATAGAGGCACCGAGGGGGAGTACAGGTATAACTATACTGATTCTTTACTTCGCTGCTAGATGGAGATGAATGGTCAACGCCACTCCCAGGCCGCTTTACCCCCGGGAAAGAGACCGGGTACACATTGTAATGGAGGCTGGGTGGACCCCGATGTCGGCTTGAACGGGCACTGTAAAACTTGCCCCGCCGGGGATCAAACTCCATACCGTCCACCCAATAGCGAATACGCTATTGAGGCCGCCGTTGAATTGGGTAATAACTCGAAATTCTTCTGAACGCTGTGGACCAGTCTTTATAGTTCAACGACATGATGCAAAAGATTCGTAGAAAGATTACTTAGGAATTTCTTTTTAGTGTAGTCCTATAAATTCTTTAATTCCAGTGTGTAGGCAGTGCGGTATACGTTAGCTTTGTGAATTTTCTAAAGGTCCAGGTGAGTGTTTAGGTAATCAGGTGAACAGTACTAATTAAATAATGAGGAAGTTCCCAACTTTTTTTGAAACTGGGATGTTCATCACCGTGTTCACAAAACTCTCCACTCACTATCCTGAGCTACGTAAGTCCAACCCACACCTACTCTGTTTCTATAAAATCCTTCTATTACAACATAATAATAATCATTCTATCTGGGGCTAGGTCTTCTACGTGGACTCCCTGCTGCAGGCTTTCCTACAGATTCGTATGTACTTCTTTTCTATCCTATGCGTGACACATTTTTACCCATCCAGTCGTCCTTGATTTGATAATTCTGATGATATATTATAGACGGGTAATAATTACGAAGCTCCTCATTTAGCAGTTTTCTCAAACTTCCTGTTAATGTAGGTTTACCTTCCTCGTGTCTGAAATTTCTCCTCAGCACTGTGTTGTTAGAGACTGTGTCAGTTGTAATCTTCCACTAACATGAGAGGCCACGTTCATTGCCATAAGAGCAGGCTACCTAAATTATAGTGCGGTGGTGCAGGAAATGATGACCAAAAAACAGATGGTGGAACTGGGTACAAACAGGTACTAATAAATGAAAAATTAAAAACTGGAAAGAGAGGTAAAAAAAAACAGAGCTGACTGGGAGAAGTACGTTAAGGAGGTGAAAGTTCGCATTGTACTGTAGTGCCATCGTCGAAGAAGAAGAAGAAGGAGGAGGAGGAGGAGGAGGAGGAGGAGGAGAAGAAGAAGAAGAAGAAGAAGAAGAAGAAGGAGGAGGAGGAGGAGAAGAAGAAGAAGAAGAAGAAGAAGAAAAAGAAGGAGGAGGAGGAGAAGAAGAAAAAGAAGAGGAGGAGGAGGAGGAAGAAGAAGTACAGGAGACAACACATGTAGTTTATTTATCAGCACTTTTTACCTTAAGATATTAATGATAAACACAATGATAAATTTAAGCGTTAACAGATCTACTTGTTAAACACGACAGCCGGGATAGCTCAGTCACTATAGTGACTAGGCTACTTGCCTAAAGGCAGAGGAGTTATGCTTCTATCCCTCACAGGGAAATCGTCCAGGCCGGCTGTGGGCCCACCCAGCCTCCTTTTTAGTGGGGGTGGGATGGGGTGGGGGCTCTTTCCCCGCGGATAATGCAGTCTGGACTTGAAGCTGTCCACTCACCTCCATGTAGTTCTGAGACTAAAAATGAGCGTAAATATTTCACTATTTGCATTCCTTTATGGCTCGCACAGGGACAAATTAACCTTTACCTTTACCTGTTAAATGCTATTCAAATGATACTTGTTCTGATACACTTTCGAGAGACATTGTTTATTTATTCACTGTTAAGTTAAGAAAGATAACTTCACAATCCATACAAGATTATTCACTTAGAATCGTGTCAGCTTCGCATGACTCCCAACACTGGCAGCGGATTTAGTAGTCGTCACCGTCGATTGGCGGATAAGCAGTGCTGCTTTGTAGCAGTTATGCTTAATGCTGTGTCGTTTCTCCTCTCGTTCCATCATTTCGGACACATTAACGAAGGTGCATGTCAGTAGTTCAACGACGCTTCCAAATGAACTATGACGAATCATTCAGCGGTTCGTTTATTCAGGTGATTACATCTGAGCTGTAACCTGTCGTACCTCATATAACATCAACAGCTGTGGGACTGCTTACCGAAACATTGTCAATGCTGAAGTTACGTACGTGATACTGATACTAATGAGGAAGTTACTGGTGTAAGGGTTGAATGGCAGGATAAAATTGCTTTTTTTCAAAATGGTCTGCCACAGCACCAATGTACTGCAGCTTTGTTCACCGCAAGCTGCATAAAGCTGGGAGACACGTAACTACGTAATGAGAACTCTAATTATCACTAGTGGTGTACCGAGGGGGGTTGGGGTGTTCAACCCCCGCCCCCCCCCCCGAAATTCCGAAGGCCCTCCAAGATCGTGCCAAACTCAACCCGATTGTGAAAACTCTTAAAAATTGCTGAATTTAGGACGCCAACATCCCAGGATGTTCGAAAAAAAGGCAGTAAAATTCTAAAACTACCTAGGTTCGCAATTGTTTTACATTAGCAATGACAAATAAACTGGTTGTCATCATAAATAGTCTTAAAGTACCAAAAATTAAGAAAATTTTACTATATGAAATGAAATTTCTTGTACCAAATTACAGCTGCCTCCAGAACTCCTGACTAGGGGGCTACTGCCCCCTGATCCCCGTTCTCTCTGTCCTCAACTGAATATGTTGAACCCCCCTAACAAAATTCGTGGGTACGCCACTGATTATCACTAGTCACAGTATTACTTCACTGTCACGTCAAGTACCTCCTAGAGACGGTAGGGAGTTAAACCTTACTACCTGTATATAATTTACAATTGTCTGGCGACATACCTGTGATTTTAATGTATGTTGGTATCACCAAGTTCCACTCGGATGTTCGTATGCGAATGGTAATTCTTTATACTCATAGCAATATTCTAACGTCTCGAATTTTGTGTAGAACAAGTGTTTTGTGGTAGTTCGGCATAGTTTCTTCCGGCATTTCGGCAGAGAAAGTGCCTTAATGTAATTCGAGTTATCTTTTTTTTTCACATTTTCCTTAGAAAACATAAGTATTTATTGACCATCAACTTACAGTCTTGAAACAACGTCTAAGGTATTCTTTTTAGTGTAGTGCCGTTTATGAAAAAAGTAATTCGTTCTGTATGTGTACTGCGCCCCCTTACTGTAGACATCGCCTCACACATTTTTATACTACTGTCGTCGCAAAAGGAAAAGAATGTGTACCCAACCACTTATCGTCTATGAGATATTAATTATGAACATATTAACTACATAGCCAACAACAGCAGCATTCGTCCGCCCATGAACGAGTAACCACGTAAGGCCACACACACACACACACACACATACAAAGAATGGAATGTCTTACAGGCCTTCGTTAAAGGTAAACGTGGACCTGCCCCTGTGCTCTCCATGAAGGCATAAGGGGGAGCAGAGGTGTAGCACCATTGAAGTATAGCGACGGCACCCTAGGCCATCGGTAAGCGGTCCAACAAAAGGTGCAAGACGACCTATTCTTCGCTAAGGCAACACTGTTTTGCCACCATGCTGATATTTCTTTTGATGTTCGGGATTTGTTACGCCGATTGTATTTGCGATTGTAGTTGCAACTAACATTAATTATTTCACGTGCGGCTGAGCAGGGCAGCTGGTTGCTCTAGCGAATCTGGTTCCTGCCTTTTTGCCGTTAGGCACATACAGTATATGTTTGCGGTCGATTGTGTTCCTACTTGGCCGGCTGCGACGAGTAAACATCTTTCTGACGTGCCCTCTACATTAATTAGGATTGCTGAATTGCATGTTTTGTTTTGCAGAGTAGAAAATAGAGATAAACGTTTGTTGACCGTACTTATGTGTCAGTCAAGCCTATGTGACTGTATTGTTGTGGCAATTGTCCCCAATTCTTATTATTTGTGACACGTCAGTTTGCGCTTCCAATGTTGCGCAGAAATTTCAAAGTTGAAATAATTTTGATTCAGGATTTATTTAATGTCTTGGAGCCAAAATAGCTTATTAGGTATAATGACTTGGCAGCCGTCTAGACAACGGAGAAATTATGTTTCGCTTCCCAGAGGCGAAAGGTATCCTCTTCTGTTCTTGTGTCGGATTGGCCTGATGGGTGCTCATTGGCAACACTACAGTTTCCATCAAGGTTTGTGTCTGTGGGCAGGATTCACAAACAGCTAAATGGATTCTTATTACAGGAAGAACAAACAGTTATCCACAATGTAACTATGAGGTGGCTTCCTTCCAACTTGAACAATTAATCAAGCTAGGCAACATCGCATTGAGGCAAGCTGAAGAACCCGATATGCGGACGCCATGCTTTGCCTTGGAAATTACGAAGTGGTCGTTAGATGTTTGCAGTGAAGTACTAAAGATGCTGTTTCTTCCGTCAGAGCTGCAACAAGAGATTGATACGTACAGACAACAAACACTTTGCCACGGCTAAGGCGAAGGGAAAGATAAAGTTGTCCCTGAGTACGCCATGATGCATATGGAAAGAAGTGGCTTCACCATCCAAGAAGGATCAGCACATCCCTAGTTGCTGACCTCTATACATCCCTATCCTGCGCTACCTGTCTCCAATTAACAATTTCCACCTTTCTTCTGTCATTCTCCACGTCACATTTCCATTTAAACTTGGGTATCCCTTAAGGTAGGTTTTAGTGTAAGGTGACTTGGTATATTTTCGTGGTGTTTCTCGCGTCATCCATGCGCTGTAGATGTCCCTTCTATCTAAGGCGTTGGAGTTAATAAAGGTACCAATTTGGACGTCCTTGTAAAATTTTTCAAGTTCAATATTCGCTCTTAGAGTGGAGGTTAATTTCCATTCATTTGTAACTTCTGCACTAAATGGAGGTGGATGTGCGACTTCACTCCCCGGCCACGTAACTGTGGGAATAAGAAGCTAGGTGGACTCCACAGCCGGTCTGGACGCTTTTAGAAGAGATATATCTGTTGCCTCTCTCGGGAATCGAACTATGATTCTTCTGTTTTACATCCCCTAACTTAGTAACTACCCACCTATGCAGTCCCATTCCCGTAAAGACTAATGGATATTCGAGTATTAATTACATACGATTTTAGCTAAGTTACTGTATTCTCTACCATTCATTACCTCAAGACCATTGCTTCATTTTACGGATGTTGTTGCCATAACTCTAGTTCTTATTATTTCCGTCAATTCTTAAAAAGAACGCCGAAGTCAAATCTTTATTCAGAAAAATACCCGTCAATGAAATAAGCTATTCTTCAGGAAGGAAGCAATACAGAGCTGGAAGGTGCGACTAGTGTTGGTTTGTGGGGAACTTCATCATGGCACTGGGATAAACATACAAGGAAACCAGTCACCAATAAACAAGAAATAAATGCAGAGTTTTATGAATTTTAATTAACTAATTTACGTTGCACGTTTTCAGTGCAAGAAGTATTTTCTTAAAAGTTATCGTCAGTTTATGTATGATGTTCAGAGTAATAGAGTCTCATATTCGCGAAATTGTGGAAAAAGGACAATGATATTTGTCGTCATTAATTATTTTAGAGAAAATTATGCAGGTACATTTTAATTAGAAATAATTAATGTTCTTGAGGACAAGCAACATTACGCCTACACTCCCCGAAGTTCTGCCACTCTTCTGGCTATTAAAAATATGTTGCATAAAATTCAGGAAATAAGCAGATAATTTTAAATTTGCAAACACATGCATATAAAAATGCCTGTGGTTGTAGCATGATAAGTGTCAATAAACATTTTCCTGGAAGAGTATCGTTACACGTAGGCCTTAATTACATCATCTTCATCATCAAAACTATAATGAATTCTCTTTCATAACACTGCTTGTGCTGTATCTTCGCCTGTAATGGATTTTTCCTCGTGGTTATAAGACCACTCAGTAACTTCCCGCAGTTGCCCGTTTCTACCAAAACTTAATACCTAACAGTAAGATAGTCTCCAAGTCATTGCTTGTTATATACGTTTGTCCAGCTGTTGTTGTATTCCAACCATACCTTTTATAGGGAGGGAGCATGCGATCTATCGATTAACGTCAACTCACTCTCGATTTACCGCATACGTCTCAATTATTTAAAGTCTTCATTTGTAACAACGAACTCTCCCTTCTCCTTTTATTTTAAATGACTCGACTGTGCTGTTAACCCCACCCATCTTTGCTCGTAGCCTACAGGGTTCATTCACTTGAGTTATGTTCATGTCAGTACGGCAAATGCTTTGCTCCGCCTTGCATGTCCATTCCTCTCTCTTATAATGAACCAACAAGGTAATATATTCTGCTCTGCGTAGTAATAATACAGCAAACAAAAACACTATTTGGTGTTCAAGGTAATTAGTTATCAGATAGAATAAGTGTCTTAACTAAAATATGAATATACACGTATATATAATGCCTATAAGCTGTTATAGTGGTGAGTTATTGCTTCACGGTTTTTGAACATCCATTTTTATTCACTTGGGTGATAATAATTTACACATATGAAAGTGGCTGTAGTTAGGGCTGGGCATTCAACGACCTACCCAAGAAAATGCAATCTGTAAGTAGAGGTCCATGACATAGATAAGGGACTGACTTAAACAGACGAACAGTTCTTGCAATAACGAATATATTTCTGAGGAGTGATATATTAAAATATACCGGCATGTTTTAGTGAGTGCGTGAGTTAATTTATGAAAGTCCCTCGCGCTCACCGCAAATCTTATTGGTCCTATCGTTGATGTATTCGATATTATCTCTAGTAGGTTATTCGGAAAGCAAGTACCGTCTGCGCATATCTCTCGCGCGTCCTCGAAACTGTCACTTTGCGCATGTGCAGTGACTTCCTGTATCAATTGAGAAGCCACAGACGCCATTTCGTGAAATATGTGTTATGTTTATGTTTGTTCCTGTGCGTTGTACATGTTTAAGACAATTGAAGGGGCCGCCGACTGTGAAATACGGTCTGTAATTCGTTTTTTGAACGCTAGGAATGTGCTACCACGTGAGATTCATCACAAGATCTGTCAAGTGTATGTTGACAATGCGATGAGTGGTGGCATGGTTAGGAAATGGGTTCGGATGTTCAATGAAGGTCGAGAGAACTTGCACGATGAGGTACGAAGTGGGCGTCCATCTTTGGTGAATGATGATTTGGTGCGTAAGGTCAACGAAAGAGTGCGTGACGACAGACGTTTCACAATTTCTGATCTGTCCCTGCACTTTCCTCAGATTTCAAGGGCTCTACTCCATGACATTGTCAGTAGTCATTTGTGTCGCAGGCTGCCGCATTCTATGAGGAGGGTATACAAAAACTTGTGCCCCGCTACGATAAGTGCCTCAATAATGGCGGCGAATATGTGGAAAAATAGTTTGAAGAATGTAGAATCTGATAACAATAAAATTTT
>Ga0131853_10024879_pt1 | contig 10794 bp, 12 predicted proteins | sample TergutLab28metaG_FD_92764 | JGI IMG/M metagenome (GOLD analysis project Ga0131853, IMG submission 92764) | Labiotermes labralis P1 segment gut microbial communities from Petit-Saut dam, French Guiana - Lab288 P1 (version 2) (version 2) | ecosystem: Host-associated > Arthropoda: Insects >... | reverse complement strand
GAGGGGGAGAGGTGGGGCGTGTGGGGGGGGGGGGGGGGGGGGGTGGGGGGGGGGGGGGGGGGGGGGTTCAACAATTTCAGTTGAGGACAAAGGACAGAGTGAATGGGGATCTGGGGGTGGTAGCCCCCTAGTCAGGGGTTCTGGAGGCAGCTGTAGTTTGGTACAAGAAATTTCATTTCATATAGTAAAATTTTCTTAATTTAAGGTACTTTAAAACTATTTACGATGACAACTAATTTATTGGTCATTACTAATGTAAAACAATTGCAAACTTAGGTAGTTTTAGAATTTTACTGCCTTTTCCCAAACATCTTGGGATGTTGGCGTCCTAAATTCAGCAATTTTTAACAGTATTCACAATTGGGTTGAGTTTAGCACGATTTTGGAGGGCCTTCGGAATTTGGGGGGGGGGGGGGTTTGAACCCCCCAAACCCCCCTCCCCTCGCTACGCCACTGAACTATGCCATATAGATAGATGAGTCTACTTTCAAACCAGCGCCTTATCCCATGCCGTGAGAAAGCCTGTAAGATTCATATGATTGTCATATAATTCTGATTCTCAAACACCGATGTAAAAAATCCTTAGTTCTTAATAATTCTCCAAATGAAATTTGTATTTCCTTTCATTTTTGCCTAAGGAAGAAAAAGTGATGAAAGATATTTCATACATTATACACATCATATAGCAGTATCAGAGTGACTATGTTTTTTTTGTTTCATCAAGATTTAACAATGGTTTCTCAGGTGCATAGCATACAGTGTCAGATGAGAGGGTAACTCTGAAGAATGTAATGGGCTGCTTAAATTACCATCCTCTCATTTGCCTGGCAGGACTGAAAAGAGCCTCAAAAGAGGTTCGAGTGCCTGGAACCTCCCAAATACTAGCAGAATTCTAACCACCCAACCATGATATTGGGAAGGATAGTGAAACTAATGTTACAATTGACTGGGCATAACTCGGAGTGAAGTTTAAGTTGGAAAACTGAGAGGGTAATATTATATTACATATTAGGTCCACTGGATGGATGATGGATCATGCCAGCTGGCTGGTTCAGGCATGTGGCAGTGCTGAACTTCTGTGTTCTGCACCAGACACTTTCCAATGTCCACCAGAATGACAAGTCTAATTATCACATTCATACCAAATCAACATTTTTTATAATTGACAATACGTATGCAACGCCACCAAAACACCCTAATTAACAACACATATCTCAGCACAGTAATTACATTGTCACACAGCATGAGCAAGAGAATAAAAATGCATTAAAGTTTTGGTTGGAAATCCTGAAGGACAGAGACCACTTGGAAGACCTAGGTATAAATGGGAGAATAATATTAAAACATAAAACGTGGGTGGGAAAGTGTGGGCTGGGTTCATGTTCTTTAGGACAGGGGAAGTAGCGGGTTCTTGTAAACACAGTAATAAAACCTAGGGCTCCATGTCAGTGGAAAATTTCTTTGCTGAGTCAGCAACTACGAAATGTAGGTGTATTAACCCCCCCCCCCCCCCCGGTTTTTGAAGCCAGATAAAGTTGAGATGAAGCAGGAAGTCTCTCGCCTTGACCTATCACACTCCACTGCGCCGGTTTTTCACACACAGCAAGTATTCTCCAGCAACCGTTAGAGCGTAGACTTTCTCTTTTCCTTTGCTGCGGTTCGTGTCCAACCACCCAAGACGTGACGTCACGAATCTGCTTTTCTCACGCCAAGATGCAGCTGGTTACATTTAGTTAATGCCTGCCTGAAGTACTTCTCAAATGCTTTTAGTATAATTTTCTGTTACTTGCAGTTTCAAAAGGTAGATAAGAGAATCGTATTGAAATGGATCCTCGGAGAATCAGTTTGTCGTTTATAGTTCACACGTATTTCACGATACTTCAAATTATTGTGACCAAACAGGATTGAATGATTGAATGGTGGCGAATAGACGTAATGAACTGCAAAGGAAGTGAAAGGGAGTGGTTGGGGCCTAATTTAAGGATTGTACCGGCTTAGGCCTGGAAGCACTGGGGAAAATCAAGGGAATCCTCAGTTAGGAAAGTCGGTGCCCCGGCCAGAATTCGAACCTGCCGTTTTCTGTATTCAGAGAATAGGGTGTAAAGCTCTAAACTCAGTGATTTTTATTTGGCACAAAGTTCAGATATTGGCGTTCGTGAACATGCGACAAACCTTCCCTTATTTCCAAAGGAAAACCAAGCAGTTTCTGTAAGAATGACGTTACAGAATTTTGTGTTTGGGTGCCCCAGATTCGAATTTCGCGCGGTTGAGAACCCTCAATGATTGCTGTTCTCTGAATGTCGGGATATTACTCGAAATAGACCACGGCTTCCTACATCCGAATTCTCACCTTTTCGCCATTTAGAGTGATGCCGCCTTCTCGCTAGATGCCACATAGCCTCTGAAACTGTTAACAGACCAACTATATGGTCTAAGAACAAACACCACAACAAGAAACACCTTGTCAACTGCAAACTACTGAAAGAACGATCTGTGTTACCGAGTTCGCCTAAGTCAGACCGCCAGCTGAATTTCCTTTATGATTTCGTCTTCTGTTTTACCTCTGTTCAGCATTTCTGACTACAGATTTATGTCTGCAATGGGTGGGACGCAGAATACAGCATACAGTACGTGAAGGCTTACAGCTTTCATTTGAAACCTTTCTCGATATGGTCAATATTTAATTTGTCAACAAGAGGATTTCTCTCTAGAGTCTAGTATTTACATTGCGGAATAACTACCTCAGTGTTATACTTGCATTCGCGTTTGTAATAAACGAAAATGGAAAGAAAAAAAGTATTTTAAATGTGTGTTTTCTACACAACATTTCGCAAGTACATAATGGGAAGCTTAATGATCCCTACTGCTCACCCAATATTGTTTGGGTGATAAAATCGAGAATAATGAGATGGGCGGGGCATGTAGTGCGTATGGGGGAGAGGAGAGGGGGGTACAGGGGTTTGGTGGGAAACCTAAGGAAAAGACACTACTTGGGAGACCCAGGAATAGATGTGACGATAAAATTACTATGGATCTTCAGGAAGCAGGATGTGGGGGTATGGACTGGATCGAGCTGGCTTAGGATAGGGACAGGTGGCGGGCACTTGGGAATGCGGTAATGAACCTTCGGGTTCCATAAATTGCGGAAAGTTTCTTCACTAGCTGGAAGCCGATCAGCTTCTCAAGAAGGACTCTGCTCCATGAAGTAAGTAAGTAAGTAAGTATGCAATTAAGTAAGTCATTCAGTAAATTTACTACACAATGTATGAAATAAGCGCACATGAGTGTGGCCGTAACTATCTTTTCATGATCTCCCGCATGTCTAATGTTTGGAAGCACCACGTACCCAATGGATTTTAGGTACTAGACGGGAGGATAATATTAAAATGAATCGTGAATAAATAGAACTGAATATCTGGACTGGATGTATCTGACTCAGGATAGAATCCACTGGCGAGCACATGTGAGCAAGGTAATGAAAATTCTGTTGTATAAAAGGTGGGAAATCTCTTCACGTTTTGATTTCAGCGACTACTATCCCCTAAAAAGGACATTGCTCAGTGCAGCTAGTTTCTTTTCGGAGACAGCACGAAGACAAACCCTGTTCATTTGAATTCTTGGCTGCGGGAACAGCGAAGTAGCACTTTCTTGTCACTGCCTTTCTCCAGTGTAACTAGCTAATGACGTACCTCAAAGTCAACAGAATTTTCAGTCTTAAAAATCGATAGTCACATAACCTTTGTTCAAGCCCCAAGTCAACAAACCTGAACTGGGAATAATGCGTGACTTGCACGTTTTTATAACCTCTTTGGATGGAGAAACTCGGCATTCTCACGGCCTCAGTGCCAGATGGGATTACGAATGCAATCAACTACTGCGCTTCTTCTTATTCTTCTTGTTATTATTCTTTGGAGAAAGCGGGAAACGTATGTTGATTATAATGATGATGATGATGATTATCATTACGACTAAAGTGCCGGTAATGATTTTGTTGATTTAAACATAAGATACAAAGCGAATGGTTACGACCCGAATAGAGTAGCTAGGGAAGAACAAGGGAAAGGTGTAACTAGCAATTAAAATTATGCACAGAAGCTGTTAATGACATGAAGGCGAAGTAAAGAAGAATCGGTTTACATGTTTTAGAAACTGTTTCTTTTTATAATGTAAACTACATAAAATCGCGTTGACATCCAACTTGGTACGAAAATTGGGCTTCCTGAACGTAGACAACTAGTGTCAAACTAGTAGCACTTTAAGCGCATCACACTGCAAAGGGTCAGACGGTAAATATTCGTCATATCGAAAAATACTATTTAAGTACAGCACTATGGCTTAATATGTGCTGTACTTTAGTCCAGCACTTCCACTGATATCCGAGAGGCAGGCGAATGGAGCAAGGCATTGCAAGATTATCCTACTGGCCTATGTCTGGATGATATCTTAAACCTGTGAAGTACACATTTTCCAAACTCTTATGAGGTAGCGCAGCTGGGTAAGGCACTGCGCTATAAGCCGGAAGGTCGCGGGTTCGATTCCCGATCATGTCATTGGAATGTTTCATTAAAATAATCCTTCCGGCCGCACTATGGCCCTGGGGTCGACTCAGCCTGTAACTAAAATGAGTACCAAGGGGGTAAAGGTGGCCGGTGCGTAGGGCTGACAACCTTACTACCTTCATGTGCCGACTGTCTTGAAATCTGGGAGCCTCAAACTTCTGGAACCCTCGAGACTTGTCCAGGATTGCTTTACCTTTGCCTTACGAGAAGCCACCTTACAATAGTTGGTGCCATCACTGTGGTGACATGAAGCACACACACTAATTAGGCGCCACCGTAAAAATTCGGTCTCGACGGTGACCTGGCGCCCGGAGTTTGTGCACCCTGCCTCAAAAGAGTCTACGGCCGCTTCCTCTCGACCCAAGAGACATTCATACAGCCTTCTTGGATGTGAGGCCGTTAATCATGCTAACGTTTTCGAGGATCATACTGCCTCCAACTTCAGAATATATTACTCGCCGATGTAAACAATATTCGCCTTCTTTCCATGTAACGTATGTGACATAACACACTATGCTCCCATTCTCGTACTTCATAACTGTCGTTTCACGGTTTTTGAACTCTGTAACAACGGTGTTTTGTTTTCTTCCTTCCCCGTCTTCAGAAGTCGGGATAACTCAGTCGCTACAGTGTCTTGGCTAGGTTATGGGCCACCAAGGAATCTTGTTTCGATTGCCAGCAGGGGAAAGAGACTCGCCTCTTCTCCAAAACGACCATACCAGCTATGGGGTCCACCCAGTCTCCTAGTCAATGGGTATGGGGGACCCTTTACCAGGAGAGAATTCGGCAGAGGCGTAAAGATGACCCTTCACCTCTGAATAGCGCCAAATTTAAGAGTGAGTGGAAATATATATATATATATATCCACGCTTCATGGCATGCACAAGAACTGCTTTAAGTTATTTTAATATGTTCCAATTTTCGCGCATTAATCTGATCCAAAACATATAAATATCCAAGAACTTAACTTTAAGTCTAATCACTCTGCTTTTCTTTACTTGCTGCCACGTCTCCGATGGTTTCTAATACCACAGTATCTCATTTCCTACCCTCTGCAAAGCATTTTTATACATCCGCAGCCTCGCCCTTTCATTCCGAATTGTACTGCACGTACCTACTACTTTGTCAGGGTTTCTCCATTACCCCCGGCCCTCCATTCTCATAGCTCATAAATATTTACCACACAGCCCTCTTAAATTCAGTTCCTTGCTTTTCTGCCGCATTTGCGAAGAGACGTTACAAAAACGCTCCTTTTAGTTTCGCCATGCCTGGCAGTCCGTCCTTCCGTCAGTCTGTCTGTCTGTCTGTCTGTTCCCATGTATCCAATAATTTGAGTTCCGCTCAACAAACTTTAAATCTATTTGATACCGGAACGTTCTAATGAAATTTGTCTGTGCCTTACAAGTTTATTTGAAGCATAACAAGAATAACGAACACTACGTAAAAACCGTACGAGTTTTAGTGCGTTTATCAGGCGTATCTTGCACGCGCGCGCGTGTGGGTGTGTGTGTGTGTGTGTGGGTGGGTGGGTGTGTGTGTGTGTGTGTGGGTGTGTGGTGTGGGGGTGTGTGTGTGTGGGGGTGTGTGTGTGTTGGGGGTGTGTGTGCGTGTGTGTGTGTGTGTGTGTGTGTGTATGTGGGTGGGTGTGTATGACAGCGAAAGGTTTTTCAAAAAAGCTGTAATATATGTATGTGTATATATGTGGGAGCGAATAGTTTTTCAAACAAAAGCTGTCGATAAATATAAAACACATGTTACGTTCAGTATCGTTTCTTGCAAGTGTTTTGATTTTCAAGACAAATAAAATATAGTTTTAAATTCTGAATATTATAACAGTGAAGGCTTCAAAACTACTGAGCTATGTGTGCATTTCCTAAATTGTTCGTTGCAATGCCTCAAAATATATGTTTAAATTTGTTTTTTTATTCTATAAAGACTCTGGGCATTAACCTTTGATAGCTCTGGACAAACACAAAAGATGGTTAAGGTTCAAGGAGCTTGCGGTGGTGTTAAGGGTACAAGATGGAGGAAGTAGATTCCTTCTAAACGTTCGTACTTATCGTCTAAAATTGAAGGAGAACTGGAGAGCAAAGGAAGGGGAAAAATTACGCGCTGAGGAGACTCGAATTCATATTTTCAAATATTGTTTCAGGAATTAAATCACGAACAGTTAAAGTGGCGGTGCCGGTACCTGTTGCGTGTAAGGGAGAAATAATTGCATAGAGTATCTTGGTTGAAGAACTGAAAGGAAGAGACCACATGGTAGATCTAGGAGCAGGCGGAAGGATACATGGAAATGTAACTTAGAGTAGGTTTGTTACAAAGATGTGATTCTGATTGGTGGGGATGACGATGATGGCGACCATGGCGATGACACTCCGGGTTTCACAGATGGAGACAATTTCTCAGTCGAATTTAATAATTGTCCAACAAGATGCGACTTATTCAGTTTATTACAATTCTGTAGGCAACTCTACATGTTTCGGGTGTTGACACCCATCATCAGGAGCTCGTACAGCTGTAATTACAGCTTCTGGTATTGATTAACTGCAATGAGTAAAATACGCTGCTATTAATACTAATATATAATTTATTAATAGCAGCGTATTTTATTCATTGCAGTTAATCAATACCAGAAGCTGTAATTACAGCTGTACGAGCTCCTGATGATGGGTATCAACACCCGAAACACGTAGAGCTGCCTAAAGAAATGTAATAAACTGAATACAGTCGCATCTTGTTGGACAGTTATTAAATTCGATTCACGACGCACGGGTGTATATAAAAAAAATTATCAGTCACCCACATAACTATAAACTGCACTAGAAAGACCGTGTGCCGTAATATTTTTAAGGGGAAAAAAGAAAGAATGAAGGAGAGAATGAAATATTTCTACGAATTAATGCAGGAAGGAATGAATAAATTAATGAATAAAAAGTTGAATGAACATACGAATGAGAAGGAAAGAAATATGGACTTCACCAATCAATAAGGGCATTAACCACCATGCGGAAGCATCAGTACAAAACACAATGCAGCCTGTTAAATATCACAATGCCCTGTTGTCTAGGCAACCAAGTGAAAGCGAGAGTGCGACGCGAGTCCGATCCAGGTCAGCGGCAATTGCAGAACCGCAAATACGTGCAACTACTCTTAAAGCGAATAATTTCCCGGCGCCTTCTCTACGACTCTACTTCTCTGCGCGTAATCTTAACGTTAATTTTTCACAGCTCATATATGTTCTCGACATACTTAATAAGAAATACATATATGTCATTTACATGTATGTCTTTGTAGTTAAATTATAAAACATAGAAACAAACTATGTTTCAAATATAAGCTGCATTCACATCGCCACTGCAATGTCACTTATTAGACATATCATATGTGCCAGTTTTTTCATCATCATCTTCATCATCCATCACGAGTTAGGCCTTGATAGACCCGTTCGGCCTCGTCTAATAGTCTCTTCAAAAGTATTCCGAGTTGTCTCCGTCCATTTGGTCTATAATTCAGCATTATTTTTTGCATCCTGCTATCTTTCATTTTTGTTACATATTTTAGACATTTACGTTTGTATCTTCTTAGTTCCTCGTCAACTGATTTTACTTTGCCAGTTTCTTACGATGGTTAATTGGTGCACATCTGGGAAAACACACATTGGGTTTCGGGTAAAGTAAGAATTTGAGTGGACCAACACTGACCACAAAGAAATCCTCCTGGCAACTTTTCGTCTAAATTAACTTATTTAAAAATACAGTATAATAATAATAATAATAATTTGAAAGTTCAACACCACTAATACAAAACACACAGTCAAGAGCCATTTCTTTAACCCCATCCCATTATCTCTATCAACCTCAATGTTTTCCTCCTATCCCCCTCTTGGTACTCATGTGAGAGTTTCCCAAGAGGTTCTTCACAAATTTATTGAAATTCTCAAAACACATTTCATCGCAGTCTGTTAAATAGTTTGTTAGATAAAATATGATCTGTCACACTTCCCCATTGGTCGTTTACTTTCAAAATCAGTTTGTGCTTTATTGCGTTTATTTTAGGCAGTCTATGATACAAGTAACCTTAAGGAAGATTCGCGATTTTGAATCCTTAAGAAACACAACATCACGGCACAAAGTTCGTGGTCACAGTAAATAAACAACTCTCGCTTGCAGATATGGAACTGTATATCCATGCCGTTGGCGGTGTCGCAACAGATCCACTGAACTGGGTTAACATTGCATCCTCACATACAGGGTGACTGAACGACCGACCGATGTGGTAACGTATTCTCTCAGCTTCGGACACCCGATTACGAAGAGGCTGCTATTATTTACACGTTATTTACAATGGCGAGCAATTTCACTACTCTTTCATGTATACCGCAAATGCTCATTTCTTGCAGATGCAAATACATTGTTCGTGGAAGTAATCAACAGTTCAGATAGTAAGCTACAAAGGACAAAGACATTTCAGTATAATTTTCTTATTTTATAAAGAATGGTGGGTTTGTGGTGTTATTCGCCGTTAATAACGTTCGAATTACGTGGTGAACTTTCATGAAACTTCTTGCGGACAACTTGGAATTAGTAGTTGCACCACCTTTTAACTTTGTGACTTCGTACTACCAAAAATACCAACTCATCTTGCGTGAGAATTTCCGATGCTACGCTGTGAAATTTGGGATGGAATGAGAAAATAAGCATCTATAAAAAATTTGGCGTAAATTACTCTGTAAACGCAAACAATTACAACCGTGGCTATAGCGTGAAAATTTGACATCAAATCTGACAAATTTAACGAACTCAGAATTCTGTGCCAGAGTAAATTGTGCGTCAAATGGATCACTGATTTTTAACATTTAATAATCGTATGAATATGATATTTAGCTAAAGTCTATGTTGGCCCTACCACTAATTAACCCTTTGACGCCTAATGTCAACTATAGTGGTCGTACCGCACCGCTAACCTCTAAAGTTGCATTTTATATATTTATTCAACAAATATATGTACTGAATATTTTAAACATGGTATAATCTCCGTCTTTTTCTCTTCAAAATGCAGTTTGTTTCATAATTCTAACATATTTGGTTCCTGTATTATTCACATTTTATATAGAGGTGTGCTAAAATTGAAAAAAATCATTCCGGCGTCAAAAGGTTAAAGAGTGAGTTATTACTTTCGATATTTTGTAAGACATTTCCTTCCACTACGAATACCGATAGGTTGTGCTAAATCTTCATTTGTATCTCGAATAATTGAGCATGAAAATTTCATGTACAAAGACATCAGACAGTAAGAATTGTCTGAATCACTGTTTAGGTTTACCCTGAAACACAGGGAGTCTTTTACAGTCTGTAGTTCATGAATACAAGAATATAAGGCAAACATTTCATTGCATTTTTGTTGGCCATGTAAAACAATGCCACGGTGCCTCTCATGCACGTACAAGGACGAAGAGGTCTGTAAAAAAATTAGAAACTAATTTCTAGACGACAGTGTTTCTCTTGTTGCACAATTAACACTACTTAGAATACCAGAAACAGAGAAATATTACGCAGCCAGACCACATACCTCAAATATCCTTCCTCCATGGTAACCTCCATATATCACCTTGCGGTCGCTAAATTCTGTCATGGTTGAATAAAACACAGAACTGGTAAAAGGTTGATGTACAGTATATTGTGTATGACAAGTTGTTAAAATCCCGACAATCATTTCGAATAACCCTGTACTATTGTCAATTCTGTAACTAAAGAAGTTTCGCCTTGTAAACACTTAAAGTTTTCTTTCCGCACTTTATGCACAAACTCGCATTAGTGTTAAGTCGTGCAGGAAAAATTGCATGCAGAGATACGTGGTGCAGAATTTCAAAATCCCTGCCTCCAATGCCGAAAGTGGACTCAGTTCTGTTGCGAATGGCTTGTCTCCTGAAATATTTTGTTGGAGACGAGAATTCTGACAATGCAGAAGCAATGATTCCAAGAAAGAAGTACATGTACATTGTAAAACTAACCTCCATGACAAAAGTCACTTTGAATTGACTTGAGTGTTAATAAAGAACTTATTTAAAATTGAAGTTCTATCTCTACACGCCACGAAGTGGTACAGGTATGTGGCGGTATAGCACCATCCATTCTTTAACTCGGTACTGGGGGGGGGGGGGGGTGATGGGCCCCCTTCCCCCCCTTCCCCTTTAAACCCCTAGAAAAGACCCCCCCGGCCCTTCTCAAATAGG
>Ga0131853_10024878_pt1 | contig 10794 bp, 8 predicted proteins | sample TergutLab28metaG_FD_92764 | JGI IMG/M metagenome (GOLD analysis project Ga0131853, IMG submission 92764) | Labiotermes labralis P1 segment gut microbial communities from Petit-Saut dam, French Guiana - Lab288 P1 (version 2) (version 2) | ecosystem: Host-associated > Arthropoda: Insects >... | reverse complement strand
TGAAGATGGACGTATTAACGTCTGAAACATGTTGAGCAATATATAATAAAGCAAGTGTCATCTAGTTGGTCAACCTTTATTCAAATATCAAGATGATGCACGGTCCAATACGCATAAGAATGTCCTTATGCTGTATTAAGCACCAGGCCATTAAGTCACAGGGGAGAGTGGAGGTAGAACACCATGCATTTTTATAGTCTGTGCTAGATGAACATGCATGGTCATTATGAGAAGCAAGACTAACAAGTGCATATACAAATTTGTGAATTTGTTGTAGTATAAACTTGGTAGTATCCTACATGTTTCGGCCACCCATTGTGGCCATCTTCAGGGAGGTATTCTTAGGATGATATATTACATAGAACATCCAGACAATTTACAAATATAAAATGTTAAGTTTTAAATAAAACATGTAAAGTCTATGTTACAGTATAAAATACTGATAAAATTATCTGTGCTGAATTTTTTGTTCATATGCTGTATATGTGGTGACACCATCCAAGTGGAGGTTGTTGTGTTGTGTCTGCTGGTCTCGCTGTACAGCAGTCATCTTTATGCCATGGGCACTTTAGTCCTGGGGAAACAGCTCTTGACATTCATTGAACAGGATGGGCACTTTAGTGGGTCTGAAGAAAAATTGTTTGTCTTTACCAGGAGTCAAACCACAGTTGCTTGGTAACCTGGACCTTAGCCTAGTCACTGTTAAGAATAGTAATATTTGCAAGAGAACTTAAAGGTGGGTAGCATTCCTGCTTTGTGCCTGGAAGAGTCAAGATTCAAAATCAGCCCCAAGCACAGCTATCGTGACTGCCTGACTGAAGTTTGCATGTTTTTTTTTTTTGTTAATCCTGCCAGGCAGTGACAGGATAGTACCAAAAATTAGTAACAGCTGCTGCCTCCCACATTCTTTGCAGTTCATTGTTGACTAACTCTTTCACAATTTGTTGCTGTGTAATCTGAGGTGTCAGCATTGTCATTAGAGAAGCAGTAAATGAATAATAAATAGTGTAATGTATAGTATATGCATATTTGTCTATGTATGCAAAGTAAGTGTCCATTTGAGAGAATGCCAACACACAAAACAACTCAGGTTTTCTTTGAAACTGATATTGAGTTTGAAGAATTGAAGTCTGAAACTATGAAGACACTTGAGTACATTACTATAAGTTGATATTTATTTGTGAACTTTTGTGTTTCAGGCAAGTGATCGAGCTGAACCAAATGCGCGTCGCCTGGAGAGGTTGTGGCATGAACATGTGGAACAAAGTGGAGAGAAGTCATCATTGTCACATGTTATTTGGAGGTTTTGTCGTACACGGGCCATTGTTGCTATGGTGCTCATGGTGCTTGCTATTATCTTCCAGTTCTTAGGACCAGTAAGTTTAGGAAATGATTATGTTTCATTGCATGCATTTCAATAATCATGTGTCATATGTGCAGAATTGTAGGTTCTCATAGCATTACTTTGAAGATGTCATGCCATGTAGTCTGGTAGATATTTTCAGTAAATCTTCATTTAATGTTGGTCTTATATTCTTGAAAATCACAACATAGAGCAAAATAACATAGAATGGAGCATTTTTTTCCATAAGAATTATCAACAAGATAGGCAGTATATGTATAAATTTAACATTGAAGCATGTTTGCAAAACCAGTGTTCATGGACTGCATGTCATTGTATCCTCTGAGACAGTTAATTTCAACTTGATTTCTTTTGGTACCAGCATACTGTTAATGCAGTTTCCTTGTTATTGTGTACTAGGCAATAATACAGCAGTTTATCCTACACTTTGTAGAAGATAAATCTCTGCCCCTTTGGTGGGGTATAGTACTGGTGATTTTTCTTTTCTGGAGCCAGCTTCTGCGAAACTACTGTTTTGGAGCAGGATATGTTATGGGATTACATACAGGTATTAATATAGTTCTGAATATATTTCCAATTTTTAAAGAAAGAAAATAAGCATATGAGATTGCATGCTGTCTGTGTGCTACCCATTTATATTTTTTGAACCAGCAAAAAACTTTTCACATGATTTGGTGTAAGTGTTATGTGATTTGCAGCCATCCCAGCATTATACACTGTAATGTCCTGCAATTTGTGGCAACAAAAGTTGATGTGTTAACTTGCAAGGTGTCAGTATTGTTCGTAGTACCTAATTTCACTTATTTTACTGTGATTCTGTCTTATACATTGCAGAACTTGAAGTACACACTGAAACCATTATTTCATTGAATATGCATGCTCAGACCTCGAAAAATTCTGGAAAGACAGCCACATTTGAACTTAAAGATGCCAAACCTGACTGAATACCATTATGCACTGTGTGGCTGCTCTCTAGATATAAGCTGTGATCTGTACTACTGCCACCACTCTGCTAACATACATAATGTCATAGTAGCTTTAGTTTTCGAGGCGCAGTGGCGCCAGTTTTTAATATTCTTGATTGAACATTTTTCCTCCTTTAGCTTTCAATTTCATTGATCTAAAGTCAATAAAATCAGTGTTAGATTTCAAGATTTTCCTCACTTTATTGTGCAAATCAGTTACTTCCTGAAGAAATATTACATGGAGTTTTAATGTATATGGATTCACTTTACTGTTACACAACCATATGGGTAATGTTAGGATACAATTGTGTATTTTTCTGCAGCCATTAGGGTTCAAGGTGCCATGCAGCATCTTATCTATAAGAAGACGCTTTTGTTGCGCAGTGGAGGTGAGAAGATTCTTGGTCAAGTTCTTACATTTTGCACAAATGAACAGGAACGTTTATTTGAAGCTTGCCATATGAGTGTTGTGCTGCTTGGTAAGTGGGCTGTTTACATATATACATACAGTGTGGAAAATTAACTAGCTTCGTTGCACAATATTTTCAGCGTAAGGTTTTTCCACATATGCGTTACACCCCATGTTGTTAGCAGTGCTTATGTTAGCTTCATATAGTTGTCATTATTAATTTGTCCACTGCATACATTAAAATATATTAAAATTGAATGGTTTATTTTCCAAAAAAACATGAGTCATTAATTGGAGAAATTCACAGTAGTATGGGTTTGTGTCCATCAAACCAGTGTCTTATATCTGTATGTGGCATGAGATGAGTGTTCTCTCTGTTAAATGCAGGTGGGTATCCTCATATGCACATTCTGGGAAAGGTTAAAGTCAGTGAGGGATTTTGGTGTTTGCTGTGCAGTTTGGTTCCAGTGACTCATGCCCTTTTTGGAAAATGATTCATTTGTCTTTATGAAAATTACTTGGTGCTGTCTTGTGAATCATGTGAAACCTAGATCACACTATAATTTTCTCTGTAACTAGGTTACCAGTCTTTCAAAATTCATTTGCCTATGACACCTTTCATATACAGTTATGTGTCAATTAACAACAGGGATACATTCTGAGAAATGCATTGTTAGGCGATTTCATCATTGTGCAAACATCATAGAGTGTACTTACACAAACCTAGATAGTATAGCCTACTACACACCTAGTCTGTATGGTATAGTCTATTGCTCATAGGCTGCAAACCTGTACAGTATTTTACTGTACTGAATACTGTAGGCAATTGTAACACAATGGTAAGTATTATAATAATATATTATAATGTTATAATCTTACGGAACCACCGTCTGTGTGGGGTCCGTCATTGACTGAACATGTTTATATGGCGCATGACTGTACATGGTATGTTATTGTGTTCAGCCATGCCCTAGATGGAGACTTCATACCTGGAAGTGCCAGCCCTAAATCTTACAGTGTCAAAACACCATTTTACGTTGTAAGAGTTGCTCTTGTTTGGGTAAACAGTTATATAACTCTTCATAAGAACATCGAATTTAGGGAAAGACTTCTCTTCATGTCTTTCTTGGCTGTGGATTGACTTAAAATGCCAACAGATGTTATGTACTGTAAAATATAACAGATTTTATAAACACTGAAATGTCTGAATAAAAAAGAGAAATTTTTTAGCCCAGTCATTTATAGAGGAAAAATTACAATGAGCCAGGCTGTTGCAGGATATTACATTCCTGTATTGTGAATTGTGATAGTAGTTTGAAGTTTTGTGTTTTTCAGTGTGGTTGCTAGTTTGCCAGCTGGTGTTAACTAATTTTGTTGCTCAAAATATTTAATATTTTCCAAAAATGATACGCTATCATGATGCAAAAGTTGTCTAGCATCAACTTCTTTGTTTTAACGCCCCACTGGTTGTATTTCATCTCTTGTGTTACTCATGTATCATATATGATATGACAGCACTTATTCAACCTAATCTAAAATTCGGTCTGTGATTCATTTTGCATGATACACTTCTATGTTGTAGAATTTGTAGTAATATAATCAGATCTTCATGGTGTGTTATTCTACCAAGCAGAAGTAGTGTAATGCTTATTCAAAATTCAGTAGGAAGCCTCTTGTAAACCTTATACCTTGATGTCCTTTGCTCTTTTATTCCAAGTTCCTTTCGTATTCTTTTAACTCCTCCATCCTACCATAATTTCTCTCACCCATCCTTTTTCCCTCCCTTTGTGTTTAAAACAGTTCACTAAGCCCCAATATTCTTTATCCAGTTTTTACCTGCATCTCCTTTCATGCTTTCTCATGCTTTTCCAGTCACGTTGTTTTGTCCATCCTAATGTCAGTTCTTTTTGCACTCCTTTGTGTTTCTTCCTTACCATAAAACAGTCTGTGTATATATTGCTGGCTCTTTGAGAGGCAATTCCATATGTCACATTATAACAGTGTCATCACCACCTAGGAACAGAAATGGCCTAATGTGCATATTTTTGTGTTGTGTTTGCCAGGTTTTGGGGAAATAACGGTATGGAACTGAGGTTCCCATTTGGATATTTCCCCTTGAAAACTGAAACATAAACTGTGTAGACAGCCTTAACATGTGATTTTTAAGAGTAAGTAAATGGATGCCCTTTATTGTAACCCAAATAAATTCATGCTGATTTTATAACATTATGTTTGCTTCTGATTCTTTTAATACAGGCACTCCTGTGATGTTTGTCATGTGTGTAACATACTCACTTTTGGTACTGGGTCCATGGGCACTTGTTGGGAACGTTATTATCCTCCTGTTCTACCCTATTATGGTGAGTATTGCTGTATTTCTTGCCAAGCACATACATTTAGATTGTCAAGAATTACATGGTTTTAATTGTACTGAAGAAAGTGAAAAACAGAACTTCAATGTTCATAATTAGTTATATTCTGTGATGAAAATAATTATTTATCCTGTCTCCATTTGCAGTTAGAAGAATGGATTTGTTTATAACTCGTACAGTTGTAGTATCCTTGTGTGAAAGCAAAAATAATAAATTCCAGTGAGTTTTAATAGCAAGGAAGGATTAATTTAGAATGATTTGAAGCTTTTGCAGTGACTGTATCCAACACAGTCTTTCTCAGATGATTGACTCTGGAAGTGTGGGGTTAATATCCATTGTGTCAGAGACTGTCCTTGTCCCCATCATGAGGAATTGATGTTTCGTATTCCATTTACCAACCGTGTTACACTTTCTTATGTCCTGATTATTGACATGTGCATTTTGATGCTTGCCTGTGTCATCATCATCATATCCTAATACGTGGTTAATTGTACATTTGTCTTACAATGTACATTATCATTGGACGTTTAAAATTCTCACGTGTTACAATATGAGGGTAAAATTTTATATAGTTCTTGTAGCACCAGAATTTTAAGATTACAAATGTTTAAAATTCTAAGTTTTGAAATTTTAATGCTACAATAAATGCATTCTGATCATTCTTCTCTGGTACTGTGCTCTGATTTATGCATGGACATCCTTAATCTGTGTTAGTCCATTGGTTCCGCCAGGATTTGTGTATCTTGTTCTTTGTTGTCTCACTGTCTTAATGAAGAGATTTCTCTCTTCATTATACCTTCTGTCTGTGCAAAAGATTAGTTAAGGGTTCATACTGTCTGTTCTTAAAAGGTGTCCCAGCCACCTTACTCTTGCTGGCTTCCACCACTCTTATTATTTCTGGTTCCATGTAACTGAATGTCTGATTTGCCACATATCATTACCGTTAATTGGGCTATATATTTTCATGAGACATTAAATATATAATTGAGAAAAATTTTAAATTTTACATTCATTGTTCCGTGCATCATTGTAATTGTTTTAACTTTACATTGTAGTAGCTGTACCATAGTATTTTCAGCACTGAACACTAATGTGTAACTGCCAGATGTGAGTTATGCATACAACTAATGATTTATCAGAACTGATGACACTGAGGATGATGCAGAAGTCAACATTGGAATGTGTGTGTCAATAAACAGGACATAAATCAGGGGAAGGTTATTGGTAAATACAATATGGAAATATCGTAACCACATAGTACGCATAACATAAGAAGGGTGATGTGGTGGGTGGTATATGTGCATGGTCTGCTGTCGGTATACTGCTTGCTGTGTAAATTTCATTGACTAAGAAAGGGGTTGAAGAATTGCAACATGTATAGTTCATGCTGCCAGTGTTTTTTACAGAGTGGACTCAGCCACAACGCTCAGTTTCAGCAAATGTTGCCATAAATTTGGTAGCCCTCTCACCTTATATGTGGAATATCCTGGTTTCAAATCTGGACCTAGAAACCAGCTGTCCTGATTAATGTTTTCTATGACTTTCTCTAGGCTGCCATTCAAATGACATGATAGTGCTCCCGATTAGGCTATGCCCACTCCCTTCTTCCAGATGAGCTGGAAGAGCTGACTGAGTGTAGTTGCCCGCTGTGGAGTGAACAACTGACAGATTGGTGTTTTATCCTGCTAGGAACAATCCACATATCTGCAAGGAAAGGGTTTGTCACGGGAGGCCATAGGAATTCTTGAGGGTCAGGTGGGGGCACACAGCTGACATGGTAAATGAAGAGAATGATTGACTCATTTAGAATTTCCCCCTCCCCCCACTACCAACCACCATCATTCATGCTAACAGTTCTGTTATTGTGTGGAGGTCAATTATTCATGGCTACTTAAGTGACTTGGTCAAGTCTTCTAAAATTACGATAGAAAATTCAGTGGACAGTCTGCGATGTATGAAAGTGTGTAATGTTGAGGCTCTTCCAGACTGGTCTGGGGCCCACTGAGCTTCCTATCTGATGAGTGTTGTGAGGTGTACTGATTAATAAAGTGGCTGGAAAATAAAGCTGACCACTTACATGCATATAGTTTAGAGATAACAATGCATGGAGCTGTACTTACCTTCTCCCATATGTCTTGTTGTTGTGCTTAAGTAAGCCTGGGGAGAAGATTGCCTTTTTGTTTTTACTGCTTCCTCTCACAGCTTCTCATACTAATTATTCATTAATCATTAGGATGATAGGACTGTGAGTTGATGCTTTGTAATTTGAGCTATTGAAATCATTGTTAAATAAGTAATAAATAAATATAAATAGGTAAAGCTCTGAAATTCATGACATTTGCTCTAACTTGGCATGATTTTCATTAGTTGCAGTTGTGTACTGTGACCAGATAGAGGTGTGACTTTGACCTGTCCCTCCATGACCACAGTTTTTTGTTTTGCAGGGATGCATAGCAAATCTGACTACTAAAGTACGAGTTAAGACAGTTAAGGTGACAGATCAGAGAGTAGGACTCATGAGTGAGATTCTAAACAGTATTCGCCTTATCAAGATGTATGCCTGGGAAGACAGCTTTGCCAATAAAATAGCTAGTAAGTATAGAGTACTTGCTATACTAAATTTCTTGTTAGTGCTAAGTGATGTTAATTATTTATGGACTGCCCACAGCTGTTTTTTTGGGGGGGGAGTAGTGTAGTTTGTAACTGGTCTTGAATGCAGCAACAAAGTCTCCAGTACTGTGGTTGTTTTCACCATGTCTCTCCTCGCTCTCTGTTTGTAACCTATCAGCATGTCACATTTGACACTACAACACTACATAGCCTGAGCAGTTGATATAGTATTGTTAAGTTACCCGCTAAAGGATTCGTGATGATTTTGTTCACAATAATTGCATATCTCAACACCAGTTGCCCTTTAGTGTTGTGGGTATTTGTAACATGTAGATGTATTCTGAGGGTCATTTTAGTTGCCTCTCAAAATTTCTAAGGTGGCTTTAACATTATAGCAACCTAACGTTTAGGAATTATATTGTAGGTATGTTAGCACTGAAGTGAAACTTGGGCCCATTTCCCCTGTCCTGGAGATGTAAACAGTATGTTCCTCTGCATTATTGGAGTCAACCTTTAGCGCTACAGTCATGAACATTCACTAACAAGAAAACCTAAGAACATATATGTAATGATTATTTGGTTCTTTTTCTTAGACATTGCAATTTGTGTGTATGAGATGTCATCTTTAATTAAACTAAAAAGGAAGCATAACACAAAGTGAACTGGAACATGTCCAAAATGGTACATACAGGTCATGAGATTTGAGATTTTCATGACACTTAAAATTTGAACTGCAGCCTTTGGGGCAAGTGCACCTTGTATTCAGTTTCAAGCAGTTACAAGTATATGAGTGGCACCCACTACCTTTTGAGGCCTCTGTCTTCACTTTAACCTGAAAGTGGAGGCAGCAGTGTTGTACATTTCGTGGTAACCACCTACCAGACTACATGGTGTTCCATCTCACAGAAGACCACAGTCTAAGTATACGCCACTGTGAGAACTTAAAATCACACATGGATATTTTTCAGATGTTATGAGGTTCTTGTTGCAGTGATTGCAAAAATTGCCGCCTTCCAGGACATTATACCATGTCGTGTGGCAGGAGTGTTCCAGTGTTTGATAGCACTGTTTTCCAAACTATGTTGCATTGGCCCCTTGGAATTCCATGTGATGTGACAAGGGGTACCATGAGAAAATTAATATCATACCAAAATTTTTCCATTCCCATTTCTAAATGACATGGTAATTTTTTTGGATGTTGCTTGTTCTCTATTTAATTGCATGTGCTGTCACAGATAGTCACAGATTTTCTGTGACATTTAAATAAGTTACTAGTAAAAAACAGGGAGATATGAATGCTCAACTTGACACCACACAGACAGGAAGGCCATAAATCAGAACAAGACAGGCAGTGTGTGCATAGTGTAACATTAAACCACGTTCACATGACTGTTGCCACAGAAAAGCAGTAAGTATTAAATATTCCAAACGTGTGTCTGTATTTTTTGCCTTACTTATCCGGCATGCAAATCATATCTTTTCTGCGTCGTTTTATAGTGTCATGTGTTGCCTGTTTGGCTGTTCAAATTGTATCAAAAACAGCACACTTTTGGGAAAATAGTTGTTGACTGTAAAATGTGTGTATTGATTTTCTTTACAACTTTTATTTGAAACATTTCTCATTCTAAGAAGTATTCATCGAGATAATATTATAAATGTACATAGGTCTTCATGTGAAATACCCATTATTCTTGCCAAATTGTCATGAAACTTGAATTTTTTTGACAGGCTTTTAAAAATCCTCAAATATCAAATTTCATGAAAATCCATCCAGTGGGAATTGAGTTGTTCCATGCAGATGGAGAGACAAACAGACAGGCTGAAACTTGTCACAATTTTGCACATGCACCTAAAAATCACATGTCTACTTGAGCATTACATGTAGCAGTTACTTAGTTTTTAAAATAAGTCTTATATTCTTCACTGCACTGTATTATTTTCCAGGCTCTTTTTGGGTTTCATGGCTAGAGAAGCTTGAGAAATGCTGATTCGCCTGCTGCCTCAATCATGAGGGTGGATGAATGACTCATTCATTCTTATTTTGCAGATGTACGAAACATAGAGAGGAAACATCTACAGACAGCAGCATTCTTACAGTCATTCAGTAATACCATTACACCTGCCATCACTCTCCTGGCATCAGTTGCTACTTTTCTTGGCTACAGGTATTGTAGTAAATGTAGTAAATCTGTACAAGTATCTTTATATTTGACACCTTTGTATAATGAGAGTCTTCAATTCTTAACAACATAAGTACATTTAAATAAGCCACAGTTTTACCAAAAACAATTAAAAATTCAAAAACTTTGTCTTGTGATTTCCTTGTATGTAGGTTGTATTACAAAAAGCAGAAGTGCCTGTTCTTCACCCAGGAGATAATTTCCCTGTCAATATCATTGCACACAGCAGTGAAAATTTAACGATGGAATAACACTGAAATTAAGAAGTTTAAATTTATTTATGCAGTAAAAGAAATGGCAATGAGGATTCAAATTACGTCCTAAACCTCTGTATAAGTATTGGCACATCACTTTAATAACCACAATTACAGTACAAATTGGTAAGTGTACAGGCTGAACTTCATGATATCGTGCAGCACTCGATATTAAGTCTGCAGAAGAAAATGGAAAAATGGAGCGATACTAACAGGACATTTATAGACACGTGTGTGTGTGTATATTGCATGCGCGTGCGCACGCGCACACAAAATATAAAGTGACCAACTAAATTTTAAAATGGTTATGTTTTTTCAGGCCCCTGTTAACTATGCTGTGAAATTGTCAAATTTTGTTGGACCTTTTAAAATTGTGTGTTAATTTCTCATGACTGATATGGGGGCATGGACTGACATGCACTGCAGTATGACTAACAGCTGCTTTTCTGTGGTTGATTTATCAGTTAATATTCACTGAATTCCTCTTTGAATCCTCTGTCCAGGCAGTATGTAATAAAATATTTTATCACATTGTGTGTTATCATCACACACACACACACACACTGTGCAGTATTGCATGCAGCTTCATTATATTTTATCACATTGTGTGTTATCATCACACACACACACACACTGTGCAG
>Ga0131853_10024877_pt1 | contig 10794 bp, 6 predicted proteins | sample TergutLab28metaG_FD_92764 | JGI IMG/M metagenome (GOLD analysis project Ga0131853, IMG submission 92764) | Labiotermes labralis P1 segment gut microbial communities from Petit-Saut dam, French Guiana - Lab288 P1 (version 2) (version 2) | ecosystem: Host-associated > Arthropoda: Insects >... | reverse complement strand
GTGAAGAATGATACGGCTTGCTCGGCGAATTGCCGGTACAGAGTATCGCCGATTTCTTCTTTGCACCTGAACTCCATAATGAGGAACACGAGGTCTTGCTGGTTGGCAGAACAACGGCGAAGTTCCGCAGCAAGGCGGTCGTGTGTGTACGATTCCCAGCCGATATTTCCCCGCTTGGTAAAAAGCCCCTGCGGGGAATCTTCGTCAAAGGAAGGGAACAGCTCCGTGTCCAGATTTGAACTGTCTGAATAGTCAGGCGGGGCAAAATCTGCAACTGCCGCTCCCTTCGCAGTTTCCACAGCGGGGCGGTTTTTTTGCGCCAGTTCAATAATCAACATAATGAACGAGACTGTCAGCGCAATGAGTACAGCAAAAAGCGTGTCCCGCAGGACAACAAGGAGAAAAGCGGTGTTGATAGTGCTGTAAATCGCCTGAATACTCGTCTGCGCCTGCCCCGATATTCTCAACGGCAACGACAAAGGCTGGGCAGGAAAATCAATTCTATTGATAAATTTGAACGTGGTTCCCACCCGTTCGACACTTCGCCCGGCGAAACGCTCAAAGGCAAAGTCCCCGCCGGAGCTGGAAATAATCACCCCGGCAAGAGTCCGGGAAACGCTCATATAATCCTGAATATTCTGCTGATACGCCGGACTCATAAATCCCAAGTACGACGCGGAAGTGGAAAGCCTGTCCGTTAGTTCGTTCAACTCCCGTGTTGCAAGCCCGCGGCGCTGTCCTACATCCATCACAACTCGCGCTACTCCAAAGCCCACTGCCGTAATGTAAATGAGAATACAGAGCGCGGCAATGAACGAGGATACCTTCGACATTCTGTCTGAAACAGCCATTATTGATTCTCCTAATAACTTTTCGGCATTTCATGGAAAAAAATAAGTGTTGCTCGACATAACCTTGCCCGCTTTTTCATTTTCATCTATACTATATAAACTTTAAAGCTTAAGATGTACATCTAGCTGCAACAACCTTGAAGGAAAGGAGAAAACGATGGATTGTTCTGTTTTACAGAAACTTAGATACGAATACAAGCCAAAACTTCCGGCGATACTTGCGGGGGAAGCAGGTGATATTTCGATAGAATTGGGCGAACCGACTGAAGCGGTCGCCGATGCCGGGGCGCTGAAAGAGCTTTTTAAGGCGACGTACGGAAAGCCTGTGGCGACGTTCAGCCGGGGCAAGAACGAGAAAATCAGCCGGGAATTAAAAGTCGGCGTGATACTTTCAGGCGGGCAAGCTCCCGGCGGGCACAATGTTATCGCGGGGCTGTTTGACGGGCTGAAAAAGGGCAACCCCGCATCAAAACTGTACGGGTTTTTGGGCGGCCCCGGCGGGCTTGTCGACAACAAGGCAGTTGAACTGACAGCCGAGAAAATTGCGCCGTACCGGAATACCGGCGGGTTCGATATGATTGGCTCGGGGCGAACGAAGATCGAGACGCCGCAGCAATTTGCCGCCGCTTTGAAAACCGCGCTGACGCTGTCGCTCGATGCGGTTGTTGTTGTCGGAGGCGATGATTCCAACACGAACGCGGCGCTCCTTGCCGAGTATTTTCTGGAGAAAGGCTCGGCTATTCAGGTTATCGGCTGCCCGAAAACTATCGACGGCGATCTTAAAAACGAACACATCGAAACATCGTTTGGTTTTGACACCGCGTGCAAAACGTACAGCGAGCTTATCGGAAATATTCAGCGGGATGCCGCAAGCGCCAGAAAATATTGGCACTTTATCCGCCTGATGGGGCGCTCAGCAAGTCATATCACGCTGGAGTGCGCCTTGCAAACTCAGCCCAACATCTCCCTTATTTCTGAGGAAGTGGCGGAGAAGGAAGTATCGCTCAATCAACTGGTCAATGATATTTGTCAATCGGTGATCCGGCGGGCGGAAAACAACGAGAACTTTGGCGTAATTCTGATTCCCGAAGGGCTTATTGAATTTATCCCCGAGATGAAAAAGCTCATTTCCGAGTTAAACGATATTATGGCTGCCAAAGAAGAAGAGTTCTCAAAGATCACTTCGTTTATCGATCAGATGTACTGGCTTGGCAAGGAGCTTTCCGGGGAATCGTACACGTTGCTGCAAACGCTGCCTGCGGAAATTGCGCGGCAGCTTCTTTTGGACAGAGACCCGCACGGTAACGTGATGGTTTCGTGGATCGATACCGAGAAGCTTCTTATTAACATGGTGACCAAGCTCCTTGCAAAGTTTAAGGAAGATGGCGTTTACAAGGGCAAGTTTTCGGCGGTGGGGCATTTCTTTGGCTACGAAGGCCGCTGTGCGTTCCCCTCGAACTTCGATGCCGATTACTGTTACGCGCTGGGCTACAGCGCGTTTGTGCTTGCGGCGAACGGGCTGACCGGCTACGTTTCCAGCGTGAAAAACCTTGCCACTCCGGCGAGCCAGTGGGTTGCCGGGGGCGTTCCCCTTACGATGATGATGAACCTTGAACAGCGGCACGGCGCGAAAAAGCCGGTTATCAAAAAAGCGCTGGTCGAGCTGGAAGGCCGCCCCTTTCAGGTGTTTGCGGCAGCGCGGGAAACGTGGGCGGTGCAGACGTCGTTCCTGTATCCCGGCGCGATTCAATACTTTGGACCTGCGGAACTTTGTGATCAGGCGAGCAAGACATTGTTACTGGAAAAGGGGCGATAAGCCCTGCGTTCGATGTCTTGCAAAGGGGCGACTGGATGAAGCTTTCAAAACAGCAGCTCAAAGAAATGGCGAGCAAAGCCATTGACGGCAAACGCGCCGCGATTATTGCTCTGGGCGAGTCTATTTTAAGGGAACCGGAGCTTGGGTACAAAGAGTTCAAAACTGCGGAGAAGGTCAAGCGGGTTTTTGGTGAACTGGGAATCCCGTATCGGGATAAGCTGGCACTGACTGGGGTTACCGGAACGCTCAAAGGGGCACAGTCCAAATCGCGGATTGCGGTTATGGCGGAGCTTGATGCGCTCATTACCGCCGCCCATCCATGTGCCGATCCGAATACGGGGGCGGCTCACACGTGCGGACACAACTGCATGACGGCTTCGCTTGTTGGGGTTGCCTACGCCCTTGCCGGTACGGAGGTTATGAAGTACCTTGACGGTGATGTTGATTTGATGGCTGTTCCGGCTGAAGAATACGTAGAAATTGAATACCGCAAAAAGCTGATTGATGAAGGCACGATAAAGTTTATTGGGGGCAAGCAGGAGCTTTTACGGCTGGGCGAACTGGACAATGTTGATATGGTTGTGATGTACCACAACGGGATTCACGTTGAAGGCAAACTCGCCTGCGCGGGCTACTCCTCCAACGGCTTTGTCGGCAAACTCATCCGCTACACAGGCCGCGCGGCGCACGCTGGAGCGTCCCCGCACTTGGGCGTGAATGCCCTGAACGCGGCGAATATCGGCTTGATGGCGATTTCCATGCAGCGCGAAACGTTTCAGGACAAGGACTCTGTTCGCATCCACCCGATTATCACCAAAGGCGGCGACTTGGTAAACGTTGTGCCGGATGATGTGCGACTTGAAACGTACGTCAGGGGCAACAATGTCGCGGCGATCCTTGACGCGGAGATGAAGGTTGACCGCGCCTTTAAGGCGGGCGGCGATGCAGTGGGCGCGACGTGCGAAATTACCACCCTTCCCGGCTACCTTCCGATACAGCCCAACGAAAAACTTGTTGACATAATGTATGCTAACGAAGTCGCGCTCTTAGGCGAGGCGAACGTTGTCCGAAACGCGCCGCCGATGAAAGGATCCACCGACGCCGGAGACCTGTCGTACATTATGCCGATGCTCCACGCGGGCTTTGGCGGCATAAAGGGCGACCTTCACAGCAAGGATGTCGTGGTTGCCGATCCGGAGCTGGCATATATCGCGGCGGCGAAGTGTATGGCAATGACGGTTATCGACCTTTTATACGACGAGGCGGCGGCAGCTGTGGATATTCGGAAAACGTTCAAGCCATCCATGACAAAAGAGCAGTACCTGAAAGAGTGGGGAAAGCTTTAAGTATTCCTAATGTGGTGCTGAAAATCACGATATCTGCCGATAATAAAGAGTGTTAGCAGTAATACCTCAAAAGACAACTGCCTACTGTAACTGGGCACGGTTTTTTTTGGCAAGCTGTATTAACACTATACATTAATCCACTAGATAATAGCGCGTGATTATTATTAGTGCTTTTTGGAGGTTCTATGAAAGCAAAATGGCTTTGGGTTGCAGTACTGGTGGGAGGAGCGCTGTTTTCGTCATGCGTTCATACCCGTGATGTTTCAGTCCAGGAATTTTTTGACCAGTACTACGACTCTCAAAGGGAGGGCGGTGGAGAAGAGACGAAAAATCCTATCGCGGGGAGTGATGGAGGGGCAATGCGAGATCCCATCGGGGGAAGTAATAATAATGGGTCGTGGGATCCCTTCGAGGGCTATGATGATGAGACGGAAAGCACAGCCGTAATAATTCCACCCCCGCCTGTTGTAAAAACACCTCCTGTCGCCGTTGTTGCTGATGGTATTCAGCGCTACGTAGTGCAAGTAAGCGCAAACTCGAATCCCGATCTCGCCTGGCATAACCTTGAACTGCTAAGAACTGAATTTGACAACTCAGACGTTGTAACGATGGAGCGTACCAACTGGAAACTGCTCCATGTTATTGTCTACGGAGTGCCAGCAGCGGATATAAATGATGTTGTTTTCCGCCTCAAAAATATTGGCTTTCCTGAAGTTTATATACAAAAGGAAAATTAATTACCTCACTCAGCGCTGGCGATGGCCAGCGCTGATTCCATGTGGGCAGCGTTAAGCGCCGTTACAACATATACAAAACGCCTGTGATCCCCAAGTTCTTCGCTGTGAGTGTAGATGTGTTTCTCCCCGCTCCGCCAGACCCGCGCTACAATGTTTGCAGGATTATCTATAAGTGCTTGCATATCCATCCGCATAGGTTGCGAGCGGGGAATACGGTAGACAACGTAGTACCTGCTGTTGCTTTCCGCCCTGTCGCTCCACGTGATCGTCTTGCCACTTCGAATAACGTTAAACGGAGCTGGAGGCGCGGCGCTTTGAAGGTGCGGCAAGGGCGGGGAAAGTGCTACATGCGACTGAAAATGCTTTCGCAACAGCTCGATTGACCGATTTGCCGCCGTGTAACGCGCCCCTTTTTCGCTTGAAGGCAGAAGATTCCCGTAGCGGAAAAAGACGCTGCCTGTAGCCTCCGGGTGCAGCTGGTTGTATCGCAACTGGTTGACAATTTCTTCGGGGTTCATCCACGCCGAATCGCGCTCGGCATTTTCCAAATGTTTGTAGTTGGCGTGCCCGATGTAGAGGTTCACGTTGTTGCCCCGGACAACGGATGCCCACCAGCGCACAAGCTCGGCGTACGGTGCAGCGCCCTGATCAAAAGTCCAATAAATCTGCGGGACGACGTAATCAATCAGGTTTTCCTGCACCCACTGGCGGGTATCGGCAAAAACTGAACCTGAGTATGTTCGCAGCGAGCCTTCAGGGGTGTTTGAACCGCGCGGGTCGTTGTGCCGATGTTCCCAAATACCAAAGGGGCTTATTCCCAGTTGAACAGCCCGCCCGCTTTTTTTGTTTTCGGCGGTGATCACAGCACGGAGCGCGCTGATAAGCGCTGTGTTGTTCTCCCTGCGCCACGCCTCGATACCGCTGGGCGTATCAGGAAATTTACCCCTCCCGTGCGTCTGGAATGTAAGCCTGTCCTCGTGTGCCATCCCAAATCGCACAGCTCCGGCTGGATATGGATAAAAATAATCATCGAAATGAATGGCATCAACATCATAGTTTTCAATAATTTCCTGTACGACATCCACAACGTGCTGGCGGACGGCGGGACGCCCCGGATCAAGATGCAGGCGTCCGTTAAAACGGTACACAAAATCGGGGTTCTTCACGGCAAAGTTGTTATCCGCCAGTATTCCGGCGGTGTTCATCGCGCGCAAAAGCTGGGCAGTTTCCATCTCTGCCAGTTCTGCCGCAGTAACACCGGGAAAGGAAAGCCCGCTGTAGTTGCTTGCAGTAACGCGGTACGGGTTAAGCCAGGCGTGAAATTCGATACCTCGTTGGTGGGATTGGGAGATCATCCATTCAAGCGGATTCCACGGTGAATCGGGGGCAGAGCGGAGAACATTGTTTGCTAATTGTAGTGAAGGCTTTCCCGCTTGCAACCTAGCGAGGTCTGCCTCTAACGAAGGAAGTTCACGCTGCTTCGACTTAAATACGGTATCACCTATTTTTTTTGGCGCGGACTTTTCCCATGCGGGGGGCGAACCTTGTTTTCCTGTGAGAAAATGCGACCACGGGTTTATCTGCGAGGGATAAAAAGCATCCAACATAGGACTTACCTGAAAGATAATCGCATTTATGTTCCAGCTTTGAAGAACATTGAGCATTTTTATAAACTCATTTTCAAATGTTTGTCTGGAATTGTGTTTTGATATGTCAAGATTGTGAACAGTTGCTACCCACACTGCTCTAAACTGCCGCTTGGCAGGCACAAACCGGGTGGGGATTCTGACCGTTTCGTTCGTAAAGCGATTATAAAGAATCGGCACGTTAGGATCGTACCCATGCGTGCCGTCATCAAAACGAACAAAGCGGTACAGTTCCCGCTGATCAGGAACCGCGTTGTTGGTGGTGCTACCTTGTTGGCTCTGAGAGGTTGCACAGGTGGACAGCAGTATCATACACAGAAGTATTGCCGCGCAAGTCAAAAGAAAAGATAATCGTGCTGGTATAAATCTCATCTTTCTATTTTCGGTAACAAAACGCTTGAACCTGATGGTACGCATAGGTTACTGCCCTGCCCGTTCGACAAGCACTTGAACCATTCCTTCCAATGACGCGGTCTGCGGAACGATAACTTCCATGCCGAGTTCCCGCCCGACGACGGCAGTGGCTTCCCCGATGCAGAGCGCGGGAACTGTAACACCCTCGAAAATCTCGGCAAACGCCTGAAGTGCCGAAGGGCTTGTAAAGGCGGCGTAGTGAAGGCCATCGGTAAGGCGTGCGCGGTAGGCGGGGTTCTCGTAGCCTGTTTGGGCGACGGTATTGTAAACGGGAATGTCAACGCAGGTGATTCCGGCGGCAGCAAGGGCATCCGGCAATTCCCTGCCGCCGATAGCCGAGCGCGGAAGGAGCACCGTCTCGTCTTTGGCGGCGTTGCGGGCAAGGGCTTCGCCGAGTGCCGCGCCGGAAAACGTTTGCGGCACAAGGTCGCAGATAATGCCGCGCGCGGCAAGCGCCTGGCAGGTAGCGTCTCCCACGGCGGCAAACTTGCAAGCGGCAAGAGCGCGAATGTCGATACCGTATTCGGCAATACGGGCGAAAAAAGCGTCAACACCGTGGGCGCTGGTAAAGGCAATCCACGTTTTTGAAAACCTCGTTGTTTCAAACGGCGGATTTTTAAGCACTTGCCGTAAACGGGGCGTTTCCGCTATCGGCACGATTTTAATAGTGGGCAGTTCGATAACCTCCGCGCCCTTCCTGTCGAGCATTGCGGCAAGGCGGTTGATGCCGCCAAGCGGGCGCGTTACCGCGATACGGATGCCAGAAAGGGGCTTGCGCTGACAGACGGCAATCGCTTTTTCAAGGCGGCACGTTTCGCCGACAACGATAATCGCTGGAGCTTTGATCCCTGCCTCTTCAGCCTGTGCCGGAAGAGTCGCCACCGCCGCGATTATCTTTTTCTCCCCGGCGGTCGTTCCCATACTTACAATCGCCGCCGGAGTTTCAGCGGGAAGTCCTGCGGCAACAAGCCCTTCGCTCATGCGCCGCAACCGGGCTGCTCCCATTAAGAAAACCAGCGTGCCGCCACAGGCGCATTGCTGTGCCAGCAACGGGAAATTGATTCCCCGGGCGCTATTTGCCTCCCCGTGCGCGGCAATAATGTGGAGGCTGGAAGCAATGCCCCGATGCGTTAGCGGAATACCTGCGGCGGGCGGCACAGCAACAGCCGACGACACACCCGGCACGATCTGGAAGGGAATTCCGGCATCGGAAAGGCAGAGCGCTTCCTCGCCGCCGCGCCCAAAGAGCATCGGATCGCCGCCTTTCAGCCGCACAACGTTCAGCCCGGCGGCGGCACTCTTTACCAGAACAGCGTTAATTTCTTCCTGCGGCAGCTCGTGCGCGCCGCATTCTTTCCCGGCGTACACCTTTTCGGCACTGTGCGGAATTTTCGCAAGCACCCCGGCAGCAGCAAGCCTGTCGAACACAACAAGTTCCGCCTCCGCCAGAACCGCTTCTCCGCGCAGAGTCAAAAGCCCCGCATCGCCGGGCCCTGCCCCCACCAGAGAGACACTGCCCAGCCGGTTTTTCCGCCGGGCGGCTTCCGCCAGCAAACGAAATGCAAGGCGGCGGCCAAGCTGCTGCGGCTCTGAGGCAGGAGCGCTCAACGAACCTTGTATAAATTCACCGCCAGACGTTTCGCCGTCACTGTTGTAGCCGCCGAACAGCGTCAGTTCGCCATCACGCTCGCGGGCAAAGGCGGCAACAGGCAAGCCGCAGCCACCGCCCAGTGCAGCAGTAAACGCCCGTTCTGCTAATGCCCGGCGGCGAAGCTGCGGCTCATCCAGCGCGGCGGCATATTCCGCCTCTTCGCCGCGCCGTGTTACCACCGCGAGAATCCCCTGCCCCGCCGCCGGTAACATTTCCTCCATATCAAAAACGCGGCTTGCGCGGTCTTCCAGCCCCAACCGCTTTAGCCCCGCCAACGCAAGCACCAGCGCGCCGTACTCGCCTGAATCAAGCTTGGCAAGGCGGGTCTGCACATTACCGCGCACCGGAGCGCACGCACCCCCCGGATACAGCGCGGCAAGCTGAACCGCCCGCCGCTTTGACGAAGTTCCAACGAGCTTTCCCGCGCCGATAACCTCCGCGCCGGGCGGAAGTACCAGCGCATCGCGGGGATCTTCGGCAGCGCAATATGCGGCAAGAGCAAGCCCATCAAGCAAATTCTCAGGCATATCTTTTAAACTATGAACGGCAATGTCGATACGCTTTTCAAGCAGCGCCTGATCAATCTCGCGCGTAAAAAGCCCCTTGCCGCCTGAACGATCAAGCGGCTCGGCCTGCCGCACATCGCCTGAAGTCTGTATCGCAACAATTTCCGTTGTAATTCCGCTCACGTGTTGAGACAAAAGATTTTCTATTATGCGCGCCTGTTCCATTGCCAAACGGCTTTTTCGGCTGCCAATTCGCACTATCATGGTTTAATTACCTTTCTTATCTTTGCTGCCGTCTTTCGCACTGCACTATGGTCTTTTCCGCTGGAAGTGATGCCAGCTACAATTGGGTCGCGAATGACGAGTGCCGGGAAAAAAAATGTCGATGCTGTTTTGCTATCCGCAACAGAAACAGGAATATTATGCTCGCGGCACTCGACAGCAGCAGCGTGGTTTACCTTGCTGTCGTTGGTTGCTGCCACAACGAAAAAAGGCTGCGTTTGCCCGCCGCCCAGCGCAACACAGTCGCCGCTGCGGAACTCCCGCAACTCAACGAAAATGCCGCCGTTTCCGGCAAGCGATTCGACAATCTCCAGCAGACCGCCGCAAAGTTTTTCTGCAATAATGTGGATGCGGCATCCGAACTGCAGCAACGACAGTACCCGCCGCAGAGCAATCCGCCCGCCGCCAATAACCAGCACATCTTTCCCGCGAATATCGACAAATAGTGGAAAAAAGCGGCGGGCATTTTCCGCATTACGAAGAATTTCCGCCCAATCGGTCTGCATACGCCCAGTATGACACTTTGCAGGTGAAGGATCAAGACTAATGCAGATGTACAATTCTCCAAATGTTAAAACAACTGCCGCTCAATCAAACAGCGAAGGCGTGTCTGCTCCAGCGGGGGGAGAACTATGCTCACGCCGCCCCGCTCGCGGTGTATTGCTGCCATCAGCGCCGTTGCTGCCACTTTGGGCAAGTTTTTTCCAGCGGCAAATGAGATTAAGCGCTTCAAGCGGCGTAATGGCGTCGGTTTCTACACGGGAAAGTTCCCCAGCAATTTTCAGGGCGGCAGTATTTTCCCGCTGTTCAAAGCGGCGTGGCACGACGGCGGGCGGCGGCGTTTCCGCAGACGGGGCAGCAACGGTGCGCTTGCTTTCGGTAAAAGACGCCATCAGATCCGCCGCCCGCGCCAGCACGCTCTCGCTTATCCCCGCCAAAGCCGCTACGTGCAAGCCGTATGATTCGGCGGCAGGGCCTTCGCGCAATTTCCGCAAGAAAAGAATCTCCCCGTCCCGCTCGGCTACGTCCATACAGCGATTCGCCATGCGGGGATGGACAATCCTCGAAAGCTCGTGGTAGTGAGTGGCAAAGAGCGTTCGGCACTTGATATTGTTCAGGAGTTCCTCGCACACCGCCCACGCAATTGAAAGCCCGTCTTCAGTTCCTGTTCCGCGGCCAACCTCATCCATAATCACAAGGCTTTGCGCCGTAGCGGTGTGCAGAATGTAGGCGGTCTCGTTCATTTCAACGAGAAACGTAGATTCCCCGCGGGCGAGGTTGTCGGATGCCCCCACCCGGCAGTAAATGCGATCCACCAGCCCAATCCGCGCCTCGGTTGCCGGAACAAAACTGCCGGACTGCGCCATCAGCGTGATAAGCGCCGTCTGCCGCAGATAGGTTGATTTCCCCGCCATATTAGGACCTGTTATCAGGGCAAATGCGGCTTTACCCGTACCTTCACCTTCGTCTGCCCCAGCTGCCGCGTCCAAATCGACATCGTTGGGAATAAATTCCCCCCGCTTCAGGTGGGCTTCCACAACCGGG
>Ga0131853_10024876_pt1 | contig 10794 bp, 5 predicted proteins | sample TergutLab28metaG_FD_92764 | JGI IMG/M metagenome (GOLD analysis project Ga0131853, IMG submission 92764) | Labiotermes labralis P1 segment gut microbial communities from Petit-Saut dam, French Guiana - Lab288 P1 (version 2) (version 2) | ecosystem: Host-associated > Arthropoda: Insects >... | reverse complement strand
TTCATTATTTAATGCTCAACATGTTTCGGATGTTAATACATCCATCCTCAGGAGCTTGCGACTTATTTGTTGAGTTATTTCATGGGTTGTATTGTTCTGGTTCGATGTGTGTTGGTGTTACGTGCTAGTGCTTCAACCTGCATCCGGACACCACACCACACCACACCACACCACACCACCCCAGCCAAACCACAACGTAACACCAACAAACATCGAACCAGAACAATACAACCCATGAAATAACTCAACAAATAAGTCGCAAGCTCCTGAGGATGGATGTATTAATATCCGAAACATGTTGAGCATTAAATAATGAAATAAATAAGTTAGTGACATCAAGTTGGTCTCTCTTTATTCAACTCTTTTGCTTGTTTGGCATCAATTGATTTTATATACATGTGTCCGTGCATCGTAAATCGAATTTAATATCTTTTCAACATTATTTTACATATCATATTCTTCAAGGTTAGTAACATTCAATATAATCACTCTAGAATTTCAAATTATATATTAGTATTAATAGCATCGTATTTTACTCATTGCAATTAATCAATACCAGAAGCTGTAATTACAGCTGTACGAGCTCCTGATGATGGGTGTCAACACCCGAAACATATAGAGCTGCCTACAGAAATGTAATAAACTGAATAAATCGCAACTTGTTGGACAGTTATTAAACTCAAAACACACCACATTAATCCATATCACTTTGCTCAATTTTTTTTCTCCCATGACGCAAAAACGCCGATTGGGCCAGGACCTCTTCATTGTCGAAGATTCACGATCACATTCGGACACACCCCATTTTTTTGTAATCCTCTGAACGAGTGATCGGCCCGAATCAAAAACATCTACCTGAGAACCAGGAATACTCACAAGAGAGAGATAACCATGACCCCGACGTGATTCGAACCCGCAATCCCAGCAAGCTACCGACAGCAGACCCGCGCCTTAGACGGTGCTGCTACTGAAATCGGCTTCACAAAAATGTTAACTACAATTTATCATGAGCTATCAGAATCCAGTACATATACTTCAATACATTTTATTTTTCTTTCTTAAATGTTAATGTTGGATCCAAGGCTGGTATTTATCACATTCGTTACCTTACTCCTTATCTTTCCAAAAACATGATGTACGTACTTTTAGTTTTCTCAATGCTTACTACATATCTAAACCATCATATTTTTTATTTAATCACTTCAGTACTTAAGACGATGTGTATACATTGCAAAATTTATGTAATTATGTACATTCTTTCAGATTCTTACTTCGTACATCTGGTAACCATCGGCTGTTGATGAGGATTTCTTCTTCAGAAAGGTTCTTGACAGAAACTCTGTTCAACAGGTTGTTTTCAAAGTGAAAGAACAAGTTGTACGCGCGGATATATGAACGCTTAAAACTGCAGACATTTTTCATATTTGAAATATCATAAATAATGAGAATCCAGGAAGTTCTCATTTCACCCGAATCACAATAGGTATGACTTTTCATATTATAATATCCCTGACTTCTGCAGATATTATAACATTCTGATTTTTATTGCCATTCCCTCTGCTACAGCCAATTCGACATTAATTATTCTTGCTAACTATTCTTGCCTAAATTTTTGCGGTAAAGTTAACAAACGCAATACGTAATTTCTTATACGTGGAATCGTTTGTTAGAATGGCTCTTATGTATTCCTAACACAACTTCACATTTCTCTCCTCAGAAATGTTCAGCAATAATTTATATATTTCAGCGATGCTTCCAGCGCAAAAGAAGGCTGCCTGTAGTATGGAGGATTGTCGCCAATGGGTGTGCTCCATTTATGATTGTTAGGTAGTTGCTGAACAGAGTCCCCATTACCCCAAAGTTTGTAGCTAGCTACATGCATAAGATTTTCCAATCAACTAACTCTCTTGTTCGTGCCTGTGTTCAACACTTGAAAGCTTCTCTTCAATTCAAATTCGTCTCTTCACTACGGTTTGAATTCCTGTCCATAACCTAAATCAACGTAAAGTACATTGACGTTATTAGATTTTCAGTACTGCATAAGAAATTTTATTACTTAGATTATGAAGCAAAAAGATTGGACGTTTGGTGTTTTGAGCCTCAGAATGATGTTTTACATGCTAATACACCTATTGCACTTTTGCCGTTAAAATTTAAGAGTCTGTCTGAAGAAAACTGCGTTAAATCTAATGTGTTAGAAGCAAACAATTACTCCCTGGAATTTTATGTTTGAAGGTCAAAATATTTTGCGTAATTAGTATGGATGATAATATTAAAATGTTCCCAGAATTTACTCATAAATACTAGGAAATATGATAGTAAAAAGTAAGCGAAACGATCACTAAATCCTCTATTACAAATCGATGACCGTGTAGAGCTTTTCTGGATAAACGCCACATTACTGATATAAATTTACTGGTTACATTACTGCAAGTTCCCCTGCTAGCTGTACCCTACATATACCTTTACAGCAGGCGTATTCTCGCGGCAAGGAATCTGTCGGAAGCGTTCTTGTTTCTGGAACAAGTTTGTTACTTCGCCCAAAATCTGCCATTAACTAAAGTTATTCGTACATTGACTTACGTGAAACTTGGAACAGATTAAGCCAGAGGCATTACTTCACGTACTTAGAATGAACAGCGTTTAAGATGCTTCTCATATTTGCAAATCCAATCCAACAACTGTCTCTTGAAAAGTGATTGCTTTGCTAAAGAAACAGTGTAACATTTGCACTTTATTATGTGGAAGCAAAAATTAAACCACTGCAGTAAACTGTAATGAAGAGAACTTCTTCGATCCGTAATTAGGGCAATAGAGGTTATGATGAAGGGGAAATGTCCATCAAATACCACCATATATAAAGCCCAGTCCTCGGTCGTATAAATTTAGTCCACGTCACAAAATTTACATTTTATCCAAGAATTTCAACATTTTTCTTCCTATTCAAACATCTTATTTTTTAAGTACTTGTTGCGAGTTAAACTAACATAAGAGATTATTTTTGTATTCGCTATATTTAATAGTTCTAAATAATGTTAAGACAGCTGATCCACGATATGTTTTTGGTTGATTTCTTTCAAGCAGATTATATATTAATATAGGCCTCCATTCTTACTTTTTGCTCTAAATCGATTATACTTCTCTTACAGCGGACTCAAACATATATTTAGGTGCATGAAAGTTTCTTTCAATGAAATGAAAGCTGTCATTATTTGGAATGAAGCGGAACATACGCTAAGTTCTTAACTACAGCTACACAGGCATCTAGCAACAATTTTGTTCTTTGAACTTCCGATATTCTTCCTTTCCTCTTTGTATAAGCGTACTGTCTTATTTCATTTGACATTCTCTTTGAGACGGTTCCACTTGTGTAGAGACGGGCAGCCCGGTGTCCTACACAGTAGGCAGAATAAAATCTGCCCTTTTCGAGAGAAAATCAAGAAATAACATTTCTCTTCCTGCAATTCCTGCATTTTTACTTCAACGAAACTTCTCTAATGGAACTCTTCTTCTTCTGAAGTATCATATTATCGAGTACTGTTCCAACAGCTACTTAGATTTTTTTATAAATATGAGCAGACTTCTTATTGTCGAGTTTTACGTAGCAACACAAAAGCTCATTCTTATGATTACTTACCTAAAATATGCCCCTCTTTTATTCATGAATATTCTTGCGCGGATTTTATCTACTCGCAGGAATACAGTGTCGTTCGTCTGTCTAAGTTTCTAGCTCCGAGGTAAGCCTGTCCTCTCCTTGTTGACAGCTCCAGAATTAACACTGTTAAGGTGAAAACGGATTCCAACAAATATTTTGTGATTGTCGGCATTCTAAATTTATACTACAGACGTGTGAGATGTGCTACAAGTGTTGACCTGACAGCAACAATTCTTTGCTTAGACACCGGTTACCATACCTTAACCCATATCTTTGACTACTGTACGATCAATGTAGTTAAAATAACCGCAATAAATAAAACAGAAATAAATGCATCAATTCAGTCAAAAGTTCCACGGTAACAATGACAGATGTTCGGAGTATTATTGAGGTAAACTTTATAGAATGTCACAGATCTTGGCTCTGAAATGTGCCATCCCCGTTGTGTGTATAAATAAACAGGTACAGGTATTTAGTCAATAACACAACAAATATTTCTAACGATGTTTATTAGAGGATGATAACAACTACATGTTTCGGCCTATTCCGGCCATCATCAGGTTTTCATCCGAAAGAGTAACGATGGTGAGATCTCATCATCGTTACAGAACCGCATAAATCTTATAAACACTAATACTCTTTCGGATGAAAACCTGATGATGGCCGGAATTGGCCGAAACATGTAGTTGTTATCATCCTCTAATAAACATCATTAGAAATATTTGTTGTGTTATTGACTAAATACCTGTACCTATTTACAGATCATGGTGTCTCAAAATGTTGAAAGTGTCAAACTACTTTGAGACGAAAACGCTTTGCCGGTAGGCAAAACACTTTTGCCTAGTAGGTGATCTCAGTAAAGAAACTGAAATACAAAAAAGGATAAAAAGTCGAAAAACTAATAACGCATTTCTCACTGGCACATTTGTTCATAAGCATCATTGCTGGAAAAATTATGAAAATCATCCTCCTCTGCAATTTTTTTTTCCAGCGTTCGAATTTTTTTAAATACAAAAAAATATTGAAAGTGTGTTGGAATTGTTAAATTCCATTTATTGGCACGTCAGTTGGAAAAATCTGTGAATTCCCATCATAAACATATTCGACAAAATATTCATAAGCAAGGACCTTCTTAAACATTTCTCTTCCGGAATTCTGCAGCTCTCAGAATTATTAATTACTGATGGGTTTTGCTGATAACGAATGCATTTTATACGCCGGATAATTTCGTAATTTTAAAAGGGCTTGGAAAACGTTTCAAATTCATGTAAAGACCTGTAATGCTTTTTGTAAAAAGAGGTGGACAGGTTTGTTTTTTTGTTATATTGTCCTGAGTAAAAAAAGTTAATAAATTCCTTCAGTCAATGGGTTCCGGTGACCTTCCCTGAGGATAAAGCGGTCGACGTTTGTGGTGGACCACATACCTTCACTAAGCTTTGCGGTTAAGAACGAGTGTAGCTGTACTCACACTGTATGCCTTAATGGCTTGGAATGGGGAATCTTTAACAATTTTAAGGGCCTTCGGAGTAACGTTTTTTTTTAAAGTTTATTCAATTTCATTTGTAGGTGACGAAATTAGTTACAAAAATTAAATAATCATTTTATGTTATTGGCCATACTTGAAATGTCTTTGTTATTTAGACTTCAGTATAAGCCGAACTGACGACACTAGCGTTAAATTGAATAATTCAAAGAATCACAAAAAATATTAATTAATATTGATTAATAATTAATATTAATCATAATATTAAATAATAATTACAATATTATCTATTAATTAATAATAATTACAACATTAATCGTTACTTAATAATATTATTTATTTAAATATGTTACTCCTACAAGAACACCAGGCTAAAACTACTTAAAACCAACGATGCTATATGGTTCAAAAATACGTGTAAGATCAAGCAAATGAAGCCGAACTATGCCCAGTTTCAACCCAACGGCAAGGCACTACGGGACAGGAACACAACATCGAATGCTATTAAATACCGAATTAACCAGGAAATTAAATTTCTCCACCGTAAGAAGCAAAATTTAAATACACAGCTGTATCGAATACACATACACTTAGAATGTACAGACCAATGTAACGGCGTATGGCAGCGTATATAGAACTCCACTGAAATTAAATTAAATCAAAAGTTGGACACCCTGTATCAAAAACTTAATAAGAATCTTGACACTCTGACCAAACGAGCCTAAACCATATATATCAACACAAAAAAAAAACACAGACTCTCAACCGAGGCTGATAAATCTAAACAAGACTCATTTCACTAAAGAACATATTAATACTTTAGCACTAGGACCTAACTACAAATTGGAACACTTTTAAATATTTCATAATTTTAATTATATCTACGAATTATATATTTGTGCATTTGTTGGATAATAAAGTGTTTAATTGAAAGGAATTATGTTGTTTGATAACCTGTAATCAAAGAGTCCTACAGAGAACAGTAGCTTTTAGCGTTCAAATACTCGATTCGAAATTATTATATGAATACACAGAAAAATCCGTGACATTGCTGGACGAGTATCACCAGCTCCGTTCTAGGAAAAAGTGTGCCCACGAGATCAAAAAGTGTGTCCACGAGATCAAAAACGAAACTGATCTAGTCTATTAGATCTTCTTCTGTGTCTTTGAGGGTTTTGTGTCCGACGTTTCTAAACAACCTGTTGTGCCCTCATTCAAATTGTAGGAAATCTTAAGTCCGAAAGTATTCAACTCTCCACCACTGAGGAAGAGAAATATAACTTGTCACGAATCGGCTGGCACCAATCGCCCAGTGACTTCAGCGCCGCATTCCACAAGAACGAAGACCGACGTAAGAAAAAAACTGAAACTCTCCCAAGCGAAAAAATTGTGTTGGAAGGGATTGGTGCTGCCCTCATTACCGCTGTGTTAGATGAAACTCACTCCCTTCAGTCCTATTTCAAAGTAGGTGTAGAGACTATCATAATAAATGCCAATGATATTTTCAGGAAATAAACTATTATATCTGCCCGTAATATGAAAACAGAAAATTCTTCCGAAATCTCACCACCAGTGACATTAAAATTTACCAAAGCCCAGAAGCCTATAATATAAAGCCGTGCATTCTCGTATATGAGCTATCAATTTACCTTTACTTTGGCTTCAAAAAGGCCAATGAAAAGCGTAATTCATGCAATCGGTCACCACTCTAACCATTAATCATATAACATGCTGTACTGTCAATTATTCTTTCCCAAACAATCAAGAGACCAAATTAATTATTTTGCTAATAATTTGAAAACATTAATGTAAATACAACTCTAAATTAGTCGAAAGCATGACCTTTAAGGTAATAACTTTTTTGTTCAAAACATTACATTATTCCTCAGCTATGAACTCACTACTACAGTGCCTGTATTGCAAAACGTGTTAGGATAGAACGAAAATTTTGTCCAGAAATTTAAGATCTTAAAAAATGATATATTTATTTAAATTAATCTGGTTAATATTCTTAAAACACGGGCTTTTAATTCACACAGAAATTTTAATTACACCAGCAACAGATATAAATTATTTTTCAGTCTAGAGGACTGTATATTTTACGCTAAATTCAGTACAGCTTACAATAACGAAAAATTTCCGCGTCCTACTAAGCTCCACAGTAAATACTGGAACATTTAATGTAGTACTTTTTGTTCTGTCAGTGGTTAAAGTGCTGTGCTACAAACCGGAAGGTCGCTGGTTCGATCCCAGCTGGTGAAGTGGATTTTTCATTAATATAAAAATCCTTCCGATCGCACTACGGCCCTGGGGTCGACTCAGCCTCTAACAGAAATGAGTACCAGGAGTATTTCCTGGGGGTAAAGGCGGCCGGTGCGTAAGGCTGAAAACCTTACCACCATCCTGTGCCGTTGTCACGAAATCTGGGAACCTTAACTTCCTGGAACCCTTTGGGCCACTCCAGGCCTGTAACGGGATTGCTTTACCTTTACCTTTACAATGTCTACCACTAACTAGCCAACTAACGAATCAAATGCAAGTAGTAGAGTCTTTGTAAGAAGTTGACAGTTACTCAGATACTCAACAAATTCTCAGCAATTTATGGAAATTGCTTATTAATGTGCACAAAGTGGATCGCCGATTTTTCCTGCCCTGAGATATAAATTAATTATACACTAATGGTGAGTTAATTTCATTCAGAAAACACAACTATAATTATAGTCGTGTTTTCTGACTGAAATTAACTCACCATTAGTCTTTCAACACACAACGGGGATGACACACCTTAGAATCATTATACATATCCTACCCTATTTCTTGAAGACCGATTTTAATATTATGCATAGCTGAAGACTATACATAAAGTTTCCTACTTCTTTATACCCTAGGATGATTTAGTCTCCTAGCCTGGACCGAACAATCGCCCGTACCTTATATACTAATTTGAAATTTATTCCTGAGCGTAGTTATAAATAATTCAGTGATATTTGTGAAATTAATAAAATTTCAATAATACCACAAGTCAAAATTAACTTTACGCACAAACAACTTCATCGTTCAAAAATCCACAATATATATATATATATATATATATATATATATGTGTGTGTGTGTGTGTGTGTGTGTGTGTGTGTGTGTAATGAAAATATGTTTAATTTTGACAAACTAAACATATTTTCATTACATCTGCTTCAGTTCACAATAAACATAGACGATTTAATATCAATCTTGGCATAAATAAAGGCGTAGTGAAAATATGGGAAATAAAGATGGACTGGATACGGAATCGGATGTGTTTAGAAATTAATACAAACGCAACTGTATTCGGGGAACGAATCCAGAAGCGTACACTTGTAAGTTAGAAGGAGATACGGGGGGGGGGGGATTTCTTATGAATCGTAGCCGCACAGCATAGGGTAATGGGAGGAAAATGACACAATGATGTGGCCAGCTGTATAATACATTATTGAAATATTCAGGTTATGACACCACAATTCAAATTACTCTTTAACTTAAAAGTAAAATTAATACATATGAGAACAGACTGTACGTCTCTTCAGTAAACACATACAAATATCCACAACACTGCCATATATTTTTTATTTAAACCGCCTTAATTATGTTTAACTTTTGTAAAATTATTTGCGTTGATTTCAATTAGCAGGAAAATATTTTCTCTCCGTATAGCTGATCTGCATACGAATCAGACTAGCCTGGTATTACAGAATGGTAGTGGATTGCTGTGCATTCTACTAGAAACGCGTGATCAATATAATGTCTGGTGACAACGGAAGAAGGCTGAGGTCAGAATACCACGAAACTTTGGAATGAAGCCAGCAACTAATGTGTTGCTACCGACAGTTGGTAGCATAACCACAAAAAATTATATCCCCGGTACCGGAACATACAACATGGTGTCCGGATTCCACCAGTTTGCTGCTTTGTACTGTGTGAGGTTCACTGCACACTTGCAATTTTCACACACACTCGTGCTGTAACATCAGGCATACGAGAATGGTTTTACATACAGCAAAACAAATCTTGGTGCTTCTTAGTAATTAACCAACTTAATTCACAAATTCTTCTTTTATAATAAGTTTATTTCATGCCTCTACATGTTTCGATCAATATGTGCTCATCATCAGGATGTCAAAATTTTATAATACAGCACCTGGTATCGTCACACACTGTAGGTAGCCGTCTCGTGCACAGGTCAACTTGTGCACGAGACGGCCATGTATAGGTGTGATGATACCAGATGCTGTATAATACAATTTTGACCTCCTGATGCTGAGCACATTTGCTCGAAACATGTAGAGGCATGAAATAAACTTATTGTAAAAAAAATTGTGCATCAAGTTGGTTAATTACTGAGATAAATATACTGAGAAGCGTGGTCAGCAAAATGTCAAAATCAAAATCTTGGTACCTCGAGAAATATAATTGAATCTGACGAAATAGAGTCGAACTTGGCTACGAAGTCGTGAAAGAGACTAAATAATGTGTCATTATAAATGAGTGTTGTTATAACTGAGGAATAAAACTTCAAGGCTAACAGTGACGAATTAATTGGTACCACAAAATGTCTTACGTTATAGGCGAGGTTTCTTATAAATAGATAACCGTATTCGACTATATTCTGTTCGAAAGTAACTCTGTAATCGGAGCCTAAATAAATTAAATTTTCTGTACTTGTATCCAGTACATACAGACGAATAAATGGCTCCCTCTTACACTCCATCCTCACATAACAATTCACCATTTGCCGTCATCCAACCACAATTTTGCTAAGTACTTTTTATCTGCAGTTTATACAAACTCAAATAGTTTTGTAACATTAAGTTGCAGCATAGCGCTGTACCTTATAACAAAAAGGTATCTAATTATTTTCATTCGCGCACTTCAACTGTTACCAATCTAAACGTCAACAAACTTTTGCGTGTGTTTAGCGACTCATTAAAATCGTTCAATTAAACTTTTGGCGCCGGAATTATTTTTTTAATTTTAGCACACCTTGTATATAAAATGTGAATAATACAGGAACCAAATATGTTAGAATTATGAAACAAACTGCATTTTGAAGAGAGAAAAAAACGGAGAATATATAGCATGTTTAAAATATTCAGTACCTATATTTGTTGAATAAATATATAAAATGCAACTTTAGAGGTTAGCGGTGCGGTACGACCACTATAGTTGACATTAGGCGTCAAAAGGTTAATTCTTTATAAAGCACTTTTATTAAAATATCCAGAAAATTGCAATGAATACACTAAACATATGATAATTTGTAATTATTCATATTGACTTTCTATTCAGCCGGGTGAAGAGACGTTAAAAACGCTTGGTTATACAAGTTGAAATGTTGCAACACATCAGCCCAGCAAATATGGATTTCGAATCTTGGTATGATTACCGTTTGTCCTCTCTGGGTTTGCTTCAGACTGATTTCAATTAATGCCAGTATAACGACATTATTTGAATGGTATAAAAATCGATACCAAAATACATTTTAAGTTATATGATGAGAGTTAGACCGCCTCTGTGGTCTAGTGGTCAGAGTTTCTGGCTACAGATACAGAGGTCCCGGGTTCGATCCCCGGCGCTACCAGATTTTCTTAGTAGTAGTGGGTCTGGAACGGGGTCCACTCAGCCT